>Ga0315271_10000295_pt1 | contig 26514 bp, 29 predicted proteins | sample C3_top_MG_FD_204664 | JGI IMG/M metagenome (GOLD analysis project Ga0315271, IMG submission 204664) | Sediment microbial communities from Yellowstone Lake, YNP, Wyoming, USA - C3_top | ecosystem: Environmental > Aquatic > Freshwater > Lake > Sediment | place: USA: Wyoming | collected 2017-08-01
CGTGTTGGCATCGAGCGCACGTGCCGAGAACTTGAACGCAACTTCGGGGTCAAGAAACTCTTCGGCGTGTACCGCTTGAGAAAGCGCCAGCGCCCCCCAGATTAAAGGCAATGTGCCAAGCAAGCGTATCCACTTAATCATGTTGTTCAGTCTCCGTGGCCAGCCAGTCGAGATAGGCAGGCAGGCCGTGTGTAATCGGTATGGCAATCAGTTCGGGCAGGGCGTAAGGATGCTGTGCGCGGACGATTTGTTCAACCAGCGGGTAGTTTGCCGCAGTGGTTTTAATCAGCAGCGGGATTTCGTCCGCCGTTTCCACCGCGCCCTGCCACCGGTAGATGGAGCGGCACGCCGCCAAAACGTTCACGCACGCCGCCGCCCGGCTGTCGATCAAGGCGCGCGCGAGTTTTTCAGCCGTGCCGGGATCGGGTACATTGGTCAAGATTAACAAAGGATCCATGTCATGCGCTTTAGTTGGATTGTGCTAGTTCTGCTGTCGTTTCCGGTGCTGGAAGCCATCGGTATCTTCTGGGTGGGCAGCGCCATTGGCGGCTGGGTGCTGCTGTGGCTGCTGCTTGACGTCATTGTCGGCGTCATGCTGATTCGCGTCGAGCGTGTCGCCTGGGGCGCACGCATGCTGTTCTCGGTGCAGTCGGGCGCCAATCCGCTGGCGTCGCTGTTTGCCACGGGTCGCATTCTCCTCGCGGGGGGGCTCTTTGTCTTCCCCGGTTTTATCAGCGATGCCATCGCGCTGGGGCTGTTGCTGATTCCGGGCACCTGGGCCGGGCGCAAGTCCGACCCGCTGCGCCCGGCGAACGACGACGTGCCCCAAACGATTGATGGCGAATTCAAGCGGGAGCCGGATGATTTACTGCGTTGAATCCCGGCCGCTCAGAACAGCTTCATCTGCCCCCGCGATTGTTTGATCTCGCGCAACAAATCATCTGAAGTCGGGTAGCGATATTTCAGCCGCAACTCCCGTGCAGTCCGCGCGTTCGACAACTGGCGCGACTCGCGCAGAAACGACAGCAAGGCTTCCGACAACACCTTTTCCGCTTCGGCGCGCTTCAGTCGTGGCGGGCGCGGCAGGTCGAACGCATCGGCGCAACTGTCGAACCAGTCGCCCATTTTCAGCGGATGCGCATCGACCGCGTGGTAGATGCGCTGCGCCCGTCCGCGGAACAGCGCCGCCCAGGCCAGCCGCGCCAGATCGTCGGCGTGGATGTGGTTGGTGTAACTGTCGTCCCGGGCAATCAAGGCCGGGGTGCCGCGCTTGATGCGTTCCAGCGGCAGGCGGTCGGCGGCGTAAATGCCGGGCGCGCGCAGGATGCTCACCTGCACCCGCAGCGCCTCGCCCCAGGCGCGCAACTGCCGCTCGGCATCCACCCGTCGCACCGCGCGGCCGTTCACTGGCGCCACCGGCCGCGTTTCGCTTACCCAGTCGCCGCCGCAATCGCCGTAGACGCCGCTGGTGCTGATATAGACCAGCGCGCCCGGCTTGCCGCGCCGCGCCAGCGCATGCAACAGATGCGTGGTGCGCGGGTCGGCGTTGCCTTCATTCGGCGGCGGCGCCAGATGCAACACGCCGTCGACGCGCGGCAGGCGGCGCAAACTCGCCGGTGCGTCGAGGTCGCCAACATAAGGGGTGACGCCAAGCGCACGCAGTTCAGCGGCGCGCTCGGGGCGACGGATCAGGCCGATGAATGCGGCCTGCCCGGCGTAGCGTCGCACCAGCCGCTCGGCCACGTCGCCAAAACCTGCAATCAAGATTGTCTTCATCGCGCCGACCTTAATCCGCGGCAGCCCGTAATCCTCGGCTGCCTGTAACCATTGGGGAGCAAGGGTGAAAACCCCGCCCACTCGGGCGATAATTCGCCCCATCGAAACCGCATTTTAAGCGCACACCATGCCGCACCAGGTCACCATCCAGCCCAGCGGGCATCAGTTCAGCGTCAACGACGATGAAACCATCCTCGAAGCTGCGCTGCGTGAAGGCTTTGCGTTGCCTTACGGCTGTCGCAACGGCGCTTGCGGCGCGTGCAAGGGTCGTGTGCTATCCGGCCAGCTCGACTACGGCAAGCATTCGCCCAGCGCGTTGAAGGACGACGAAAAAGAGCAGGGGCGCGCGCTGTTCTGCCGCGCCAGGCCGCTATCCGACATGGTGATCGAGGCCAAGGAAATCGGCGCGGCCAAAGACATCGTGGTGAAAACGCTGCCGTGCCGGGTGGAAAAACTGGAGCAGCCCGCCGCCGACGTGATGGTGGTCAAGATCAAACTGCCCGCCAACGAGCGCCTGCAATTTCTCGCCGGACAATACATCGACTTTCAGTTGAAGGGCGGCAAGTCGCGTAGCTACTCGCTCGCCAACCCGCCGCACGACGACGCGCTGCTGGAGCTGCATATTCGCCATGTGCCGGGCGGACTGTTCAGCGACCAGGTGTTTTCCACCCTGAAAGCGCGCGACATCCTGCGCCTCAAGGGGCCGCTCGGCAGCTTCTTCATCCGCGAGGATTCCGACAAGCCGATGATCTTCGTCGCCGGCGGAACCGGCTTCGCGCCGATCAAGGGCATGCTCGAACATGCCTTCGCCGAGCACACCGACCGCGAGCTGGTGTTGTACTGGGGCGTGCGCGCGCTGAAGGATTTGTACCTGGCCGGGCTGCCGCAACAATGGCTGGTCGAGCGCCCCAACTTCAGCTTCATCCCGGTGTTGTCCAGCCCCGCACCCGAAGACGCGTGGCAGGGCCGCACCGGCTACGTTCATGACGCCGTGCTGGCCGACTTCGCCGACTTGTCCGGCTATCAGGTCTACGCCTGCGGCGCGCCGGTGATGGTCGATTCGGCGCGCGCAGCGTTTGTCAGCGCACGCCGGCTGCCGGAAGACGAATTTTTTGCCGATTCCTTCGTTTACGCGGCGGACGCCGAAATTACGGCGACGCAATAAAATCACTCTGCCGCGTCGGGATCGCCGTTCGCAACCGGTTCGGATTTGTTGCGAGCCGCCGCCAGCATCGCCTGCCGTGTCGCCGGGGTTTCCAGGCTGATGCGGCCGAGAGTGCCGCTGCGGTAATCGGTCAGCAGGATCATCGCGGCTTTTTCCAGATCGAGTTCGCCGCTGCGCCCTTTCACCACGCAGCCACGTTTTTTCGCCACGGCTTCCAGCACGCCAGTGGCATCGAGGCCGTCGAGGCCAAATTTGTAGCGCGCCTTCAGCAAAGCCGGATAGCGTTCGAGCAGGATGCCGGCCAGAAACACCGCCACTTCTTCGTCGATCACCGCGTTGCGGCCGATGGCATGGCTGGCGGCGAGCATGAAGCCGTCGGCGTCGAACGCGATTTTCGGCCAGGTCATCCCCGGCGTGTCGACCAGCGACAGCAGCGGGGAAATATTGATGCGCTGCTGCGATTTGGTCACCGCCGGTTCGTCGCCCACCGCCGCCACGCGGCGCTTGACCCAGGTGTTCATCAGGGTGGATTTGCCGACGTTGGGGATGCCCATGATCATCAGCCGCAACGGCTTGATCGGGTCGTTGCGGTGCGGCGCCAGCTTTTGCGCCAGCGCCGCCAGCTTGGCCACGTCGCCCGGTTTCTTGGCGGAAATGGCCACCGCCATCACATTGGGCAGGCGATTGTAATAATCGATCCAGGCGCGGGTGGCCTCGGGGTCGGCCAGGTCAACCTTGTTCAGCAGCTTGAGGCAAGGCCGCTGGCGATGCGCGCGCAGCTCGTGAATCATCGGATTGCTGCCCGCCTCCGGCAGGCGCGCGTCGAGCACTTCGACCACCACGTCGACGAGCGCCATCGTCTCCGCAGCCTTCTTGCGCGCGGTGGTCATGTGACCGGGGAACCACTGGATTGCCATGGGGGAGGGATGGAGTAAAAGCCGGGATTATCCTCTAGCCCTAGCCTTAACGCATTGTTTCAGCAAACAAATAACGACCGTTACGGGTGAATAACCCTATAATTCGCGCCACTCTGCAACCGCGTCACGCTGGAACATGACGTCACCTGTGCATGACAAGGAATTGCAATGCAGGATCACTATGAAAAACTGGGCATCTCGCCCGCCGCAGCCCCCGATGTCATCAAGCTCGCTTACCGCAGACAAGCCGCGCAGTACCACCCGGATAAAAATCCGGCGGCGGAGGCGGCGGTGCGTTTTCGCGAAGTCCAGGATGCGTATGAAGTGCTGTCTGACGCCGAGCGTCGTCAGGCGTATGACGACTATCGGCAGCGCAGCCTGATCGAAGACCCGCTGGCCGTCGCACAGGCGTTGGCGGCGAAATACATTCAAGGAATCGTCAGTTGAAAAAATCGCGTTACTTTTCCGATCTCCTCACAAGCTACCTCGACGAGATCGACGACCTGGTGACGGACTCCGAAGGCAAGTCGGTGCTGCAAAAGCGCTTGCAGGACAAGCGGCGCGAGATGGATGCGCTGTTGTCGATGATCGATTTCAGCCCGGAAATGGTGGCGGTGGTTTTTTATGAGGCCTTTAGTTTCCCGGCTGCCAACGTCATGCAGCAGTTGGTGCTGAACGAGCCTGAATTTTCCGCTTTTCTCAAGTGGGCCGAGCTCAAAAAAAATCTGACGATAGCCGCCTGGGCAGAGCCGCTGATCGCATCGACGCTCAAGGTTCAAGGCGGCGACGCTTTTCTGGTCGCGACCGCAGCGCTGGAATTTCTGCGCAACAAGGATACGTTTGTCGCGTCGGCAGCCGAACCCGAAGCCGACAACGCGCGTAACGGTGAAGATGGCGAAGACGGCGATGACGAAGCGGACGATCTGGGCGAAGCGGGCGCCGACTGGCTCGCCGAGCAGGGATTCGAGACGCTGGAAAAATGAACACGACACGAATAGAAGGACGCGACATGCACCCGGTTGTTTTGAAATCCTCACAGATGATACTTGCGGGCGACATCGTGGGCGCCGAGCGCACGCTGGTGGCGATTGCCGACCAGCATGGCGACCACGCGCTGGTCAGCCTGCTGGATGATCTGCCGCCCAAGGATCTGCTCGCCATCATGCGCGAGTTTGATTCGTCCAAGGAAACCATCGTCAACATGCTGGTGACGCCGGAGCAGTTTGCCCACTCCATCGTGCTGGAAAAGCAGTACGGCGACCGCACCAGCGAGCGTTTGCGCGCCATGGTGAATGCGGTGATTCACCGCGATGCGGCGACCGTCGGCGAATATCTCGAAGCCATCGCCAACATCGACGGCGGCATCACCACGCTGGCCGACTATTTTGAAGATCGTTACGACGAGCTGCTGAGCTTTGCGACTAGCGGGGGATTCGCGCCGCAATACGAGCTGGAATCCGGCATTCAGGTTCACACCGCCTGGCTGATGGAAAAGCTGGAAGAACTCGATGAAAGCCTGGGCTTTGGCAACTTCATCGAAAATTCGCGACCGCTGTTGTCACGCCCGGAAGTGGCCGATGGCGACTGGATGGAAACCGCGTGGATACTGCGTGACGAACTTCCCGATACGTTCGAGGAGTTGATGATGATTCTGCGTGACCGCGTGCAAAAACATGTGGAAGCGCTGAATGTTTCGCTATTGGCGATGATGTCGGATTCCGGCGAACCGGCGGGCGACGCAGAAGAGTCGGCGATTTGAGCATGGCAAGCGCGTTGACTGCCCTGGCGGCTTTCGATAACCGGCCGTTTTTCGACAAGGCGCTGCATCATGGCGCCAAGCAGGGGATCATTTCTACCGAGCGCTTGAACGCCATCCAGGCGGATTTTTCGAAGGGGATCGTGCAGATCGCCAACTATTTCGGCACCGCGTATCTGCGCCCCGAGCTTGAGCTGGCGCTGCGCCGTATGGTCTATCTGATGAGCCTCTATCTGGAGGAGGTGTCAGGTGGCGAGCTTCAGATTGCCGCCGCGTCCTTGCGCGACAACACCCTGCTGTCGCATTCCAAAGGCGGGTCGGACATGTTGAAGCGGCTGCAGGCGCTGCCGGACAGCAGCGTGATGATCGGCGGCGTAATTTCGCCCGAGAGTCAGCGCGCCTATCTCGACGACAAAACCGCTGCCCATGCGCTTTCGCTGGCTGACTATCAGGCTGAACGCGCGATGCGCCAGGTCAACCAGGACACGATAGCTTTCGCGTTGTGGCTGGCCAAAAAAATGGGCGTTGCGCATGAAGATGTGGACGATGCGGAGTCGCTGATTCGCAGCGCCATGCTGGTTATCTTTGTCGATAAAGCTGCGCCGACGCTGCCCACCCGCACCGTATTCGTTCAATTGATCAAAGCTGCCAAGCGCGCCAAATCGAAACTTAACGAAGCGCGCTTTCAGGTTTTTTTCAAGGATGCGCCGGCTCTGTTCCAGCACCTCGCGCGGCGCGCGATGGATCGTTTCATCGAACAGGATCTGCCGCCGATACGCGTGACCGAAAACACGGCAGACAAACTGCTGTATGGGGACGCCTCCCAACCCTATTTCGTCAGCGAAAACCTGGACGAAAACGTCAGCGAATATGACCGTCTGGTCGCCAAGGAATGGCATCGCGTCACACGCGGCGAAGCGGATGACCCGCAGGTGGTTGCCACCGTGTTTTTCTTTCTGGCGGCCGGTCTTCCGCCCAAGTCATCGATGCTGCTGAAAGACGCCAAAGACATCATCCGAATTTTCCGGGCACGTGGGTTTGATTCGCAGGCGGTGCTCGATTTTGTCGACCAGCATGCGCCTGAATCGCTGCGCGAAGACCTGCGGCAAACCTGGGCGGACGACCTCAAGTGCGAAGCGGAACAACGGCTGGCCGATACCGACCCGAATTGGCCTGACGCTTACATGGAGCGCGCGCTCGAGTATTTGCATGGGACGTGCCGCGCGACCTGGAAAAACCGCAGACGCTGAGCGCGAGCGGTTCAAATATTCAGCCAGCCCGCGCCCGTTTCCTTTTCGACAGCAACATGCCCCGCTTCAATCCGGTAACTGAGCGAACACGCCTGCACCGGATTCGATAGCACCGCCGGATTCAGGATGCCGAAAGTCTGGCCGTCGCAGCGCGCCGAACGCGACACCAGCCCGGGGAAGCCTTCCCGATGCAGTCGTTTGCCGATGGGTTGGGTGGCGTCGTAGCGGGTCGGGTGAATCAGCTCGGGGATGCGTTTGAGCGCCGGTCTGAAATCCACCAGCGCGGCGTCAGCCTGCACCCAGTACACCTTGCGCTCGATACGCACGCCTTCGCGCTCGAACCCGGCGTCGGCCAGCAAGCCGTTGCGCCAGTGCCAGATGGTTTCATGGATCGTGGTTTCGATCGTATCCGCGCCGTACCAGATGCCGAATGTGCCGTCCGAAAACCGGCTCTGCGACCAGTTGGGCGGCTGGAACGGATAAGCGACGGCTTCGATCCACGCCGCTTCTTCAAAGGGTCGATTGATGATCGGCGCGTCGGATGAATAGGGTTTGGGTTGGGTGGACAGCTCGTGATGGACGGCGATGTTCCAGTCCTGCGGGTTGTCGCTCAAATCGTCGAACAAATCCTGCGACTGGCGGATGGAAACGATGTTGCGCGCCAGATTTTGATGAATGTCTGCCAGCCGCAACGTGTCAAATAAATGACCGACGTTCAAACGCCACGCGCCCTGTCGAGGTAGGCGCGGGTTTGCAGCAAGCCCGCGAAGCCCCATTCGGCAATCTGCTCGACCGGCGTTTTGCCAGCGAATGCCCGGTTGGCGGTCGTCATCCAGGCGTAGGCCAGATCGCGATCATGCGGAAACAGCAGCCGCAGGTTTTTGTGAATCGCCAGCAAATGCCCCGCCCGTTCCAGCAGATCGCGCGAATTGGCGAGCGGCTCGCCACGGCGATAACGCGCCAGCGCCGGGCGATTGCCTGCGGACAAACCCAGCAACGTGAGTTGATCGTTGCTGGTGAGTTTCCAGTGTTCGAACAGCGTCGTCACCATGCGCGCCAGCGCGCCGCGCGTGTCGGGTTCTTCCTGAGGCAGGCGGCGTGAGATGAAAGCAGGCTGGTTCATGGCAGGCATACTCGGTGGACTTGTGTGTTAAATATAACAAATATTGATTTAATTGCAACCATCATCACCTCAGTCCCAGTCGCCTTGCGATACAGGTTCAGCCTTGCGGTCGCCGCCGGATACCGGCATGGGCACGCGAGGGCGCGCCCGCCTGCGCATCGTCTTCAACGCCCATGATGCGCACTTTCACCGTCTTGCCCTTGATCTTGCCGGATGCCAGCCAGCGCAAAGCGTGCTGGGCGATCTCGCGCGCCACCGCCACATAGGTGTGGTATTCGGTGATGTTGATCTTGCCGACCTGGGCGCTGGCAAACCCCGCTTCGCCGGTGAGCGCGCCCAGCACGTCGCCGGGGCGAATTTTTTCCTTGCGGCCGCCGAGTATCTGCAAGCTCACCATCGGCGGCAGCAGGGGTTCGTCGCTGGCGCTGGACAGCTCGGCGATGGGATGCCACTCCACTTCCGTACCGGTTTCCTTGGCGATGTTGTCGACGCGCCGCATCTGATTCGTGCTGGCAAGACTTAACGCCCAGCCGTCCTGATCGGCGCGCCCGGTGCGGCCGATGCGGTGGATATAGACCTCGGGGTCAGGCGTGACATCGACGTTGATCACCGCTTCAAGCTGGGCGATATCAAGGCCGCGCGCGGCGACGTCGGTTGCCGCCAGCACTGAACAGCTACGGTTGGCGAACTGGATCAACACCTGGTCGCGCTCGCGCTGTTCCAGTTCGCCGTGCAAGGCCAGCGCGTGGAAACCCTGCTCGCGTAAAACGTCCAGCAAATCGCGGCATTGCTGGCGCGTGTTGCAAAACGCCAGCGTGCTGACCGGGCGGTAGTGACGGAGCAGCGTCGCTACCGCCTGCAGACGGTCTTCGCTGGCCACTTCGTAGAACCGCTGGCGTATCTTGTCGCTCTCGTGCTGCTCCAGCAGTTTGACGGTGCGCGGCTGGTGCAAAAACTGCCGCCCGAGTTTTTCGATCCCCGGCGGATAGGTGGCGGAAAACAGCAGGGTCTGGCGCTTGATGGGACACTGCCGCGCCACAAACACCACGTCGTCGAAAAAGCCCATGTCCAGCATGCGGTCGGCTTCGTCGAACACCAGCGTGTTGAGCGCATCCAGATTGAGGCTGCCGCGTTGCAGATGATCCATGATGCGTCCCGGCGTCCCCACCACCACGTGCGCGCCGTGTTCCAGGCTGGCCATCTGCGGGCGCATGGTGCTGCCTCCCACCAGCGAGAGCACCTTGATGTTGTCCTCGGCGCGCGCCAGACGGCGAATCTCCTGCGTCACCTGATCCGCCAGCTCGCGCGTCGGGCACAACACCAGCGCCTGCACATCAAAGTAGCGCAGATCCAGATTCGCCAGCAGCGTCAACGCGAAGGCTGCCGTCTTGCCGCTGCCGGTCTTGGCCTGCGCGATCAGGTCATGTCCCGCCAGCGTGATCGGCAGACTGGCCGCCTGGATCGGCGTCATGTTGAGATAGCCCAACTGGCGCAGATTCGCCAGCACGGCGGGTGCCAGGGGCAGTTGATCGAAGGAGGCGCTGGACGACGGATCGGCCGTTTCAGCAGGGGCGGAAGGCGAGGCGGGGGCGGGCGGGCGGGGATGGGTCATGCCGGATTATAAGCGGGAGCGGTCAGGCGCACGCCGCAGAACGTTTCTGCCTGCACTGGAATCGATATGTCTCGTCCAATGACACATGAGCCTGTACTGGGCGCTGTCAGCGGGCACGTTTTCGTGCCCGCGCGGATTAAAAATCAGGTGGACAGACGAAACCCCGTCCGCCCATCCTGCAAAGCTGGTTGGGTAGCAATCAGGCGGTGCGGTATCAGGTGATCGGCTTCTGCGTGGGCCAAACCGAGGAAGCTGTGTGACGTCGTGTACACGCGCGTCAGCCCGGCTTCTGCTACCGGGTACGCGACACTGCGACCCTGACACAAGGCCTCGGCATTGGCCGCGTCGAGTTGTACGGCGGGCAGATGCGCCACCAGGCAGTCCGCAGGCATGAGCAAAGCCTGCCGCAGGCTGGGGTCGAGCGCTTCCAGTTCGGCCAGGGTGTGCGCCTGCTCCAGGTTGAACCCGGCCACGGCGGTGCGCGTCAACGCGGTGAGGTGAGCGCCGCAACCGAGCACAGCGCCGATGTCCTGCGCCAGGGTGCGGATGTAGGTGCCGGCAGTGCATTGAACATCGAGCACCACGCGCGGCGGGGCGCATTCGATGATTTCCAGCGAGCGGATAGTGACTTTGCGCGGTGGGCGGTCGATCTCAATGCCGGCACGGGCGTATTCGTACAGCGGTCGGCCCTGGTGTTTGAGCGCCGAATGCATCGGCGGAATTTGTTCGATTTCACCCCGGAAGCGCGGCAATACGGCGCTGATATCGGCACAACTGGCCGACACTTCGTGGGTACTAAGCACGTCGCCTTCGGGGTCGCCGGTGGTGGTGGCGATGCCGAGTTGCTGCACGGCGCGATAGTGTTTGTCAGCGTCGAGCAGGTAGGCGGAAAACTTGGTGGCTTCGCCGAAACACAGCGGCAGCAGGCCGTCGGCGAAGGGATCGAGGGTGCCAGTGTGGCCCGCTTTTCTGGCGTTGAGCAGCCACTTGGCTTTTTGCAACGCGGCGTTGGAAGTGATGCCGACCGGTTTGTTCAGCAACAACACGCCGTTAATCGATTCGCGCATTACGTTTGCTCCCTCTCATTCGGGGAGAGGGGCTGGCGGACGGGCTTCACTCGTCGTTAATCGGTTTGGGCATCGCCTTCGCTCCCTCTCCCATCGGGAGAGGGTTGGGGAGAGGGATGGTGTTTGGCGTCTTCTGCGACCGCCGCTTCAATCAGGTGAGTGAGCTGGATGCCGTATTCGACCGAGCGGTCGTAGACGAAGGTGAGCTTGGGCACCACGCGCAGTTGCATGCGATGCGACAGTTGCGAGCGTAAAAAACCGCTGGCGCGTTGAAGCCCCTGCAAACAGGCGTCATGCTCGGGCTGGCCGCCCAGCGTGGTGAAAAACACCTTGGCGAACTCCATGTCGCGGTTGACCTCCACTTCGGTGATGGTCAACATGCCGACGCGCGGATCCTTCACTTCCTGCCGGATCAATTCCGGCAGTTCGCGTTGGATCTGGTCGGCGACGCGGCGGGCGCGGGGAAAGTCCTTAGGCATTTTGAGGGGTCAGGATTCAGGGATCAGGATTCAGGGAACAAGGCTGGGTTGGATCAAGCGCGCGGGGCAGCCGCGCACCACCCCTGACCCCTGAATCCTGACCCCTGGTTCCTCAAAGCGAGCGCGCCACTTCCACCACTTCAAACACTTCCAGTTGGTCGCCTTCCTGGATGTCGTTGAAGTTCTTGAGCGATAGGCCGCATTCGAAGTTGGCTTTGACTTCCTTGACGTCGTCCTTGAAGCGCTTGAGCGAATCGAGTTCGCCCTGATGGATGACCGTGTTGTTGCGCAGCACGCGCACGCCGGCGTTGCGTTTGACCACGCCGTCGAGCACGTAGCAACCGGCAATGGTGCCGACCTTGGAAATCACGAAGACCTGGCGGATTTCCACTGTGCCGATGACGCTTTCGCGTTTTTCTGGCGTCAACATGCCGGATAGCGCGGCTTTCACCTCATCCACCGCTTCGTAGATGATGTTGTAGTAGCGTAGATCGACACCGTTGGCTTCGGCCAGTTTGCGTGCCTGCGCATCGGCACGCACGTTGAAGCCAATCAGTACGGCCTTGGAAGCCAGTGCCAGGTTGACATCAGATTCGGTAATCGCGCCCACTGCACTGTGAATGATGTTGACCTTGACTTCGTCGGTCGACAACTTGGACAGCGCGTGCGCCAGACCCTCGTAAGAACCCTGCATGTCGGCTTTGAGGATGATCGGCAGGTGCTGCACTTCGCCCTGACCCATTTGCCCGAACATCGACTCCAGTTTGGCCGCCTGTTTTTTCGCCAGCGACACTTCACGGAACTTGCCCTGGCGGAACAGCGCGATTTCGCGCGCGCGGCGCTCATCCGGCAACACCATCATGTCTTCGCCCGCTTGCGGCACGTCGGACAGTCCCTGAATTTCGACCGGGATCGAGGGGCCTGCTTCGGTGACGACTTTGCCTGATTCGTCGAGCATGGCGCGTACCCGACCAAACACCTGACCCGCCAGCACCATGTCGCCCCGGCGCAAGGTGCCGGATTGCACCAGCAGCGTGGCGACCGGGCCCTTGCCCTTGTCGAGGCGCGCTTCGATGACGATGCCTTTGGCCGGGCCGCTTGTCGCCGCTTGCAATTCGAGCACTTCGGCTTGCAGCAGAATGGCGTCGAGCAGGCCGTCGATATTGGTTTTCGCTTTTGCCGAGACTTCGACGAACTGGGTATCGCCGCCCCATTCTTCCGGCGTCACGCCTTGGGCGACCAGTTCCTGGCGGATGCGCTCGACGTTGGCGCCGGGCTTGTCGATCTTGTTTACGGCCACCACCAGCGGCACATTACCGGCCTTGGCATGGTGAATCGCTTCGATGGTTTGCGGCATCACGCCGTCGTCCGCGGCCACCACCAGCACCACGATGTCGGTCGCTTTTGCGCCGCGCGCCCGCATCGCGGTAAACGCTTCGTGTCCCGGCGTGTCGAGGAAGGTAATCATGCCTTTTTCGGTTTCGACGTGATACGCCCCGATGTGCTGGGTGATGCCGCCGGCCTCGCCGCTGGCGACGCGGGTGCTGCGGATGGTGTCGAGCAGCGAGGTTTTGCCGTGGTCGACGTGACCCATCACCGTAACGACCGGTGCGCGGTTGCGCATTTCCACTTCGCCGGCTTCGTCGGTATCGACCAGAAAGGCTTCCGGCGTGTCGAGCGCGGCGTGCTTGCCGATGTGACCCATTTCTTCAACCACGATAATCGCGGTTTCCTGATCGAGCACCTGGTTGATCGTCACCATGCTGCCCAGTTTCATCAGGGTTTTGATGACCTCGGCGGCCTTGACCGACATCTTGTGCGCGAGCTCGGCCACCGTAATGGTTTCGGGCACCAGCACCTCGCGCACGACCATTTCGGTCGGCTCGATGAAATTGGTGTCTTCCGTGCTTGAGCGGGACTTGCCTTTGCGGCCGCGCCAGCCGGTATCGGGCGCCGCGCCGCCACGGGTCTTGAGCCCGCCTTTGCGGCGCGCGGCATCGTCTTTCCAGGCGCCCGCCGGCTTTTTGTCCGGGCCTTTGGCGGCTTTGGCGACACCCGTCTTGGCCGGTTTATGCAGGGTTTTTTCGGTGGGGGCAGCAGGTGCGGCCGGCGCGGCGGCTTTTTCCGCTGCCGCCAGTTTGGCGGCTTCGCGCGCGGCTTCGGCCTGCTTGCGCATGGTTTCGAGCTCGGTGCGCGCTTTGGCATCCGATGCCTGGCGATCCAGCAGCGCCTGGTGGCGGCGTGCTTCTTCTTCGCGCGCCTTGACTTCGGCCTCGTTCAGGATCGAGGCTTTTTTGATGCGGGTGGTTTTTTTCACCACCGGAGCCGCTTCAGTTGCGGGCTGCGCAGCGGTGTCGGTCGGCGCGGCTTCAGCGCTTACGGCTTTAGCCGCAGCAGGTTCGGGTTTAGCCTTGACAGGCGCTGCGGCAGCCGGTTCAACTGCAGGTTCGCTGACCGCTTCAACGACGGGTGTGGTTTCAACAACAGGCGCTGTGGCCGGGGTCTCGACGACCGGCGCAATCAGCGCCTCGACCGGCGGCGCGGCCTGGGCTTCCGCTGCGGGTTCGGCAACAGCCTGCGCCTCGGCGGTCAGCGCGCTGGCATCGCGTTTGACGTAAGTGCGCGACTTGCGCGTTTCCACCGTGATGGTGCGCGATTTGCCGGTGCTGTCGGTCTTGCGGATTTCACCGGTCTGCTTGCGCGTGATGGTGATTTTTGTTTTGCCGGTTTCAGCACCACCGCCGTGAACCTTGCGCAGATAGTCGAGCAAGTGCGACTTGTCTGCCTCGGACACGGCATCGACCACATCATTTTTGCTGACGCCTGCGGCCTTAAGCTGTTCGAGCAGCAGATGGGGCGGCAGTTTCAGTTCCTGGGCGAATTGTTCAACGTTCATGCAAGCCTCGTGGCGTATCAGCCTTGGGTGAACAAGGGCGCGCGTGCGGCCATGATCAATTGGTTGGCGCGATCGGTATCCATGGCGACCATTTCGGTCAGCTCATCGGTCGCCAGATCGGCCAGATCCTCGGTGGTGTGGATGCCCTTGCTGGCGAGCAGGCGCGCGGTTTCCGCATCCATGCCGTCGAGCGATAGCAAGTCGCCGGCCGAGGCTTCAACCTCTTCTTCGCCGACGATGGCGGCGGTCAGCAGGGCGTTACGCGCACGGGTGCGCAGCTCGTTGACCAGGTCTTCGTCGAAGGCCTCGATTTCGAGCATTTCGTTCAGCGGCACGTAAGCGACTTCTTCCAGCGTGGAGAAACCTTCGTCCACCAGAATCTGCGCGACTTCTTCATCCACATCGAGCTTGGCGATGAACAGCGCGAGGGTATTGCCGCTTTCGGCCGAGCGTTTTTCTTCAGATGCTTCGCGCGACATGATGTTGAGCGTCCAGCCGGTGAGTTCGGACGCCAGGCGTACATTCTGGCCGCCACGGCCGATCGCCATCGCCAGTTGTTCCTCGTCCACCACCACATCCATGCTGTGCTTGTCTTCGTCCACCACGATGGAGCTGACTTCGGCCGGCGCCAGCGCGTTGATGACATATTGGGCAGGCTCGGCCGACCAGTGAATGATGTCCACCCGTTCGCCTGCCAGTTCGTTGGTCACCGAGGTGACGCGCGAACCGCGCAGACCGATGCAGGTGCCGATCGGGTCGATGCGCGGATCGTGCGAAACGACGGCGATCTTGGCGCGCAGGCCGGGGTCGCGCGCGGCCGCCTTGATCTCCAACAGGCCTTCCTCGATTTCCGGCACTTCGAGTTCGAACAGCTTCATGATGAATTCGGGCGCGGTGCGCGACAGCACCACCTGCGGACCACGCACGCCACGGTCGATGCGCAGCAGATAGGCGCGCACGCGGTCGCCGACGCGCAGGTTTTCGCGCGGGATCATCTGGTCGCGGTGCAAAAAGCCTTCGATGCGCCCCGATTCGATGATGACGTTGCCACGGTCGATGCGCTTCACCACGCCGTTGACCAGATGTTCCTTGCGGTCGAGGAAGTCGCTGATGATCTGTTCGCGCTCGGCGTCGCGGATTTTTTGCAGGATGACCTGCTTGGCGGCTTGCGCGCCGATGCGACCGAATTCGATGTTTTCCAGCGGCTCTTCGATGAAATCGCCCAGCTCGATGTCGGCGTGGGTGTCCTGCGCGTCGATCAGCAGGATTTGATAGCCTTCGGATTCGAGCTCGGTTTCCGTCACCACCTGCCAGCGGCGGAAGGATTCGTATTCGCCGCTGTCGCGGTCGATGGTGACGCGCACGTCGGCGTCGTCCTTGAAGCGCTTTTTGGTGGCGGAGGCGAGCGCCTGCTCCAGCGCTTCGAACACCACTTCCTTGTCCACACTCTTTTCGCGTGCCAGCGCGTCGGCCAGCATCAACATTTCACGACTCATAGTTCCTCCAGCCCCGATCGCTTAAACCCGACCGCCTAAACCATCGGTCTCAGGCGGGCAGTGTCCACATTTCTCAAATCAACCGACACTTCCGTGCCATCGACAATCAACTTCACCGCATCGTTTTCCAGCCCGATCAACTGGCCGGAGAGCCGCCGCCGGTTGTCCAGCGGCACCCGCAACTTCAGCGTCACCTGCTCGCCAGCGAAGCGCACATAATCCTGCGGCCTGACCAGCGGCCGGTCGAGACCGGGCGAGGAGACTTCCAGCCGGTCGTAGTCGATGTTCTCGACCGTAAACAGGTGGCTCAAGTGATTGCTCACCGCCACGCAGTCGTCAATCGTGATGCCGCCCGGCTTGTCGATGAAAATCCGCATCAGCCCGCGACCGGCGCGTTCCAGCGTCACCAGCTCGTAACCGAGTCCGGCAAGCACGGGTTCCAGGCGGGTGGGCAAATCCATCATCGTGTCGGGCGCAGCACAAATAAAAAATGGGCGAAACGCCCATTGATACAAAAACAGCCATACAAAATACAGCGCCCGAATTATACCACCCGGACTGACCGGCCGAAAGCCAAGATGGTGCCCGGAACCGGAATTGAACCGGTACGCCATCGCTGGCGAGGGATTTTAAGTCCCTTGTGTCTACCAATTTCACCATCCGGGCGAAGCAGGCAGCCGATGTAATCTGGAGGCGCGAGCCGGAGTCGAACCGACCTACACGGATTTGCAATCCGGTGCATAACCGCTTTGCTATCGCGCCACGTACCGCTTAACTCTAAATGAAAAGGGGAAACGTCCGGACTTGTCCTTCTGTTTCCCCCAGAAATTCTGGAGCGGGAAAGGAGGTTCGAACTCCCGACCTCGACCTTGGCAAGGTCGCGCTCTACCAGCTGAGCTATTCCCGCATTGAAGGCTGCGCATTATGGGGATTCCGGTTTTTGCTGTCAACAGGCCAGTGGATATTCTCATGAAGTTTTTTGCAGCGCGCGCGCGGCCATCACCAGGTAATACGCCATCGACACCAGGGTCAGCAGAGCCGCGATCCAGATCAGCAGGGTGCCGATGGTTGAAACAGGCAGGCCAGCGAGTGGGGTGGAATACAGCAGCAGCACGATGGCGAGCATTTGCGCGGCGGTTTTGAGTTTGCCGACGAAGGACACCGCGACGCTGGCCGATTTTCCTGCCTTGGCCATCCATTCGCGCAGGGCGGAAATGGTGATCTCGCGGCCGATGATGATGAGCGCGATCAGCGGCGCCACGCGGCCGATATCCACCAGCACGATCAGCGCGGCGGCGACCATCAGCTTGTCGGCCACCGGGTCGAGAAAAGCGCCGAAGGCCGAGGTCTGGCCGAGCGCGCGCGCCAGATAGCCGTCCGCCCAGTCGGTCAATGCCGCCACGCCAAAAAATACGGCGGCCAGCAAATTGGCTTCCGCTGGCGTTACCCAGCCATTGGGCAGATAGAACACCCCCGCCATCAGCGGAATGAGGAAGATGCGCAGCCAGGTGAGCAGGTTGGGGAGGTTGAGCGGCATCGTTTGGGTATATTCAGTGCAGGGCGTTATAGAGCGTTTCCGCCAATTCTCGGCTGAACCCGTTGACGGACGCAAGTGCATCGACGCCGGCGGCGCGCACGCCTTGCAATCCGCCGAAGTGTTCGAGCAGTTGTTTGCGCCGTTTGGGGCCGATGCCGGGGATGTCTTCCAGCGTCGATTGCATGCGTGCTTTGCCGCGTTTGGCGCGGTGGCCGGTGATGGCGAAACGGTGCGCCTCGTCGCGCACCTGCTGGATCAAATGAAAGCCGGGGTGATCTTTGGCGAGCCGTAATTCGCGGCCATCGGCGAAAATCAGCGTTTCGAGGCCGGGCTTGCGCGCTTCGCCTTTGGCCACTCCAAGCAGCAACACTTCGCCCAAACCCAGCTCGGCCATCGCTTCGACCGCGCTCGAAATCTGCCCCTTGCCGCCGTCGATCAACAGCAGATCGGGCAGCACGCCGTTTTCTTCCACGCTTTTGTGAAAGCGTTTGATCAGCGCGGCGCGCATCGCGGCGTAGTCGTCGCCCGGGGTGATGCCGCTGATGTTGTAGCGCCGGTAGTCGGATTTTTTCAGGTCGTCGCCTTCGTAGACGACGCATGACGCCACTGTGGCTTCGCCCATGGTGTGCGAGATGTCGAAGCATTCGATGCGCTTCAGCGCAGGTAAATCCAGCGTGTCGCGCAGTGCGGCCAGCCGCAGCGACTGGTGGGTGCGTTCAGTGCTGCGACGCTCGGCCGACAGGCGCGCGTTGGCCTGCGCCATCGTGAGCCAGACACGGCGTTGGGCGGTGACGCGATGTTGGAGGGTCACTTTTTTGTGGGCGTGTTCAGACAACAGCGCGTCCAGCGCGGCGGTCTCGATGGCCTCGCTGACCAGGATGCGCGCCGGAATCGGATGGTCGAGATAATGCTGGGCGATGAAGGCTTCCAGCGCTTCGGTCAGCGTCGCGCCTTCGCCGTGTTGCGGAAAGAAACTGCGGTCGCCGAGATGCCGCCCGCCGCGAATCATGGTGAGGTTGACCGCGATCACCCCTGCGACTTCGGCCACCGCCACCACGTCGGCGTCGGCCTCGCTGCCAGTGGTGTCGACGAACTGCTTTTCGCGTACCGTCGCCAGCATCCGCAGGCGGTCGCGCAGATGAGCGGCGGTCTCGAAATCGAGCGCAGCGGCAGCCACGTTCATCTGTGCGGTGATCTGTTCGGTTAGCGCGCTGGCTTCGCCGTGCAGCAGTTGCGCCGCTTCATCGACATCACGCGCATAGACTTCCGGCGCAATCAGTTGCACGCACGGCGCAGTGCAGCGCTTGATCTGGTGCAGCAGACAGGGTCGCGATCGGTTGGCAAACACCGTGTCTTCGCAACTGCGCAACTGAAAAACTTTTTGCAGCAACTGGATGCTCTCGCGTACCGCGAAAGAATTAGGGTAGGGGCCGAACGCCTGGTCGGTTTTTTTCGGTGTGCCGCGAAAATAGGCCAGACGCGGAAAGCGATGCCCGGTCAGCAGTAAATAGGGGTACGACTTATCATCGCGGAACAGGATGTTGAAGCGCGGCTTCAGCCCCTTGATCAGATTGTTTTCCAGCAGCAGCGCCTCGGCTTCGGTGCGCGTCACTGTGGTGTCGATGTGGTGGACGTTTTTGAGCATCAACCGGATGCGCGGACTCTGGTCGGTTTTCTGGAAATAGCTGGAGACGCGCTTTTTCAGGTCTTTCGCCTTGCCGACATACAACACCGCGTCGGTCGCGTCGATCATGCGATAGACGCCTGGCAAGGTCGGCAGCGAGGCGAGGAATTCCTTGTCGATGCTCAAGTTGGTTCCGGTTCAGGCGCTCAGGCAGGGGTTGATACTTACCACAGCGTGTGACAGCCAAACTGGACAAAGGCGGGATCGCGCGTGATGAGGGTGAGCTGTTCGATTTCGCTTTGCGCTGCGAGCATACGGTCGAATGGATCGCGATGTTTGGCGGGATGGCTACCCGCGCGCAAGCCATGTTGCGGGTTGATCGGTAGATGGGTAAACCCGTCGGCGGCGATCAGTTCGCTGTAGCGCGCCGTTGCATCGGGCAATGAATCGAGTTTACCGATGCGTGATTTGGTCGCGATTTCCCAAGCGCTCGCCGCGCTGACAAAAATGGCGTTGGCTTCGTCGGCAATGGTGGCGCGTGCAGTGGCCGATAGCTGCGCATCGTCGGTCAGCCACCACAGCAGGGTGTGCGTATCAAGCAAAAAGCCCAACTATCGACCCTCCCAGGCGTCGAGTTCAGCCTCGGGAAGCGGATCGAAAAACGCCGCATCCAGCTTGCCTGCGAGCCGTCCGGGTTGACGGCGCAGCGGTTCGGGTGCCAGTGGCATCAGTCGCGCATACGGTTTGCCCGCCTTGGCCAGGATAATTTCCTGGCCGCCGTGCGCTTGCTCCAGCAAACGGGAGAGATGGGTCTTGGCCTCGTGGACATTGACGATCATGGCGTGTACTCGTTCGGACTAGACTAATGGACTTAGTCTAATTTGTTTGGCTTGTGTTTTCAAGCACGGGCTGTTTTTATTGATTCGGCACGATTTAGCCATGAATGTAGATACCCCTTTAGCCTGGCAAGTCGGCCTGAAGGCCGACCTACAGTCGCGTTTAATTCGTGCCGGATCAATAGCGGAGTCCATTTTTAAGCCGAGTCCAGTCGTTCGAACACCGCCCTGAACATATCGGGGGTGAGGCGGCGCGTCTGCGTGTTGTAGCGGGAGCAGTGATAGCTGCTGACCAGCCGTCGGCCGTCAGGCAGGCGATAGTCGCTGGCGTGGCCAAACGGGTAATCCTTGAGCTTGCAGCCGAGCGCGCGCAGCACAGCTTGATGCGCAATCAGACCCAGCGCCAGGATGCTGGCGTGTTGCGGCAGGCCCGCCAGCTCGACGGTGAGATAACGATTGCATTCGCGGATCTCGCCCGGTTCCGGTTTGTTGGCAGGCGGCAGGCATTTCACTGCGTTGGTGATGCGGCAGCCGGTAAGTTGCAAGCCGTCGTCCCGCGACACCGACACCGGCGCACTGGCGTAGCCGAAGCGATGCAGGGTTTCGTACAACAGCACGCCCGCATAGTCGCCGGTGAACGGTCGTCCGCTGCGATTGGCGCCGTGCATCCCGGGGGCGAGGCCGACGATGAGCAAGCTTGGCTCAGGGTCGCCGAAAGCGGGCACCGGGCGCGCATGGTAGTCGGGATGGCGCACGCGCACCTCGTCGAGAAAAGTGGCGAGACGCGGGCAGGCGCGACAGTTGGGATCGAAAGTGTTGGACATGCAGAACGCCCGGTGGGGAGCGTTGATTGTAGCGGCGTTTTGAATGGGGGATTCGATGGCCGCAGCGGCGGGGTGCATGAAGGGAGAGACCTGAATTGTGTGGGATACCGAAACGCCCGAGCGCCCGGGTATACTGCCCATCGGCGCGGCGGGCGCTTTCAGACGGAGACGCATATCATGACCTTCCCGAGTTTTTCGCACATGGCAGTGAGCCGGGCGACAAGACAATTTTTAATCTTTCTGTCCGGCATGGTTTTCGCGTTTGCGGCATTTTCTGCCCATGCGGCGGACGACGCGAAAACCAGCACAGCCACTTTCAGCAACGAAGAGCTGGATCAGATGCTGGCGCCGATTGCGCTGTATCCCGATTCGCTGTTGGCGCAGGTGCTGATGGCCTCGACTTATCCCGCCGATGTGGCCGAGGCGGCGAAGTGGTCGAAGGCGAATCCGAAAATGGAGGGCGATGCCGCAGTCGAAGCGGTGCAGTCCAAAAAATGGGATCCGAGCGTGCAATCGCTGGCGGCGTTCCCGCAGGTGCTGGCCATGATGAGCGAGAAGCCGGATGACGTGCAGCGCCTCGGCGATGCCTTCCTCGCCGAGCCGTCGCAAGTGATGGATCGCGTGCAGTTTCTGCGTCAGAAAGCGCAACAGGCAGGCAATCTCAAAACCAACGAGCAGCAAAAAATCAGCACGCAAACTGAAGGCAGTCAGTCGGTGATCATCATCGAACCGGCGCAGCCGCAGCAGGTGTATGTGCCGGTGTACCAGCCGACGGTGGTCTACGGCGCCTGGCCGTATCCCGCTTATCCGCCTTACTACTGGGCGCCGCCGCCCTATTACTATCCGGGGTATTACAACGGTGGCGCGTTCGTGGCCGGGGTGTTCTGGGGCGCGGCGATCGTCGGCATCCACAACAGCCTGTGGGGCGGCTGCAACTGGGGCTACGGTCGCGGCAACGTCAACATCAACGTCAACCGTTATAACAACATCAATGTCAACAATCGAATCACCAACGTAAATAGCGGCAACACCAACTGGAACCACAACGCGGCCAATCGCAAGGGCGTGCCTTACGGTGACGCGAAAACACGCCAGCAGTTTGACCGCAAAGTGCCAGGCGCCGAAAACCGGGGTGATTTCCGTGGCCGCGACACCCAGCGCGATGCCAGCCGCGACAAGGCGCAGGCCACCCTGAAAGATCGTGGCGTTGACCCGGCAGCCAGTCGCGACAAATTACGAAACGACCCGCAAACGCGTGATCGCGCCAATCAGGCGGCGAAAAATGCTGATCGCGGTCAGTTTGATCGCGGCTCGATGGACCGTGGTTCGATGGACCGTGGTTCAATGGATCGCAGCTCGGCAGATCGCAGCTCGGCAGATCGCAGCCAGGCGCGTGCCCAAGCGCAAAAAGCAGATCGCAGTCAGGCCAGCCATTCGCGCCCGTCGTCATCGAACTGGGGCAGTGAAAACGCGTTCAAGGGCGCGGGCAATGCGGCACAGAGCCGGGATCAGTTCAGCCGGGGGAGTTCGAGCCGTCAGTCGGCCGGAAGTTACGGCGGCAGCAGTGGACGCTCGATGAGCAGCGGTGGCGGCGGAGGGCGTTCCATGAGCGGTGGCGGCGGGCGTGCCGGCGGCGGCGGACGTGGACGCTAAGGCGAGGGAGAAACGAACATGATGAGCAAAAAAATGCGTATGAATTCGAATGGTGTTCTGGCGGCGGTTGTGGCCGGGGCGTTGTGGTTCGCGCCGCTGCCGGTAGCTGCGCAACAAACCTTCCCCACCGCAGATGCCGCAGCCGCAGCGCTGGTCGATGCGATTTCGAGCAAAAACCAGGCGGCGCTGCGCACCGTGTTGGGACATGACTGGAAAAACTTCATCCCCACCGCAAACATCGAAGACAAGGATGTCGATGCCTTCCTGGCGGAGTGGGCGGTGTCGCACAAAATTGTGACCAACTCGGCGCAAACGGCTCATCTCGCCGTAGGCGCGCAGGACTGGGTGCTGCCCATCCCGATCGTCGAGAAAAAGGCCGCATGGCGTTTCGACCCGCGCGCCGCTGCGGATGAGATCAAGACACGCCGTATCGGCGACAACGAGCTGGCGACCATGCAGGCGGCGCTGGCCTACTACGACGCGCAGAAGGAATACGCGAGTGCGGATCGCAACGGCAACGGCACGCTGGAATACGCACAGCAAATCGTTAGCACGCCCGGCAAACAGGACGGACTCTATTGGGCCCAGCTTGAGGGTGAAGAAGCCAGCCCGCTGGGGCCGCTTTACGGCGAGGCCAAACGGGGTTACGACTATCACGGCTATCACTACCGCATCCTCACCGCGCAGGGGAAAGATGCGCCGGGCGGTGCGTATGACTATCGCATCAAGAGTCGCCTGGTCGCCGGTTTCGCGCTGATCGCGTGGCCGGTGAAATACGGCGATACGGGCGTGATGAGCTTTATGGTGAGCCATGACGGCGTGCTCTACGAAAAAAACCTCGGCTCGAAAACCGATTCCGTCGCCCGCTCCATCACCCGCTTCAATCCTGATAACGGCTGGCAAAAGGTGAATCCATGAACCGGAAAATTGCATCGCTGACATTGATTGCCGCGCTGCTTGGCGGCTGCACCTATTACCAGGCCGCGCCCGGCGTGTATTCGACCACGCCGGCCAGCAGTTTCGACCGTTCGTGGGGCGCGGCGCAAACCGCCTTCGCCGATCAGGGAGTGCCCATCACCCGCGAGGATCGCAGCGCGGGCGTGCTGAGCGGCACGCGTGACGGCATCAACGTCACGGCGAACGTGCGCACCCAGGCCGACGGCAGCGTGCGGGTGGAGTTCAACACCAGCGGCGCAACCGCTCGCGACCCCGGTCTCATCAACCGCATGACCGCCGCCTACAACCGCAACATGGGGCGTTGAGACTTCGGCTGAGTATTTTTAAACCGGAATAATCCATCAGGGCGTAGGGTGCGCCGTGCGCACCCGTTTGCGGACAAGCGTGCGCACGGCGCACCCACAAATCCACGGGTCAAATGTCTAATAAACCGAGATTGTCCATTAGCATCGACGGGCTTGTAGCTCCCTCTCCCGCAAGCGGGAGAGGGTTGGGGAGAGGGAGATCGCGCACGCAGATGTTTTTCATGCAGCCAAAGCCCCTCCCCCGCTTACGGGGGAGGGGAGAAGAGCGGCAGCGCCTAATGGACAATCCCAGTTAAACAATCCCGGTTAAACCCCGTTCAACAGGAGACACACATGAACACATTGACTGCTGCAACTTTAGGCGCGCTGGCCATGCTGGCGACAACGTCGGCGAGCGCCGATACGGGCTTCTATCTCGGCGGTTCATTGGGCAATGCAAGCTACGACGGCACCGCCCCCGACACCGTCTTTTCGATAGACGATAACGATACGGCCTACAAACTGTATGGCGGCTTCCGCGTGCTCAGCCTGTTGGCGATCGAAGGCGGCTATGTCAATTTCGGCAAAATGAGTGGCGCGGCCGGGAGCTTGGAACTGGACGGCTGGGATATCTTTGGCGTTGCCAATTTGCCCCTCGGGCCGGTCAATGTGTTCGCCAAACTGGGGGGCATTGCATGGCAGTCCGATTTCTCCGGTCTGACCTCCGCCGACACCAGCGACTTCGATCTGGCTTACGGTCTTGGCGCAGCGTTTCGCCTGGGCTCGTTTGGTGTGCGCGCGGAGTACGAATTGTTCGATACGGGCAATGACTACACCAACATGCTCTCCGTTGGCGCCGAATATAATTTCTGAGCATGCGCTCGCGCCGTATCGGGCGATAGACGAAAGGACGCATTGGGCGTCCTTTCTTTTTTCCGGATGATGCAGGGTAAAGCTGGCTTGTTTCTTCATTCCCCGCCCGATATTTTCGCTGCCGCTGCCGCTGCCGCTGCCGCTGCCGCTGCGCTTGCGACTTTTAACGATAGCGCGTTATTCTCCCTGCCATCGACAATTCTGGTTTACTCAAACAGGGTCATGAACATGAAAAAACAGACGCTTTACGCAATCGTACTTTCCACCCTTGCCTGCACCTCTGCCCACGCCGAAATGAGCGCCGAAGAACTGGCCAAGCTGGCGCAGAACCCGGTCGGCAACCTGATCAGTCTGCCGTTTCAGAACAACACCAATTTCAACGTCGGGCCGCTGGACGGCACCCAGAACATCCTCAACATCCAGCCGGTGATTCCCATCAGCGTTGACGAAGACTGGAACATCATCACCCGCACCATCATGCCGGTCATCACCCAGCCGGGCTTCGTCGCGGGGCAGGATTCCGTCACCGGCCTGGGCGACATCCAGTTCAACGCTTTCCTGTCGCCGTCCCAGCCCGGCGCAGATGGCCTGATCTGGGGCGCCGGTGTCATCACCCAACTGCCGACCAATACCAATGACCGGCTGGGCAACGATCGCTGGGGTCTGGGGCCCACGGGGGTGGTGCTGCGGATCGAAAAGGGCAGCCCCTGGGTGTATGGCGCGCTGGCCAACAACGTGTGGTCGATCGGCTCGGCAAGTGATCCCGCTTACAACAACTTCCTGCTGCAACCCTTCGTCAACTACAACTTTCCGCAAGGCTTCTACCTCACCTCCGCCCCGATCGTCACCGCCAACTGGAAAGCCAGCAACGATGATCGCTGGACGGTGCCGCTGGGCGGCGGCGTCGGCAAGATTTTCCACATGGGCAAGCTGCCGGTGAACACCCAGCTCTCCGCCTACTACAATGTCATTACGCCGGACAACGGCGGCGCGGACTGGCAACTGCGGGCGCAGGTGCAGTTCATGTTCCCGAAATAAACAGCCACCCAAACCGGCCTGGCCGAATGAATTGCCTCCCCCTCATTTTTGGAGCATCGAATGAACCCTGAATTCAATAAAGCCGGCCGCAAGTTTGGATGCGCCGCGCTCGCCGCAGCGATCCTGCTGCACGGCAGCAGCGTCGCGTTTGCCGAAGACAAGCCCATGGCGCAGGCTGCGCCCGCGCAGGCGATCAAGGACGAACGCGCGCTCACCCTGCTAAAGGGCATGAGCGACACCCTGGCGCAATCGAAAACCCTCGGCTTCAAGGCGCGCAGCCTGGTGCCGATTGCCGCGCCCACCGGGCAGTTCGTCAGCCTGTTCGGCAATTCGCGCGTAGTGATGCAGCGCCCCGACAAACTGCTGGTCGAATCGCGCGGCGACCTGTTCCCGAGCAACCTGTATTACACCGGCAAAACCGTGACCGCCGTCGCGCTCGACCAGAAATTCTACGTGCAGCGCGAAGCCGTAAACGCCACTATTGATGCCGCCATCCAGAATGCGAACCCGGGCGCGGATGCGCTCGCGCCCTTCGTCGAAATGCTGGTGTCCGATCCTTACGCAGTGCTCACCGATGGCATGTTGACTGCGATGGTGGTCGGGCAATCCAGCATCGACGGGGTCAAGACCGATCACCTCGCGTTTACCGCCAAAGGCGTCGACTGGGAAATCTGGATCGGCGCACAAGACAAGCTGCCGCGCCTGATGGTGGTGTCGCATCGCGAGGGTGAGCGTCAACCGACCTTCACCGTCGCCTTCTCGGACTGGATGCTCGGCAAGCCGGTTCCGGCCAATACCTTCAACGCTGTCATTCCGAAGGAGGCCGTAAAGCTTGACTTCAAGCTGACCAGCCTTCCGTCATCCAAATAAGCGACCAAAGGAGCAATGCGATGAAACAAGTGAAGATAACTTTCCTCGGGCTTGCGTTGGCAGCGAGTGTGCTTGCGCCGATGCAGAATGCAAACGCGTGGGTCGCCGTTGGCGGTTTCCACCCCGCCTACTACCATCCCGCCTATCACGGCGGCTGCTACGGCTGTGGTGCAGCGGCGGGCGTGGCAGTCGGCGTCGTGGCCGGGGCGGCGATCGCCAGCGCTGCGCATCCCACCACAGTTGTGGTTCAGCAGCCCGTAGTCGTTCAGCAACCCGTTTACGTCGCCCCGCAACCCGTCTACGTCACCCAGGGCAATCTGCCGATCGGCACCCAGGTCGCCGCGTTGCCGCCCGGCGCCAGCAGCATGGTGGTGAACGGCACGAATTATTACCAGAGCGGGCCGACCTGGTACAAGCCCTACTTCGGGTCGAGCGGCGTGTACTACGAAGTGGTGCCGACGCCGTAACGCATGGGTGGAAA
>Ga0315271_10000296_pt1 | contig 26467 bp, 40 predicted proteins | sample C3_top_MG_FD_204664 | JGI IMG/M metagenome (GOLD analysis project Ga0315271, IMG submission 204664) | Sediment microbial communities from Yellowstone Lake, YNP, Wyoming, USA - C3_top | ecosystem: Environmental > Aquatic > Freshwater > Lake > Sediment | place: USA: Wyoming | collected 2017-08-01
ACGAAGATGTAACCGGGGAACAGCGGTTCGGATATTTCTACGCAGTCATCTCCAAACTTTGAAGATGTCTTGCTGCCGGGTATCCACACCGTGTATCCGTCGAGAAATTTGTAAGTTTGAGTCTGATTTTGGCGTGAGTTTACCCAGAGGATGTACCACTTCAGGGTTCTATTGATTGCTTCGAGTCGGTAGCGTTTAGGGATAGGAAACATTTTTCGCGGAACTTCTGCGCGCCATGCTTCACTACATACTCATCTGGATCTAAGCCATCTTCAAGATCCACAATCACAGGCAGAATACCTCCTTGTTTTAATGTGGCCGCAGCTTTCTCGGCCGCTTCCCTACCCGCTTCGTCCGGGTCATAACAAATCACAGCAGTCCGGCAAAATCTTCGAAGTAGGCACATCTGATCCCACGATAAGTATGTGCCTAGCGTTGTGACGACGTTGCGAATACCCATGTCGTACAACTTGAGGAAGTCGAATATCCCCTCTACCACTATAGCATATTCCTGCTGGGCTATGCAATCTTTAGTTTCGTACAACCCGTACAGCAGCTCTGCCGGCTGGATACGCTCCGAGCTGTCGTAGAAGAACTTCACGCTCTGGCCGCGGAACGCCAGGCCTTTGAATAAGCCATGCAGGTCGTGCAGCGGATAGACCAGGCGCTCACCGGGGCCCCAGGTCGCAAGCTTGTGCGTCCAGGCGGGGTTGGCGACGCCGTAGATGTCCCCGGCCTTGTAATAGCATACGCCGAAGCGGTCCATGGTCTCTGTGGAGACATCCTTCTCTTCGAGAACGGTTACGAGTGATTTTTGGCTCATATGCTCATCAGGATTGCGCCGGATAGGCCCAACCCAACCCCCACCATCTGCCGCATGGTCATCACGTCGTGGAAATACAGGTTCCCCAGCAGCAGGCAGAGTATGCTGTAGAACACCATGAACAGGCTGGTGTAGATGGTGAACTCCCCGCCGAGCTTGAAGACCAGGATAGACAGCCAAATCTCGATGAAGTAGAGCAGATACGCGACGTAAGTCCACGGGCTGCAGGCAGATCCCCAGAACGTGTTGGTGGTGGTTATATGCTTCACTATCGCGTCGGCCACGCTGATGTTTATCGCTGAGATAATGATGAGAATTAGGTTGGTGAACCGGTTCATGCTATCTCCTCCATGTCGCCCAGGCTCGGGCCGCGCTTAATGCCGACCGGCGTGGGCACACAGAGGGGTTCTGTGGTTTCCAGGAGGGTCTTTATCTTGGGCCACAGCTCCAGGTGGTTCTTCTCGGACATCTCCAGCACCACGGCGTCGTGGATCTGGAAGCAGAAGGTGTAGTCGTTCACGTCTTCTGGGTAGGTCTCGATCATGTTGATGAGCGCCAGGTTGGTGATGTCGGCGCCGTGCGACTGGATGGGGCTATTTACGGCACAACGGGCGCAGGACGAGGCGATCGAGTTGATCGGGTGGTCTATGCCGTCCAGGTGGCGGATGCGGCCCAGGGGCGTGTAGACGCATTTAAACTGCAGCGCGTAGGCTTTGACATCCTCTATCCACTTGGCGACGCCCGGGTAGCCGCGGAAGAAGTTGTCGTAGAGGCGCTTGGCGTCCACTTTGCTCATGCCCTTGTCCTCGGCCAGAGTTTTCCAGCTCATGCCGTAGATGATGCCGAAGGAAACGCTCTTGGAGTTGGAGCGCTGGTCCTTGGTGACCTTCTCCGGCGGTATTCCATATACAGTGGAGGCCATGACGCGGTGAATGTCGATGCCGGAGTTCAGGTCGGACAGCAGCTTCTTATCCTGGGACAGGTGCGCCAGCACGCGGATCTCTATCTGGGAGAAGTCAAACTCATAGTAGATATAGCCGGGGCGCGCGGTGAAAGCCTTCTTGATGTCTTTATTCTCGCGCGGGAGGTTCTGCAGATTCGGCCTGGCTGATGCGGTGCGGGAAGTGTTCTGCACGCCCACCTTGTAGTCGGTATGCACGCGGCTGTCCGCCTCCGACAGGCGCAGCAGCGGGATAACAAAGGTGTTCAGCAGCGTTGCGATGGCCCTGTACTCGAGCAGCATCTCAATCACCGGGTGCTTCCCTTTCAGCTTCTTCAGGGTGTCTTTATCCGTGGACTCCATCGTGTCGGTCAGGCGAATAACAGGCAGATTCAGGTTCTTGAACAGGATCTCGGCCAGCTGCTCGTTGGCGGTGATGTCGAAGACCTTTCCGACGGAAGCGTGGATCTGAATCGTCAGGGCGGCGATCTTCTCCTCAAACTTAATTTGGGTCCGCTTAAGGTGTTCCCGGTCGGCGTAGACACCATTATACTCCAGATTCATGAAGATGTTGTTGACCGGCATGTAGAGGCCATATAGCAAGAACTCCAGGTTCTGGTCCTTGATCATCGGGAGCTGAGTTATGTAGATGCGGAAGGTACAATCCACGTCGCCGCAGACGTAATACTTGAGGATCTCGCGAGGGATGATGGAGTAGTCGTGCTTGACCTTGAGACGCACCTTGACCTTCTCCAGCGCGTCGTCGTAGCCGCCCATGTCCGTGTAGACCCAGGCCAGATTCTTGAGCTTTTTGGACATCTGAGTCTCGTCGATGATGTTGGAGGAGATGAGCGTGTCCAGGTAATAAAGGCCGGAGGTTATCCCGAGTTCGTAACGCAGGATCTTGAGGTCGTATTTCCCGTTGTGGAGGACTAGCTTCTTGTTTTCAAGGTATTTGTTCCACTTAGCCAGGAGCGGCTTGCGGCGATCCTCGGGCCAGTGGTTGGTGTTTCCATCGTCGAGCCAAGGGAAGTAGGCGGCTTTGCCTGGAGCCCAGCATACGGCCCAGCAGACCGTCTTGGTGTGCATGAAATCTTTGCCGCCGTCCGTCTCAATGTCGAGCGACAGGATGGGGTAGTCCTTGGTCATCTCGATGAAGGTGTCGAGCTTCTCCTCGGTCTCCAAGAAGACGTAATCCGTGGGTATTTTAGGAGCCACGCCGTGAACTGCAGCTTTGTGTCCGCGCTTGATGTTGCGCACGATCTGGGTCTCGTGGTTCGAGTCCACGAAGATCGAGTCTATGTTTACGATGGGCATGAAAACTATGCCCGGGTACTGCTCCAGGTTGATGAGACCACCCTGCAGGAGTGCGAGGTTAGCTTTGCGGTCGCCCAGGAACATCTTGAGGACGTCAGGGCCCTCAAGAATGACCAGTTTGGGAGCCACTGAGCGGATCTCTTTCTGGAGGTATTCGAAGCAGGCCTTGGCCTCTTTGACCTTAGGCTTCTTGCACTTCGGCCCGCCGAAGCACTTCACCATGTAGGTGACGTAAACGTCGCGCCGGTCCATCTCCGCCTTCTTCAGGATCCGGTTGATAAGGACGCCGCGGTCTCCCAGGTATGGGCGGCCGAACATGTCGTCGGTCTCTTCCGGCTGGGGCCCGATCCACATCATGGTGGGGGTGTAGCTGCCCTCGCCCATGACTATGTTCTTGCGGGTGGCCAGGCGCTGGCAGTGGTTACAAGTGGGCGACACAATGGCCGCGATCTTGGCCTTGTCGGTCTCGCGGGTTATTGCGTAGTCGAAGATTAACGGAAGGTTCAGCTCAAGATCGTTTTGCATGCGTTCTTCATCCACAAGTCAAAGTCAGGCAACCAGTCGGTTTCAGAGTCGAAGACTGCGTATTTGGAGTTCCAAGGCTGCGGGACCAGGTATCCCTGACCGCCAGCAGCCACAAATTTATCGATGTTGTCGTCGCGGTCGTCCACGAGTATGGCATCGGACCGGGCCAGGATCTCTTTATGTGCGGTCATCAAGATCAGCTTCGTCTTGTAGGCCGGCATGTTCTCGTTGATCCAGTGCAGCTTGCCCGCCCAGGCCTCAGGATGGTCCATCGGGTAGGAGGCGATATACACCTGGTCCGCATGCTTCTCCACGATCCCCTTGAGCAGCTGGCCATACCTGTCCCAGCCCATGCGCGCCCAGAAAGGGGCGGTGTGACAGATCCGGTAAAGGGAGTCCATCGTGTGGCGGCCCTGGGTGGCCAGCACAGCAGCTGGGAACATGTCATATTGCCCGCGCTTGTAGGGGTATAGCTCGGGGATGTAGTAGAGTCCCAGGGCACGGTGCAGCCCGCTGACGAAGTCGACGATTACCCCATCCATGTCCAGGAAAACGGTTGGCTTCTTGTTCATTTCATTTTATACTTTCGGTATTTCAATATGCCCCAGACTTCAGTCTTCCACTCCGTTAGAGTGCGGGCCTTTATGTCACGATACAAGAACTCTGCGCTTACGGTATTGTAGCATTTTTTCCGCCCCACCTGCAAGATTTGTTTCACAAGCATCAGAGGTAGGAAGCCGACCTGCTTCTGCAGCAGGGCGATGTCTTTGGCGTCAGTGACGCGGACGGCATACCCATCCAGGTGGCGGCGGAATTGAATTATGCGCATTTTACCCTAAGGGCCTCGTAAGCGTTGCCGACAGATCTACCGCGAAGGAACAGTTATTGCTGGTTGTTTTGGTCCCTGTCATGTGCAGGATTGGGCAGCGGGTCGAGGTAGGTGCGTAAACTTCACGCTCAGCATAGTCTACCTTGCCCATGGTCATCCCGCCCCGGAAGGCCCCTGCGTTGATTAAGAAGCCCTCTTTGACGCGGACTTCAGGTGGGCGCTCGCGGGTGTCATAGTAGCGCTGGAAGGGTATGAACTTCGGCTTGTGGCTATGCCCACGGATGAAAACGTCCACAGCCCTCCACTGATTGCACAGCTTCTGCAGCTCGTTGATGTCGCTGGTCTCTGTAGTGCCGCCACCCTTCCCATGGTGGATGTGGATCTTAACCTGACCCACAGAGTTGGCCTTATACCTGAAGTTCAACCGCAGCAGAGCCTGGCCCATGCCCAGATACGGGATCTTGTTCTTGGCGCAGATATACTGCACGCTCGTGAGCCCGTTTGCGTAAACCCTGAAGTGATCCCCGTCGAGTATGCCCAGGCAGCGGGCAGGCTTTATCAGCTTGTTCAGCTTCGGGATGACTATCCGGTCCATCCAGTTCAGGTGCTGCAGGTCCTCCTGCTCCATCGCCTCCTGCCGGTCGTTGAACATCGCACGGCGCATAATCCTGGTCGTCGGCCTGTCATCGTCTGTCACGTCTCCAGGGCAGATGAAGTAGGCGTGCTTATCCCTTCTTGCAATATCGGCCAGAGCGTCGAAGCTTCGTTCCAGGAACGCCGGTGATCCGATGTGCAGGTCCCCGATGCAGTACAGATTCATCAGAGGACCGATTGTGTCTACACTGAAGTCGTAATCCTTTATCAGCATATGTCTCCTTGATAGGGGAGACCGGCAGCTTATTTTTCTTTTTCAGATTTTCAGATTTAGTCAAAATCTGCAGGTTCCATGGTACGTGTAATCCTGAGCAGGATACTCCCTGCAAAGGGTAGATATGGTCGACATGCCGTGGCACGCCATCGAGTTCTTTAAGCCTTCTAGCTTCGGTGTAGTACCAGGCGATAGCCCCAAGTTGTGCGGGCGTAAGCCAAGGTGGTGTTGCTTGCAGCCTCCGGGCCCTGCGCAGAGCGCTGTGATGATTTACCCTTGCAGGATTAGCATGCCTGATCTCTCGGACATGCGCCCTATGCTGTTCCCGGTACGCCAGACGCTTAAGCCGCAGTTCTTCCCGTTTAGATTCCCTGCGGGCGCGGTCATATGTGGCTTTGGCGTCTTTAGTCAGCATGGTCATACAGGGACGTAATTCCCCTCCAGATCCCTTGATAGCACCAGGGCGTTATCAAATGAGTTCTTCAGTTCTGGTAGATGGCTGACCAGGAGTATTTGTTCAAACTCCGGCTCTATACGCTTGAGCAGTTCAACAAAGGCCAGGAGGCCGGCGTCATCCAAGTCAGCGATCTCGTCGATAATCAACAGGCCTAACTTCTGCCCGGATTTGAGATACAGCAGCTTGGCCAGCGCTAAGCGTATGGCCAGGTACACTCTGACGGTTTCCCCGCCGGAGTAGAGAGCGATGTCTCTTTCGCCGTTGATGTCGGACACCATGATGTTCAGGGTCTCCGTGGTCTTGGCGGTGGTCGTATTCGTTTTGACGGTCTGAAACGTCACATGGATCTTACCGTCAGAAAGCAGGTCCATGTAGTAATCGAGATACTGCTGCAGCTCAGTGAGGCAGTTCTCCAGTATGAGGGTGGGGATGCCTGCCGGACCGAAGGCCTTCACCAGTTCGGTGTTAACGTTGTGCTTGAGCCTGGCGGCGTCTACTTCGATGGCAAGGGTCGCGAGTGCGGTCCCGAGCTGGAGCTTGTGCTCCATGTTCAGCGTCGCCCGGCTGCGGGCGTCCTGCTCCCTGGCCAGACGGTTGCGCCATTCCGACAAGGTGGCCTCCACATAGGTCTTGGTTTGTATCAAGGTGTCGCGCTGCGCAGGTATGTCGCCCACGTCGGGCATGGCCTTGCGCTTGTTCTCTAGGGCCAGCTCGCTAATTGTAAGCTCCGCAGACAGCTCTGTAAGGGCTTCTGTGTGTGCGGCGGACGCCTGAGCGTATTCTTCACCAATAGATTTCAATTTAGCCACCGCGTAGTCATAGGCAGTTTTCTTTTGCTGCTCTGTAACGAGCTTGCGCGACAGGGCTGGAATGGTGTTTATCACATTTGACAACTTGGCCATATCCTCCCTTATATTATTGAGGCTTATACTTAAATTGTTAATGAGTATTTTCCTCTCTGCACACGCCAGTGCGGCCGCGTCCACTTCGGCCTGCAGCCCGGCCTTATGTTTGTTGAGGTGTTCCTCGGTCATAAACGTGCCGCAGAGCGGGCATGTGCCGGCCGGCAGCTTGTCGATCTGGGACTTGTATACCCACACGGTTTTCTCGAACTGGGTAGCTTCCGCGGTAGCGGTAGCCTTCTGGTTGGAAGCCTCGTTGTACTGCGTAGTGAGCGCGTCCAGCTGCGGGCGCAGGGCCTCGGCGTCTTGTATCTCCTGCTGCAATACCAGCACGGAGGCCGGATCCGGAGGTGCGGCCACAGTGGCCTCAAGCTCCTCGTCGGCCTGAGTGTACTGAAGGGACTTGGACTCCCACCGGCTCTCCAGAGACGACAGCTTGGACCGGAGGGTGGATACGGCGCCCTCTGCGGCGCGGATCTCTCCGGCTACGCGGTCAGCCTCCGCAGTCTTCTCCGTAAGACCGGCGAGCTTTACCATCTTGTCGGCGATGTCGGTGTTCATCGCGGAGATCCCGGCCTCAGTTTCCGCTATCGCGGCCGTAAGCTTGTCCACGTCCGCCTGGGTGGCGGTGATCTGGTTCCACTCCTCCGTCTGCCGGGTAAGGGAGTGCGTGAGGTTGGCCATGTCCATCTCGGACTTGGCGGCCAGCTGCCGGGCTTTGGTCTCCCAGGTCAGATAGTTGTTCATCCCGAATATCTCGGTGAGGATGTCTTTGCGCACCGCGGGGGTCTTGTCCACGAAAGCAGAGAGGTCCCGCTGGGCGGAGAATACGGTGTTCTGCCACACCACCTCAGGCATGCACAGGAACTCGTCCGGGCTCTGTGTCATCGGGCGCTTGTTGGTCAGGTCCTTGAACGTGGTCTTCTGGGTGGCTCCCAGCTTCTTCTTGCGCACGATCTCATAGTTAACCTCATTGTGGGAGAAGTAGAGGGAGGCTTTGTAGCCGCTCTCCACGGCCACGCCGGCGACCTGGTGGATCATGCCGTCGAGGTTTATGCCCTTGGCCGGGGTAGAGCCATAGAGGCAGTAGTTGATGCCGGCCACCAGGCTGGATTTGCCGGTACCATTACTGTGCGCCAGGTCCGACTCTATGCTGCCCATCACGGCCAGCACTCCGGAGTATTTCGACAGATCTATGTCGAGCGCCGCCCAGCCCATGAAATTCTCGAGTACCAGTCTTTCAAGCTTCATTGAGTATCTCCAGTCCGGCGGTATGCACGGCATTGCCCAAGCGCTTGTCCTCATAGGACTGCTTCTCGGACCACATCTTGAAAGCGTCCTGGGCGGTCATGTGACCGGTGAACGCTGTATCCCGAGCCACGGTGTCATCCGTGGAGTCGAACGCTATCTTGATGATCTTGTAGGGGTTGCACTCGCGCAGATGCTCAATGATGCTGTGCCGGTTAAGCAGGTTCAGGTCCTGCTTGTGACCGATGATGACCATCTTCATTACGGAGTCCGTGATCTGCTCTTTGGTGGCTTTGATGATGGCCACGATCAGGTCGGTGCGATCCCCATCGTCCAGGGGCGCGCTGACCGGCTCACCCACGCCGTTGAACCGGAACTCCTTCTTGTTGAGGTCGAAGGTTATCTGGAAGAACTTACGAGTTGTAAGTGGCACGAACTCATAGCCGCAGAGGTCGCCCAGGGTGTAGACCACGAAGCCCATCTGGTCGTCGATGTGCTTGAAGGTGGTCCGCTCCGGGGGACTGATATAAGCCACCAGCGGTTCCTGCTGCAGGACCATGTGCTTGTGGATGTCGCCCATGAACATCGGAACCCTGAGGAAGTCCTTGAAGTCCGACAGCATCAGGCCGCGGTCACTGTTGGGGTCTACAGGGCCGTCAATGCCGTCCATGACCAAGGTGTGCGACAGGATCAGCCTAGCGTCGCTGCCCTGCTTTATGGCCTCCACGAAGGCGTCCTTGTAGCTGGTGGGCCCGTTAACGTGGAGGTTGGCGAGGTAAGCCTTCGACAGGTGCGGGATCATAAATATCGTATGCGACTCCGCGCCGTCCTTTATGATCACCGACTGCGGCTTGCTGTAAACCAGGGTGATCTTGTCGCTGCTGATGTCCATGAACTCGCTCAGAGCATGCTCGATAAACCGATGCTCCTTGTCGTTAACGTCGTGGTTTCCCATGACGATTATCACGTTTATGTCGGCGAAGATAGCCTTCGCCAACACAGCGTGGAGAGCCCTCCGTTCGACCGTGGCTGGCTTCCAATTGCGGTACATATCTCCGACGATAACGATGTGCTTTATCTTGTTGTCGATCGCGTAGTTCACCATCTTTTCAGTGGAGGCTACAAAGTCATCCAGTCGGTTGTTGCAGTCGAAATGCCAGTCCGCGGTCAGGAGTATTTTCATTTTTTCGCCTTCTTTTCACCGGGAACCACTACGCTCTCGGTCTCGGAGCGGATGCTCTTTACCGGCATGGTCTTGAGCGTGGCGATGGCGTCAGCGACGTCTTTGCGCACGTTGGCGTAGGTCTCAGGGTCGGATCCGATCGTGGCCACGAGCTTATCGTAGCCGATGCAGATCTCGGTCGCCTTGTAGACGTAGGTAGTCTTCTCTTTGGTGATGATGCCGGCCGCTATGGCCGCGTCCACCACGTCCGCCACCAGGTTGAGCCCCTTGCCGCCGAAGAGCAGCTGGAAGTCCGCGGAGAGGTATTGCTGGCTGACCTTGCTCTTGTCCACGTGGACCTGGATGAGGTGGCCGATGATGTTCTCTTTGCTGTCCTTGATCTTCTCTTTCTTGGAGACCTTGAAGCGCAGGGACGCGTAGAACTTCAGCGCCAGGCCGCCGGGGGTGGTTTCCGGGTTGCCGTAGGCGGCAGCCTTGCCCACTTTGTTGCGGAGCTGGTTGATGAAGACCAAGGTGGTCTTGGTCTGCGCGGCGATTGCGGTGAACTTGCGCAGGGCCTGCGACATCATGCGGGCCTGGGTGCCTACGAACTGGGCGCCCATCTCGGCCTCCACTTCGCACTCGGGCACCAGGGATGCCACGGAGTCAACGATGATCATGCTGACCTTGCCGGTGGAGGCGAGCTTCTCCACAGCGCGCAGCGCATCCTCACCGCCGTAAGGGGTGATGGTGATCATCTTGTCCACGTCCACACCCAGCTCGGCGGCGTATTTGGGGTCGTGGGCGTGCTCAGCGTCCACCAGGGCCACCAGCTCGCCATGGCGCTGGCACTCTGCAGCCGCAAGGAGGCACATGGTGGTCTTGCCGGAGCTTTCCCAGCCGTAGATCTCGATAATGCGCCCGCGGGGCAGCCCGCCGTTAAGGATGTAGTCCAGGCACAGGAGGCCGCTCGGGAACTTCTTGATGTTCTCGATCTTGGCGTCCGTGCCGAATCCGGCCACGTCGATGCCCATTTTCTGGATCTCGGCGATGGAGGCAGCCAGTGTGGGGACAACTTTCGGCTTCCGCTCTTCTTCTTCGTCTTTAGGTTTACCCATGGTTTTATACTCCTGTCGTGTTGGTGCGTTTGGCGAACGGAAGGCCGGTGGGGCCCTCGACTACGGTGTAGCCGGGCGGAAGATCGGTAGCCTCAGCCTCTTTGAAGCTGAACCACCGCATCTGGCCGCCGCGCGCGTTCTTGCGCTCGTGGAGCCAGTATGTCTTGCCTTTGCTGTTTGTGAACTTGAATGCCATGATGTCCTCCTGCTTATTTGACCGGGATCTTCCGGATGTCGACTATGTTGGTGAAGTCCCCGTTCGCTACCAGCTTTGCCTGGATCTGCTTGCCAATGAAGAGCGCGGGGTTGAGCTTATCATCGATTGCCGACAGCGGTATATCACACGTCCTGAGCCACTGGTACAGGTCTTTGCCGGGTATGAGAATCGGCTCGACGAGCTGGCTGGCGATATACGCGTCGGCGCGACCGCCTTCGGTCACGTCCACTATGAATTTAAGGAAGTTACGCTTGGTTGCGCCTTTGGCGATAGCAAGGTTGCGGACGTCGGTAACTGTGACGGTGCGCCACCCAATAGCAGTTGCATTTGTCATATCATCTCCAGAGTTCTTCGAGTTCAGAGGCGGCATTGCTTTGTTCCATGGCCTGCTTGCGCATCCGCTCTACCTTGGCCAGGTCCTTCTGCTTTATCGCCTGCACCCAGTTATCAAAGCTGCCTTTGTAGCTGCGGACCAGACCGGGGCCGCCGTAGATCAGAGTGGCCACTTCTTTGCCGGCCTTGACCATGTGGTAACGGCCACTCATGTCGTATACCACAATGTCGCCCTTCTGCCACATAACAGGGCTTTTGGTCACCATGTCTATGTAGCTATCCATTAGCGATGGCCGCTAGGGTCGAGGTAGAGCATGCTCTGGAACAGCTTGATCTTCTCGCGCAGCACGTCGATAGAGCGCTCCAGGTTCCCATGGACGTACATCACGGAGAGGTGGTAGGCCTCGGCCATGAGCTTCTCTTCGCTGGCGGCGCGGAGATCCCGGGAGGATCCGGCGGCGATAGTGGTTGCGGCGGCCGCGCGCATGTCGGCGGACTTCAGCTTGACGTCGTCGAGGACGGTAGGAGAGGTCATCGCGGAGCTCATGGTGAGTTCTTTGTTGAGCTTGTTGGCGTCCACCATCGTCCTGGCGAGGTGGAGGTTGTTAATCGAATCGATCGCGTAGCGGCCGGCTTTGTTGAAGTTGTTGGCCACCTCGCAGATCTTCGAGTTAATGGTGTCCGGAGACAGGTCCGTGATGTCCAGGTCTACGAACAGGGTCTTCAGGACGGCGAGGTTATCATTATACTCCTGCGCTGTCATCAGTCTTTTGTCCATTTTATTTGAGCTCCTCTATTATTTTTACCAAGCGAGAATAGGTGGCTAAGTCGATGAAAGAATGTGCCTCAATTTCAGCGTCTAGTTTTTGTAGCCCCTTTGTATAAGGTAATGTATTACGACTCCGATTAGTATAGCAAAATTTAGCCAGCAAAAGCAAGAGAGGATCACGGTAGTTTACAACCCGCTGTTTCAGCTTAACATCTAGCAGCTCCCGGATGTCCGTGTCCTTCTCCCAGATCCCATCTATCACCTTCCGTGGCACCTTCTCTGCATAGGCCACGAACTGCGACTTGGTGTGGCCGCGCTTGCATGCGAAGCAGAACCAGGTGTCGGTGTCCGGGTAGATGAACAGGTTGGGGCTGCCGTGGTCCCCATGGAACTTGCACAGGCCGCGCAGCTTGCCACCTACCGGGCTGAACTCAAAGCCATACTCCTGCGCAATGGTGAGCAGGTCCCAGCCCCGGTAGCGTTTTATCTTGTTGATGTCCATTACATTGGCAGTTCTTCAGTTACGGGAGCTGCGGCCGGCTCCAAGACCGAGATCTCCTCAGCCCGGATCTCGTGCTCCTGCATCTTCATGCGCTCGAAGTTGGCCTTGATGGCGAAGCGGACCTTGGGCCCGTCGCGGTGCTTGATCAGCGCAGCTTCCAGGTCTACCACCCCGGACGCCATGGCCTGCTGCTGGTCTATGGCCCGCAGGGACATAATGATGTCTGCGTGGTTGGCGATGAACTGTGACAGGGCGATGTGCTGGACGCCGTAGGAGGTTCCCTTCTCTTTGATGCCCTCGCGGTTGACCTGGACGGCGGTGACGACCGGTATCTTCTTGATCCTGCCCACCCGGCGCAGCTCTGCGGCGATGATGCCCATCTTTTCATGGGTATCCATCTTGCCTTTGGTGTTGAGGTCCATGATCTGCATGTAGTCCACGATCAAGATGTCGAATTTCAGGGGCATCAGGTCGTTGATCTTGGATTCAATGAACTCCGGGGTGCAGCCTACGGGCTTATCTACGACGTAAAAGATGTTTTCATGCCGCTTTTGAGCCTCCAGAGCGGCCTGGACGCGCAGCTTCTCGCTATCGTTCATGGTGCCGTTTTTGAGGGAATTATACCCCACCATGGCGTGTAAGGCGTCAAAACGGCGCATCATGTCGACCCGATAGTTCTCCACGGTGATATAAAGGACGTTTTTGTGGGCCAGCCAGGCGTTGTGGGCAATGTTGAGCAGCATGGCCGACTTACCTTCGCTGGTGCCGGCCGCGATGATCATGATCTGCCCTGCGTAGAGTCCGTTGGAGGCCGTATCAAAGGTCGGGAAGCCGGTGGGCACTCCAGGCTCGTTCTTGGCGTTGGCATAGGCGGTAGCACGGTCGTCAGAGGACTCAGCCAGGGAAGCCTCGGAGCTGAACTCGTCAATGTCGTGGGTGATGTCGAAGAACTCCTTCTGCATGAAGGGCGCTATGTCTTCGAGGGAGTTGGCGCGATACAGCTCGGCGGACTTGGTCAGGGCTGCACGCAGCTTCAGCTTTTTGTATTCCTGCTTCGCTGTGTTGATGAGGAACGCCATAGGCGCCGTGGCGTCGGTCAGGGATACCTCGTCGTAGGCGGCCAGGATGTTGGCGCTGGTGTCGTCGTTGGCCTTGGAAGCGGACAGCACGCGCACCAAGCTGCCCCGGGTCATGATCTCGTTGTAGCTGCGGTAGTATTCGCAGCTGATCTCAAAGAGAATACGGAACCGGTTTAAGTCCGCGTCAGCTTCCTCTACGAAGATGGACGGCTTAAGGTTCGTCTCATTGACGACCTTAAAGTTGGCTTTGTCAGAGAACAGATGTTTCAGTATCTCTTTTTCAACTGCCATGTGAGGACTCCTTAAAATTTCTCTATGCTGTCCATCCCGAAGCGCGCCTCTGTAGGGCTCTGTATGGCGCAAGGGAAAGCCTTCTGCAGGACTTCACGATACTCGATCATCTTCGGGTTCATCGTGACCACGAAGACCGAGGTCTTCATGCGCTTGGCCAGCAGGATCTTGTCGGCCAGGAGTGACCAGGACTTAGCCTCTTCCCCCTCCACGTCCTTCACGGCCGGCACGATGGCTATGATCTTGGCCATCATCGCGTCATGGGGGTTCAGCCGCTTTATCTTTTTGCGGGCTGCCGCTAACTTCTTTTTGGTCACTGGTTTGTTCTTCTTGCCCAGCTTGGTAATCTTTATTTTCTTCGGCGGCATACGCCCTCCTATAGCTCGATAGAATCGCGGAAGTTGGGTCCGGTGAACTGGACCCGGAGCATGTGCTCGCGGATGATTGAGGAGATACGCGCCCCTGACGGATTGGCGAGGGCAAGCTCCTTAATGTTCTTGTGCGACGTGAGAATGTTGGGCTGCAGGTTGTTGCACCGGGTCCTCACCACCTTGTCCAACACAGAGTCCACGTAGGCTATTTCATCCCGGATCGGGCGATAAGCATAGCCTATGTCGTCGATCATGAGGAACGTGGTGTTCTGGAGCATGTAGGCGAACGTCTCACGGTTGCGGATGATATTATCCACGCAGTCGGTCAGCGTGGTGAAGTAGGCGGAGTAGCCATGCCGGAGCGCCTCTATCAGCACCGCGCACCCCAGGTAAGTCTTGGCGGTGCCTTCACCGCCCCAGAGATACAGGCCAGTGCCGTCCTTGCGCTTCTTGTGCATGTTGGTAATGTAGCCCTGGATCTGCGCCTTAGGCTTCTCGGACTGCGCAGAGGTGATCACGGACAGCGACGCCTTGCGATACTTCAACGGCATGTTGGCGCGCACCTTGCGCACCTCCACGTCGTATTCCCGGTAGCAGCTGCAGTTGAGATCCAGGCCGTGGCACTTTTCACAGTTGTCGATTATCAGCTTCTTCTCGCTGGTGAGGTAATCGATATTGTTTACGTTGCCGGGGGATGCGGTCATGTTAATTCCTCTGGGGAGACTGAGCCTTGTCGATCATCATCTTCTTGATCTCGAAGAGGTGGCCTTCTGCACGGCCGGCTATGCACGCGTGGCATATGTCCAGGTTGAGCTGCTTAGCCTGGTCCTGCCGCATGCACTTAGGCAGCTTCATGAACACGCACGGGTTGGAGTTCACCGGGTTAAGATCATGCTGCTTGTCGCGATCGAACGAATTTCCGTTAGTCATCTACATCACCTCCTGCGAGTTTAATATTGTACTTGGTCACGGCCTTATACGTTTCTTCAAATGCTTTTGTGCATGGTTCCCCCGCTTCGTGACGGAGATATTCGTCTCCGAGCCTGGCGAGGCAGTAAGCGTCGCACTCATCGTCCTCATCGAAGCTGGCTGCGAACTTCTTGTAGCAGTTCAGCAGCATGGTGTTCTTCTTAGCCGCTCCGTTGCCGGTCACGTATTTCTTCAGTGTACCTGGGGCGACCACGATCAGGCGCTTGCCCTTAAGGTGTATCACGCGCTTGATGATGCCACCGCACTCACCCAGGCCAAATGCTTGGCCATGCGCAGCGAAGGCGTAACCCTCCATCAGGACCAGATCAGCATCCTCAGGGATCCAGCGCGTCACCACCTCCTCGATGTACATCAGGCGCAGCACGCCATGAGTTGGCGGCTTGATCTTGGTGGTGGAATACTGTGGGCCGTCACCTAGGATTATGCCCTTCGGCTTCGGGATGAGGGCCAGGCCTGTGCCGGTGAGGGATTGGTCGATGCCAACTACGGTGTATATTTGTGACATTATATTCCCTGGACCCCTACAATAGCCTTCTCAGCTGCGGCGAGGGCTTCGGTGTGGCTTATCTGCTGGAGATCCTTGCAGCCATAGGCCAGGAGCCACTGAGCAAGGCGTTCGCTCTCATGCTCGGCCGTAGCGTCGTAGCGCTTGGAATGGAAGTCGCAGAAGGTGATGGCGGCCCCAATGTTCATCTGCTCACCCAGGGTCTCTATCACGTGCATCTCGTTGAGGAAGCGGCAGTCGCCCACACATACATTCTTGCCTGCCTCGAGCGCTGCGATGGCCGACTGTGCCCAGGCGGTGGTCCAGTAGTCCGGGTCCCGCTTGCGCATTACGTCAGTGCCTACGCGCTGCAGCAGGCGACGGCCGGTCATGGCCTGCGGATAATCGGCCACGCATTGCTTGTTGAACAGCATCAGGGAGTCGCGCTGAAGGTTACCGGCTAGCTTAGCATTCGGGTGCTGGAAGCCGATGATGTACTCCTTGAACTCCTCATACCTGGCGCGGATCGGGAAGCCGATTATATCCTCGCACATGTCGATGAGGGCGTCCTTGAAGTCGATCTGGATGTAGCTGGGGTCTTTCTGGATGTGGAGCTTGGCCTGGTAATCCTTGCCGCTGCCGATCACGCCCATGTAAGCGTCTATACGGGGGCTCATGGTTTCACCTCCGGGGCCGCAGGCGGGGGCGTTACGGACGTGGCCGGCTCGCGAATGTATCTGCTCAGCTCCGGGTTCTGGTAGATGTTACCGAGAACCGTGAACGCCTTCCAGTTGCACTGTGTGGAGAAGCCTGTGCCGCCAACCCAGAACGAGTCGCCGTCGAACTTAACCACCCCGATCCAATCAGCCTCATCTGTCTTCACGATGTCCCCGACGTATATAAACTTCCCGTCGAGGGACTTCGTTTCCATGCCCGGCATGATCTTGAGCTGCTGAGCGAAGTGAGGGTTCTGGAAGGGGTGGGGGTTGTCACCCAGCTTTTGCAGGTCCGAGGTGAACACGATCCAGTCGGAGCCGGTGTCCCCAGACTTTATGAACTGGAAATCGTAGTGCATCTTCTCATGCTGCTCGTCCCAGGCCCTGAATATAACTTTACCGTTTTCATGCATCATTATGCCTCCGTGACTATCGCGCCCGTCAACACGAGCGTCTTGGTTATTGAGATTGCTGACTCTACAGCTACACGGACGGACTTTGCGGAATCAATGACGCCGTTGTCCAGGATGGAAACCACCTGCCCGCTGCGTATGTCAAACAGCTTGGTGGAGTCATCCACGATGCGATTAAGGGCTGGGACGTCACCCTTGTAGTTGGCCATCAGCGCGTTGTAAGGGAACGCCATGCCAGTGTAGAGGGGCGTGGGGATCTCAGGGCGGGGCCGGAGCGTAGAGAACCTGCGGAAGAACTGATAGCCACCTGGGAGGTATCCCTCAGCCTGGGCTCCGCGGACGGCGTGTACGGTGCTCTCCACCTGCTGGTAGCCGGCCTGTCGCTCCTTATCTGTGTAGCCACCCACGCGCAGCACGGCGGCCTGGCCGCGCAGGTTGCTGATCCTTTCCTGCACTTTAAGCCGCAGAATGTCGCTGGTGACCTTTGCAGCGCGGGCCGACACTCCAATGATGTAGGCGTCCGGGACGGGCTTGGCAAAGTAAACCGTGCAATAGTCCTGGCCCACCACCACGCGCGGAGCTGTGCCAAGATGTTCAGGAGTGGGCTTCTCCTGCTGTGCACGGCTTACAGGCTTACCACCAGTGATGATGGAGAGGTCTTCCAGGGCCTCGAACTGCCCGAAACTGAACGCCGGGCTCTTAAGTAGCATGACGTCCAAGGAGCCTATATTGAAGTTGTGGAGCAGGAGCGACATCACGTCGCGGCCGACGCCGTTGCAGATGATAATGAGGGGTGCTTCGGCCTTGTTGGCGGCCACCATCACGTCTACGACCGGCTGCACGTCATCAAGCTGGCCGTCGGTGAAAAGGATCTTGGGGCTGGAAAATTCTTTGCGTTTGCCCTTGAGGAACTGATAGGAGAGGGGATTTGTGTGAAAGGTGAAACCGTTACGATACTCAACGCGGATCTCGGGGATGTCGTCCTGGACAATGTCGATGTGAGCGAACTGCCCGATCTTGTGGCACATACCTCCAACGACGGCTCCGATCTTCTCACTCCGGGACGCCGTAGCCGCTATGGACCTCAGGATGTAGTCTTCGTGGCCTTCCCAGGTCTCCCTCTTTACGAACTCTGCTTCGGCCTTGATGCAGCCTACGCAGTCGGCGCCGATGGTCTGGAGCCAGTCGTGAACTTGGCGCGGGTGGTAGCCGGCCACTAGCAGCTTGCGGGCCTCACGGACCAGGCCCAGGGTGAGCGTGGCGGCCAGTCCCACACCGGATCCGGCCTTGCTGTAGACGTCGTTGGCGACATCTTCGAGGAGCCGGACGGCTATGTTCTCAAACGGGTCCTCGTGCTTTATAAGGGTTAAAAGGCCGGAGTATAGGCTCACGATTTTTCCTCCACAGAAAATGGTACCCTTGTCCGGACCGAGGGACGAGAGAATAAGTGGTGCAATTTTATCAAGCCCCTGGGCGAGGGGAGTGATTGGGCTGTTTAGTAAGATTCGCTTCATACAGGTCAATGTCCTTGTTCATTGCATCCGTCAAAGCGGATAGCGTAGAACCAGACCAAGCATTAGTTCTGGAGAACATGATCGCGGCCTCAAGGACCACCGTGTATTCTCCGCTGCGATACTCTTCTTCAAGACAGGAGGGGAACGTCAGTGAGAGTAGCCCCTCGTAACTTTTACCGAAAGTGTTGTCACCGATGCGGGCGCGGATATGCCTCAGGAGCCTATCCCGCGCAGAAAGAAAAGCCACGAAGGCTTCGACTGTTGCTGCTTCCATTATCCCCTATCCCCTGAGTTTTATAAATCGAAGTCATCATAAGTTAAGAAGACTGACATCGCGTACGGCTTCCCAATTCGTTCGTGTTTCTGGGCCTCTTCGTTCCACGCGTAGTAGCGCAGGAACATGCTCATGTAGTGCCTCTCCGCGAATAATACCGGAGACCTTAACTCTAAGGGGCGGACTTCCGTCGACACAAGCGTAGGCGTCTGAAGGTACTGGGAAATTATACCATAGACCGGTTGCAATTGCAACTCGATGTGCGCGCGGAGCTGTGGATCGTCGTGATATTCATATTCTGCATCCTCGATCAAATGTGTCAGAACAGTGAGACGGATGCGCAGCTGCCGCGTGGCTGGTGTGTGCTCACAGCTGGCAATAATGGCCCAGGCCTCGAGGCGGGCGTTCAGTGCAGCAGAAAGATCGCTGAGCTTAGCATGCGTAGGCGGCCGGGATAATTTGTCGGATACGAAATCCTGTGAGGCACGGAACCAGCGCTGCCAGGTGGCCTTCACCGGTGCCCTATTCTCAAGTTCCTCGACGTGCTTACCTAAGCGCTCGTAGTCGCTCCAGTAAAGGGTTGATGGTTTATTTAGTTCCATTTTTCTTCCTCTTCCGCGCAGGCTTAATGACTGGAGGCGGCACAGGAGAGATCACGATGTAGTCGGGGAACAGCAGCATGGTGTTGGGCGCGGTGATGGCGCAGCTGATCAGCTTCTTTATCTGGGCCACCTCATTCATGCTGAGTGAGTGGCGGGAGCTCCACACGTAAAATTCTTCCGTGATCTTGACAGTATCCAGGACCAGGGCATACTTCTTCCCGTTAGCAAACGTGTGCTTGGTCGCCAGGACTTCCTGCAACCGCTTCTCAGAAGCCCGCGCGTCCGCAGTGTGGACATCGGCCATGATGGCGCGCACCTGCTCCAGCTCACAACGAGTCATCAGGTACTTCTTGTCACCAACCCGGACCTTCACTACAGAAAGAGAAATCATGTTGTCCTTGTGACGCAGGGCGTTAAACCCACACTATTATAGGGGATTATACTCCCTTTGTTAATAGCTTCCGGCGAAGCGCCGCAACACTGGAAGTATGGATCCGACGCCACCAAACTCGCGCCAGTCCGCGATGAAGTCTGAAAGCTGCAGGATTGTGATCCCGCATAAATCTTTTGTCCCCCTGCGGAAGTGCAGGATGAAGATTGGGGACAGCTCTTCGTTCTGTGTAGAGGCGTTCAAGCCTTTGAATACCATCGTGGCCCGCTCGCTCTTCCGGTTCACTATCAAGCTGACTTCCCGCCCATCCCCAAGTATCTCAATGCGGTGAACGATGGGCTTGTGTGTGTCTTCCTCGAAGAGATATACCAGTTCCTTGATCAGAGGGATGATGTGTTTTTGCATTAAAGTTGTGGGTTCACCGCCCGGCGCTTACGCCAGGCGCGCGGAATATACTCCATGTTGTGCAGCTCGAGCATTATAAACTGTATCAGCATCTGCTCCAGGGACCCCGTGTTCTTCGGGGTGTAGGCCATAATGTACTGGTGCAGCTTGTTGAGCACGTAGGGCGCGCGCAGAGGCACATCATAATGTGGCTCAATGATGGTGCACAGCTGGTCGGCGCGCGGCAGCCAGACATACTTAGCCTTGAGGAACGGCAGCTTGTCGACCACCTGGACCTGGTTCTTGAGCAGCGAGTAGTAGACATCACCGATAGCCGGCGTCCACAGCTCCCGGATCTCGGAAGCCGCGGTGCACATGAGGATGTAGGTGATCGATTTGTCCATTATTCAGTCTGCTTGACGTGTTTTTCCAACTCAGCGGCCAGTTTGCTGGGCTTTTCGGGCCCGGCGACCTCGTCGATGACCCGGGCGATGTCCTTCAGGCTGCTCCGGATACGCTCCACGTTCTGAGCGTCCAGGCCCATCTTGAGGTCCCTAAACGTCGAATCCATGTCGTTGAAACGCCAATAATTGCCCACATCCACCCCAAAATGCTTCTTGAGGGCGTCCCGGGCCTTAATAAGCTTGTCCCGCATGCCTTTGTTGGCCAGGATCTCTTTCTCGACCCGGGCCATGCGGTCGATCACCTTGGCGCTCCAGTTGACGTTGTCCCCGTGCGCCAGCTTGCGCCGGCGGGCAGCTTCGTTCTCAGCCTTCACCTTATACTTCTGCTCGCTGATCAACAGCGCCAGGGCGTAGTGGTAGTCGGGTTCGAACGCACGCACCTTAGGCACCTTCTTAGTTTTCCACCCGTTCGGGCCACGGGTCAGCCAGCCGGCGACGAAGGGGATATCCTCCAGGGTGCATACGCCGGTGTCCGGGGTCGCGAAGTAGAACCGGCTGCAGTACGGAAGGTAGGTCTGCCACTTGTCCGACCGGATGTCCGACAGGAAGTCCGCCCGGCTCACCTTGATCTCGTAGATGACGAAGTCGGGCCGGCTGTAGGACATGCGGACGCGCAGCGCGTCAGGCACCGGCCGGCGTTCCAGGAAGCGGCTGCCGGCGTACACCTCAGCACAGATGTAGTCCGTGCCGGCCATGTTCTCGCAGAGATCCGTGATCAGACCGCCGTGAGTCCAGCCGTTGGTCTCCGGTTTCTTTTTCTTGACCTCCAGCTTCGGGGTCGGTTCGAAGTCACGATGTATGGCCATCAGCTTGGTTTTCCTGTGAAGTTGGGGCCGAGGCGGATGCGTTCCGACGTGACCAGCAGATGCAGCGTGGGCTTAAGTATGTGCAGCACCTGATAGAGGTTGAACTTCTCCCCAGCAGCCCATTCAAGGTGGTCTATGAAGTCGGAAACTTTGGGCTCGTATTTGCGGAAGTATTCCGCCCAGAGTATCTGTTTCTCTTCCGACATGGATTCATCGACTGTAGGTGTGCCCACGATCACAGCACCTGCATGTCGGTGAACACGTGGGTCAGCAGGACGTTGTACTTCTCGTCGAGCTTGGCGTGCTTGATCCTCTTGGTGGCGGCCGCGAACTGTGCAGGGCTCGGCATCCACTTGTGCTCGAGGGATCCTATCTTCACGATCAGGGTCTCGCGGCCGGGCTTGGTGATGAACTCGTTCTTGAGCTGGTAGGCCTCGATGGTCTTCTCATTGCGCACCGCTTCGCCACGGAGTGCGATAACGGTCGTGGCCTGCTCAGCTAGGCCCTGCTTCATCGCGGCTATGCTCTTGTCACGGTCCTTGATGCTGCCCTGCATGTCGACGATGACGTTCTTGAGAGTGCGCACGCTATGCTTGAGTTCTTTTACTTGAGGGTTCATTTCGGTTCTCCTTGTTTGGGCTTAGGGCTTGGATCTTTATCGTCCACCCACTGCGTTATGCTGAACAGGATGTAGGCGATGTTGGCGGTGCGGATGAGCGCGTGGTCGCTATCATGCCACTTCCGCGTCTTCATTTCCCGCCTCAAAGTAGCACACCATTTATCGAAGTCAGCGCCGTAATCTGCCTGGAGCTGGTCCCGGGTCTTGGCGTCCGTATAGCGGGCCCCATCGTAGGCAATGATGAGTTGGCTGTTGCGGCAGCCATGCATCTCCACCTCCGCCTTGAAGCGACACACCCACCGCGGCGGCGGAGCTTTAGGGAGCAGCATGGGCTTCTCTTGACCACGAGGGTTGGGCGGCACTGTGCCATCGACAAGTGCACCCATTCTCCCTAGCTCCCCCTGTATACCTATAGGGCCTCGAGAGGGGAATATGAAGTTGCGCATCCGGGCAGACCAAGACAAAGGCTTTGGAGCGGCCGCCAGCAGGCTGCGCTTCTCTTCGGGGTGCTTCATGGGAACCTCCGCGCGTTAGGATCTCCGGCGAAGACCTGGAACTTGGCAGCGTAGTGGTAAATGACAATGTTGTAGATCTCATCGACCCCGGCCTGCTTCAGCTCGCGGATGAGGAAGGCCACGGACTCCGGATCTCCGATCCAGCCGGTCGCGGCGTCTCCGATCTGCACGATCATGACCGGGCGGCCCTTGATGTGCTTGAATGTATATTTCTTGTTGAGTTCGTGGAGCGCCGCGGTGAGACGGGCTATCTCCTGCTGCAGCGCTTTCGTTGTAGGTTTCGCCATGGTGTCCTTTATTCTCCGCGGGCCTTACTCGCCAGCTTGATCGCGTCGCCGACCGCCTTGAGTCCGGTCCAGCATTCGCGGCAGATGTCCATCTTTAACCAGGTGTGAAGGACGAAATAATGCACCTGATCTACAATCCGGACCCGCTTCCAAGGACCTGCAATTATTTGGCCACAGGCATCGCACTTGGTGATCGTCTCTTGCATTATTCCTCCAGTCTTGCCGGGTTATTTTACCACAGCTGTTGTTAAATGTCAACAAAAATCTAAGCCTTGCAGGCTGCCTGAAAATGTGGTATAATGACAGAAGTTGCAGAATCGGTACATTTTATACACAGAGCCATGACACCACAACCGCAGAAACCACTAAAGATACCCCTCTACGCCGGGACCCAAGTAATACATGATTCCGTGTGGGGTTGCAAGCACATGCTGCGGGTCATGGAGCCGGCCCAGTTCCTCATTTTGCGCGTCCCGATCGCGGACCTGAAGTTCTACTTCGCGATGCGGCGCCGGGGCGAGTGCCGGGTCACCATGATCACCCTGGACATGACCCTCAACCGCCGGCTCAGCTTGTCGCTGGGGAAGAAAGAAAAGCCCCTGTATCTCTGCGAGGCGTGCCAGTCAGAGCTGCTTCGTGTGACCCATCACCTACACTGCACCACCTCACCTGCCTATGGGCGTCCGAAGCCTTAACTCGCGCGAAGCGCGCCGGTGCGAAAATTTTTCCCAATACTGTTATACATAGTTTATAGTGTTATACGTAGTTATCTTAAACTACGCGTATAACTGTTCGTGCGTATCTGTGGAGGAGTATCTTCGCGTACTGGCAGGTTTATATTCCTGCCATCCCCCTCTCCTCTCTTTCCCCAGAACTAAAGCCCTACAGGCTTTAGTTCTTAACTAACAACAACTGCATACCTTACTCCCCTTTCAGAGCAGTTGTTGTTAATTATAAAGTAGAGGACCCCTTGCAGGGGTCCCCGAGCCCAGCCGCCTCCGGCCCGGGGAAACAGCGAGGGCCGTCAGCAGCAGGGCAATCCGGAGCAGGCTGCGCAGGCATAGATCTCGGGTAAACCCTTATCTATTCCCCCAAACACACACATGTGTGGTTCCGTGCCGCCCGTTTTTGGCCCGATAGGGGGGTCCTGGCGGCCCGCCACCAGCAGTTTGGGGCCGCCCCGCCCCTTCGCAAGGCTCCAGCCTACCCAGCCCGTGAGGCCCCTTTTCCGGTAGATTATGCCTATTTTTGACTAAAATCAACCGAAATAAGCGTTTATCTATCCAGTTTGCTATAGTTTAACGCTAATTCTGTAGTTGAAAGGGCCCCGCACCTGCGTTTGCTACAGGTATGGGGCCCATCTCATCAATTACTAATTTACCGGTAATTAGTAATAACTGCTATTTGACCGGGAATGCCGGCTTATGCCCGATCCGGTCCAGACCCTCTATCCCAGGCACCGGAGTTATATCCTCCAGCAGCTCTTGGATGTCAAAGCACAACGCGGCCGCCGCGTCTATTCCGGCCTGCTTATCTGGCCTGTCAGCCATGAGGTTGAGATTATCAACCGCATGCTCCGCCATGTTCCAGATCTTCTCTACAGTCTTATCCGTCACCAAGTACAGCTGGTTCGTATGTATCATTTCCCTACCTCCTCTTCGTCTTCAGGCAGCTCGAGGTCCTTGCCCACTTCGCTGGCCAGCAGCGTCATGGCTGCTGTCATTTCACGGAGCATCGTGACCATCTGTGGCTTCGAGGTGCTATGCCGCATCAGGATGGTGAACAAGATGTCGGTCGTCGCTTTGATCTTGCGCACTACACCCTCACCGGTCTCTTCAGCCATGGCGAAATACATATCCTCCATGACGTTATCCACCGCCTTCTTTCGCTCCGCCGACAAGGCCGCCTGCAGCACCTGATCGGCCGCGCTGGGTTTGGCTGGGGTGGCCCGCTCCGCTGCCAGGAAGTCTGACAACACCTTCCTCTCCTGCAGCCGGGCATTGTTCTCCCGGCCCAGTGATTTGGCATACTCCAGCTTGCGCTTTGCTGACTCTGACATGTTTTCGTTGTTCATACTATTTTCCTCCTACAAGATAAGGCACGTATTTGCGCGCCTTTTTGACGGCTCCTACCCTGTCTACACGAATAAAGGCCGGGTAACTGCCCACTTTGTTGCATTTCACGCCGAGACTCTGAACACCCTGTCACATAGTTAGACGGTTTTCTGCGACAAAATGACACGGGCCTCACCGTATACCAACAACATTTACCGGCCAATCTGACGCACCCTGCTAATAGTAAATGCCCATAATCCAGCCCCGCGTTACGTTCCACGACGAGATCCTGGAACACCTCCCTCTATTAAATGCCCACCAATCCCCTGTTCGTCACTACATACTAACGACATCTGCGGACAAGATGACCTGGAGTGTGATAGCTCCCTACGTATAAAAGGGGGTATAACCGGTCCGGACCGGGACATTCTCCTATACACAAGAGGGGGTAAACCGTGGTGCGGTGTGACAGCCTCCTATGAAATAAACCGGAAAAACCGAATATATGACCAACGACCCGGGCAAATTGCATTAATTTTTGTAGAAGACCCCCTTGACACTGCTTCCGTTTTTATGTATAACCTATGTATGAAACTCTCCAAAGACGCGCGCACTGACCGCATGATCACGCAGTTCGAATCCGGCCTGACCCTGGAACAGATCGGGAAGAAGAACGGAGGGCTCACCCGGCAGCGGGTCCAGCAGATTCTCGCCGAGGCGGGAGTTGATCGCTACCAGGGCGGCGGCTACCTGGCGTTCAAGACGCGGCGCAAGCAGCAGGAGGATCACCACGCGGCCAAGAGGCTGTCGGCCCGGCGGATACGCATCAGCAAGAACTACCACTGCACCTTGGAGGAGTACGATCGCATCATGCAGTCGAAGCCCTACAAGATCGGCTGCATTGCCTACAAATATTTCCAGCACCGGAAGGCCGCCCAGGACCGCGGGATCCAGTTTGACTTGACGTTCCCGGAATGGTACAATGCCTGGGAGTCCTCGGGCCACCTGGAGCAGCGCGGCCGGGGCCGGGGCCAATACGTGATGGCGCGCATCGGCGACAAGGGCGCTTATACATTAGGTAACATCAAGATCGTCACGTGCTCGGAGAATATCACCGAGGGGTACCGGCACCGCGGCTACAAGGTCAAGACCGCTGAGGAGCGCCGGATCGCCCGCAACAAGATGGCCGGGATCTACTACCGCCGCTACAAAGCGCGCAAGCAAGGATTATAATGCCCTACCCTTTCCGCCACGCCCTCGCCCGGGTCTTCGTGAACGACAACCAGTATTGTCCCCGCGATGAAGCCGTCAGATAAGTGGAGCGACCATGACCTTTAAGCTGAGCTGGGCGCCACCGATATACATGAACGCGGGTTCGCCCACGGTCAACTACTGCCACCTGTGCATGAAGCAGGAATTTTGCTACTCCACCCCCGGTATTCCCGCGCCGTGCTACGACTACAAACGGCATTGGTTCCGCGAGAAGCTCGACATGATCCTGCACGACCACCGGTGGTACCGCAAGTGGTGCGGCGGCGCATGGGTATCCTACTTTGTCGACGGGGTCGCGGGGCATCTGCACGAGCCGGCCCGCGGCGCTACACCACTGCCGGGCCACATGCACGCGGTGCAGTGGGAGTTCTTCCCACCGGCCCGGAAGCCGATCATGGATAAGTTCACGGAGGTGGATAGATGAAATTATGCAAAGACTGTGACCACAATGACCGCGACGGTTGGGTTAACCAGCGCGGCTGCCTGCGCCTCAGCAAGCAGACCGTGGACCCCGTCGAGGGCCGCGTTAAGGTGAAGAACAACATGTTCTGTTTTACCGAGCGCGCTGACGCCAAGCTGTGCGGCCCGGCCGCCAAATACTACGTCCGCATCTGGTGGAAATGGTGGAGGCCCAGATGATTATCGGATTCGACGCTGCCGTCGTGGGGAGCGGGCTCACGGCCGTGTTCATATACGGCGCTAACTGCCTGCTGAAAGTGCAGTATATTTTGCGGCATCAGCCAATCAATAAGTGGGAGGATTACGATAGATGAAATTATATGCTGACACGCAGTATGGTTTGAAGCGAGGGCTACCTATTCGGCACTGCTCGCTGTGCCGCAATCCTGAGTGCGAGCTGGCCGGAAACCTGCAGGAGCTGGTGCACTGCAGCTATTTCCGGGATGGCGGCCTGATGTCTCCTCATGATCAG
>Ga0315271_10000297_pt1 | contig 26396 bp, 25 predicted proteins | sample C3_top_MG_FD_204664 | JGI IMG/M metagenome (GOLD analysis project Ga0315271, IMG submission 204664) | Sediment microbial communities from Yellowstone Lake, YNP, Wyoming, USA - C3_top | ecosystem: Environmental > Aquatic > Freshwater > Lake > Sediment | place: USA: Wyoming | collected 2017-08-01
CGACGGCGGCCTACAGCCCTTACCGGGTTCGGCGCGTCAGCCGACGTCAGCGCAAGGCGGAGCCGAGGAGCGGAGCGAGCGGGCTCGGATGCCCGTGAGCGAGCACCGCAGGCGACAACGCCGCGATGGCGGCGGATCACGCGCCAGCCGATGACACGCCTCAGATCCCGGTATTCACAGTGATGTGCTTGATGATCGTGTAGTCCTCGAGCGCGTACTTGCTGCCGTCCTTGCCCCAGCCGGACTCCTTGACGCCGCCGTGCGGGGTCTCGGAGGTCAGCGTGAAGTGGTCGTTGATCCACACGGTGCCGAATTGCAGGCGGCGTGCCGTCCGCATCGCCTTGGCGAAGGAACCCGAGAAGACCGAGCTCGCGAGGCCGAACTTGACGTCGTTGGCCCAGGCGATCGCCTGCTCCTCGTCCGAGAAGCGCTGGACCGTGAGGACCGGCCCGAAGACCTCCTCCTGGACGATCTGCGAGTGCTGGTCCGGGTTGGCCAGCACAGTGGGCTCGAAATAGGCGCCGTTGTCCGCCGGGCGGTGACCGCCGACGACCAGCTCGGCCTTGTCCTCGAGCGCGCGGTTGACCATCTCCTCGACCTTGTCGGCCTGGGCCTTCCCGATCAGGGACCCGATGTCGAGGTCGTCGTGGTCGAGGGGGTTGCCGTACTTGATGGTGCTGACGCGGTCGGACAGGGCGGAGAGGAGGTTCTCGTAGATGCCGGGGCCTGCGATGACACGGCAGGCCGCGGTGCAGTCCTGGCCGCTGTTCCAGTAGCTCGCGAAGCGGAGGGTGTCTGCGACGAGCTCGAGGTCGGCGTCGTCGTAAACGATGACCGGGGCCTTGCCGCCGAGCTCGAGGTGCAGTCGCTTGACGGTGTGGCTGGCGATCTCGGCAATGTGCTTGCCGGTGGCCGTGTCGCCGGTGATCGAGACCATGCGGACCTTCGGGTGGCCCACGAGCATGTCGCCCATGATGCCGCCGGAGCCGGTGATGACGTTGAGGGCGCCGGCCGGCAACGCCTCCTGGATCACCTCGGCGAAGCGGAGGGCGGAGAGCGGCGTGCGGGATGCGGGCTTCAGGACGCAGGTGTTGCCGGTGGCGAGCGCCGGGCCGAGCTTCCAGGCGGCCATGTACAGCGGGTAGTTCCACGGCGCGATGCTCGCGACGACGCCGACCGGGTCGCGCCGGATCATCGAGGTCTTGCCGTCCACGAACTCGCTCACGGCAAGGCCGTCCATCACGCGGCAGGCGCCGGCGAAGAAGCGGAACAGGTCCGAGGCGACGCCCATCTCGTCGATGGCGGCCTGGACGGGCTTGCCGGTCTGGAGGCTCTCGAGCCGGCCGATCTCGTCGGCGTTCTCGTCGAGCAGGTCCGCGACCTTGAGCAGCGCGAGGCTGCGGGTCTGCGGGGTGGTGAGGCTCCAGCTCTCGAACGCCTCGGCCGCGGCATCGACCGCGCGGTCCACATCCTCCTGGCCCGAGGCCGGGACGCGGGCGATGTCCTGGTAGACGGCAGGGTTCTCGACGGCCTGCGTCTCGCCGGACGCCGAGTCGACCCACTGGCCGCCGATGAACTGCTGGTAGGTCTTGACGTCGGTCACGGGGGTCCTCCAAGACGGGTTGCGGCGCAGTGTTGCCGATGGTCCTGTGGTGGTGTCGGTGATTGTGGCGCAGGCGACGCGCCGCCACCAACCCGAAGCGCACGCAGCGCGACGCGACAGGGCCCGCCGCGCGCAAGGCTCGCCGCCGGGTCGCTGACTGGACTGCCAGTCCAGTCGCGGCCCGATGAACGTTGAGTGTCAGCCCCGGCGCGCGTTGTGCTCGGCGACGCGGCGCCCGATCTCGTCGAACGGGATGGGCGGCCAGGGGCTGCCGCGCTTCGTCAGGTAGGCGCGGGCGGCGCTCCGACCAGCGCGGTAGAACGCGAGCATGTGGAGCGGCGCCGATGCGTGCGGCATCGCGTCGGTGTCGCCCCGTCCATTGGCGGTGACGATGCCCTCCACGATGAGCGCCACGCCGCCCGGTCCGTCGTCGGCCAGCGTGCCCTTGACGACCATCTGGTGGAGCCCCTCGAGCCGTTCGTCATGGCGGTGGAACAGCACGCATGCCCGGCCGCCGGGCTCGACCGACAGGTCCGTGCCCGCCAGCGCGAGCCTGGGCGCGCCTCCGGGGTCCGCGACCACCTCCACCGTGCAGCGACGGCTCGCGGGGTAGCCGTCGGGCTGGACCCACGACAGGACGCCCGAGCGGTAGTCGCCGATCCGGTCGAGGAGCCGAAGGTCAGCCACGGCGGAGCACCTCGACGGGCATTGCGCCGTCGTCGTCACCGGGCCACGCGAGGACGCGGTCAGGCGTGATGCGCAGCGCGATCCGCTGGAAGAGGTACCAGTTGAACAGCCGCCGGACGACGCGGTTGCCCGTGAACCGCGACGAGTCGGGCTGGCGGTCGGCCACCGTGGCGAACAGCCCGATGATGTCCGGCGGGTAGTCCAGCACCTCCGCCACTTCCGCGGTTCCCTGAACGAGGACGGTCCGCGGGCGGTCGAGGCCCGAGCCCGTGGGATCCGAGTAGAGGAGCGAGACCTGCGGGTGGCGGCGGGCGTTGTACGCCTTCACGGGGTACGCGATCGAGACCGCGCAAATGATCCGGCCCTCGGCCTCGTCGAAGTACGTGACGGACGGCCAGGTCATCGGCTGGCCGGCGCGATTGACGGTGGTGATCTCCGCGGTGAACGTGCGCCGGAGGACGTCGACCACGTCCGCCGGGAGCTCGAGCGGCGGCATCAGTCCCCCCTTGCGGCCGGCGCGCCGACCATAAAGGCCAGCGCGAGCGAGCCGACCAGCGACCCGGCGATGAGGACCCACGCGATCGCCACGGACACCGTCGGTCCGGTCATGTCCGCCGAGCGGATGGCGAACGCGCCCAGCATGGCGACCAGCGCGGCAGCCTGGGCGACCATCGGCTGGCGGATCGCCGAGCGGCGGCGGTCGCGGGCGATCCCGAGTGCCACGACACCCGGCAGGCAGAGCATCGGCGCGAGAACCCGCCCGGACAGCTCCGTCAGCTTCCACGGCCACACGCTCACGAACGCCGACGGCACGGCATAGAGCGCGATTGCGAGGACTATCGCGAGCCCGCCGCCGCCGAGCAGCGCACGGACGACCGGCAGCGGCACGAGCGCCGCGTCCTGTGCCGGGCCCGGATCCGTCCGGCGGTTGAGGAGGTACGCGGCGATCACGAGCGGCGGTGCGACGATGTAGATGGCTGTCCAGACGAGGCCCGCCGGGCGGTCGAGCAGGAACGCGCTGAAGTGGAGCGCCGTGGTGAGGAGCAGCAGCGAGGCGAATGTGGCCACCGCCGGCAGCCCGAGCGCGAACCGGTGGAACGAGCGCAGCGCCAGCGACGAGCAGAAGAACACGACCCCGCCGACGTATGCGGAGCCGAGCAGCATCGCGGTCAGCTCGGGCTTGATCACCCAGGCGAAGAGCCCACCGGCGAGCGGGTGCGCCACGTACAGGATCCCGAAGGCGACCAGCAGGAACGGCGGCACGACGATAGCGACGAGCCGGGTGAGCGGCAGGACGCGGTCGTCAGGGACGCGGTCCGTCTGGGGCGAGGCCGGCACGGCGCGAGTCTAGGACTCCAGGCGCCCGGTCGTATACCTCGATTTGCCTAAGATCACGCTCCGATTGTCGGCTGCCAACTGGGTGCACGCGGCCCCCACAGCCCGTCCGCGTCGCGCGCGCCGGAGCCCGACCCTAGCGCGTGACCGGCTGGCCCGTCAGCGCGAGGCGCTCGATGAGGTCGGCGGCGCGGACCGTGCCTGCGGTGGACTGCATCCGGGCGGCGATCGACGCCATCCGCGTCCGTAGCGCCGTGTCCGCCAGCAGCGTGTCCGTGGCCGCGAGCAGCTCGCCGTCAGCGAACCCGTAGGTCGAGAGGCGCCGCCCGAAGCCGGTCTCGTCCACGCGCTGCGCGTTGTCCACCTGGTCCCAGAACAGCGGCAGCACGATCATCGGCTTGCCCTGGTGGAAGCACTCGACCACGGTGTTGTTGCCGCCGTGGGTGATGACCAGATCGACCAACGGCAGGATCGCGGGCTGCGGCAGGAAGCCGTCGCCTGTCATGTTGTCGTGGAGCGTGATCTCGTCCGCGAGCGGGCCCTTGGACACGATGACGCGATGCTCGGACCGCCCGAGCTCGTCGACGAGCCGCTGCATCAGCCCCACGTCGGCCGAGCCGAGCGACCCGAGCGAGAGGTAGATGAGCTTGCCCGGCCGATTGGCGAGGTGCTCGGGCAAGGCCCAGGTCGCCTCGGGTGCGCGGACGGTCGAGTCGAGCTGGTGCCAGGTCGGCGCGAGCGGCTCGGCGCGGTCGTAGTCAGCCTCGCGCGGGAAGCTGTACAGGTTCAGGTACGGCGACTCGTGCATGAAGTCGGGGCCGTTGGGCCCCCAGCAGAGCCCGCCGGCGCCCTTCTCGCGGCAGAACGCGTCAAAGTCGTTCCACAAGTCGCCGTGCGTGCGCCGGACCTCGTCAAGGAACGCCGGCCAGGCGCTCCGCTCCGCCGCCGGGTAGCCCGAGGAGAACGGCGCGATGAGCGGGTCCTTCACCTCGGCCGGGTTGCACGACACGATCCGGGCCCAGGGGTGCCGCGTGGCCATGATCGTCGGGAAGGAGACGACGTTGTCCTCGACGATGGCGTCGGGCGCCAGCTCGTCGATGATCTCCTGCAATCTCGGGTGGACGTACTTGGCCCCGTCGATCAGCGCCCCGAATGTCGGCGCGATGAACTCGCCCAGCTGCTCGATCGTCGGCTTGCGGAAGACCGGCGCCGTGTCGCGGATGAAGTCGATCCAGAACTGGCCCGGGACCTCGGGCTCGGCGGGCGGCGGTCCGAGGCGCATGAGCCGCTCCTCGAATCCGCGCTTCTCGAGGTTGCCCGCGAACGACTCCTCGACGATGAACACCACTCGATGGCCGCGCTCGCGCAGGACCGCGCCGATGCCGGCGCAGTTCATCGTCGGGCCGTACGCTCCTTCGGGGAAGAACACGATCGTCTTGCGGTCGGCCACCGCTGCCACCTCGTCGCTGGTCGGTCGTCGCTCGGCTTCGGCCCGGGACACGTCGCCCGCCGGGCCAGTCCGCCGATGATCGCACGGTCGCGGGAGCCCGCATCACGTGTTGCGGCGGGCGCGAACCGACGGGACCTGCCTGGGACTCGGCTCTCAGCGCCGCCTCATGGCTCAAGGCGTACGCTGGTCGCGCGATCGAAACGGACGGCGGACGACGCACAAGACAGGACGGGCAGTTGATGATGATGCGCGGTTGGTACTTCGGCGGGGGTTCGGACCTCTGGTGGCTGCTCGGCCTCGTCTGCCTGTTCGTGGTCGTGGCTGGCCTGGCCTGGCTGGTTGTGACCGTCACGCGCCGCGATCGAGCCGACGCCCCGCACCAGCCGTGGCAGCCGCCGTATCCCGGCCCCGGGATGCAGCCGCCGTATCCCGGCCAGCCGCCGTTCCCCGGCCCCGGCATGATGCCGCCGGCCCCGCGCCCGACCCCGCACGACATCCTGCGCGAGCGCCTCGCTCGCGGTGACATCAGCGTCGAGGACTTCGGGCGGACGATGGTCGCGCTCGGGCCCGACCCGTACGGGCTGCCGCCGACGCCGCCTCAGGCACCGCCCCAGGCGTAGCGCCAGCGTTACCCGGAGCATCAGCGCCCGGCAAGCACCGCCAGCGCCGCGACCACGAGCGCGCCGGCCGCCATCATCGCGTCGAGCCCCGACCAGCGCACCTCGCGATAGCGCGAGCGCGGCCCCGAGCCGAACCCCCGCGCGTCCATCGCGAGCGCCAGCCGGTCGCCGTGGCGGATCGCGAGCACCAGCAGCCCGACCACCATGCTCGGGTGCCAGCCCCACCGGAACCCCCGGATGCGTCGCGCCTGTCGGAGGGTCGTCATCTGGTCGACGAGGCGCGGGATCGCCTGATAGGCGGCGAGCGCGCCGTACGCGAACCGCTCGGGCATCCCCGCCTGCTGGACAAGCGAGTCCACGAGGGACGTCGAGTCGGTGGTCTGGCCGAACACGACGCCGACCGCGACGACCGCCACGACGCGCGCCGCCACGCCCACGCCGGCCAGGATCCCGGCCGACGTCAGCCGCAGCGGGCCGATGACGGCGACGACCGTGTTGGCCGGGTCGAGGTTCGCGGCGGCGAACAGCATGTTCGTCAGGCCGATGCCGAGCGCGATCGCCCACAGCGGCGCGACGCCCGCGACCAGCCGACCCGGCGCGAGCCGTCCGAGGGTCAGCCCCGCGAGGAGCGCCGCCGCGGCGACCACCGCCGCCGGACGGATGTCGTACGAGAACGCGAGCGCGACTAGCCAGAGGAGCGCGATGCCGAGCTTGAGGACCGGGCTCGTCCGCCCGAGCGGGCTTGCGAGCGCGCGCTCCTCGACCTCGAGCCGCCGGACGATCACGCGACGACCTCGTCGGCGGCAATGCGCCCGTTCTCCAGCCTTATGACGCGGCTGGCGAAGGACGCGATGAACCGCTCATCGTGGGTCGCGGCGAGCACGGCGGTGCCCGTCGCCACGTGCTCGGCCAGGATCGCCTCGAGCGCCTCGCAGCCGCGCCGGTCTTGGCCGAACGTGGGCTCGTCGAGCACGAGCAGGCGGGGCGCGCGGGCGAGCGCAGGCGCGAGCGAGAGGCGCCGCTCCTCACCGCCCGAGAGCGAGTACGGGCTGCGGTCGCCGAACGCGTCGAGCGGCAGGCCGAGCCGGGCCATCAGCGCCTCGACGCGCGAGGCGGTCCTCGGGTCCTCGCCATTGAGTCCGGCGAGTGCCTCGTCGCGGACCGTGGTCGCCACGAACTGCGCCTCCGGGTCCTGGAAGACGAACCCCGCGAGGCGGGCGAGGTCATGCGCCTTCAGCCGGGACGGGTCGGCACCGCCGAGCCGCACAGACCCGGCATTGGGTCGAAGGAGCCCCGCGAGCAGGCGCGCCAGCGTGGACTTGCCGCTGCCGTTCGGCCCCACGAGCGCAACCCGCTCGCCCGGGCGGAGGTCGAGGTCGATGCCGTCGACGACCGCCGGGCCGTCGTAGGCGAACCGCAGGCCGCGGGCGGTGAGGATCGGCGGGACGGTTGGGCCCGCGGAGGTGAAGGTCGACCTCGCTGCGCCCGCCGCTCCCCCGCCCGGCAGCCACGTGCCCGACGCCTCGATCGCGGCGCGCGAGCGGGCGAGCACCTCGGCGGGCGTCCCGACGTCGATCGGCCGGCCGTCCGCCCCCAGCGCCAGCACGAGGTCGGCGAGCGGCCACGCAACGTCCACACGGTGCTCCACGAGCACGATCGTCGCCGCCCGCGCGGCACGGACGGTGGCGAGGCGCTCAGCGAAGGCGCGGGCGCCGTCGGGATCCAGATTCGCGGTCGGCTCGTCCAGCACCACGATCCCCGGCCGCGGCGCGAGCGCGCCCGCCAGCGCGAGCCGCTGCTGCTGGCCGCCCGAGAGCCGTGTCGTCCGGCGCCGCTCGAACCCGGCAAGGCCCACCTCGTCCAACGTCTCGGGGATGCGCGCCCGCATGTCCTCGGCCGACCACCCGCGCGACTCGAGCCCGAACGCCACGTCGTCCTCGACCCGCTCCATCACGAGCTGGCTCTCGGGGTCCTGGAACACTAGCCCCACCCGCGCGGCCACGGCGGGCCCGTCGGCGGTCACAGGATCGAGCCCGTCCACCTCGAGCGCGCCCGCGAACTCGCCCGGGATCTCGCGCGGGACGAGGCCGGCCAACGCGAGCGCAAGCGTGCTCTTGCCCGAGCCCGAGGGCCCCATGACGAGCAGGCAGGCGCCAGGCGGCAGGTCGAAGGTGACGTCCGCGAATGCAGCGGCCGGGCGGTCGGCGTAGCGGAACGAGGCCCCGACCGCCCGGACCCAACCGGGCTCAGCCAGCGGGGAACCCCTTGAGGACGCCCGTCGGCCGCAGGCTCCGCACGAGCAGGACGGACCCACCGGCCGCGATCACCACGGCGGAGACGACAGCAAAGACCCAGTACCAGACCTGCACGTCGAACCCCATGGCGGCCGAGTAGACGATCCAGTCATGCGCCCAGGCCGCGGTCGCCGACGCGGCGGCGGCGAGCGACAGCACCGGCAACGACCATACTCGGTAGCGGAAGGCCAGGAAGACCAGCTCGGCGGCACCGCCTTGGAGCAGCCCCGAGAGCAGCGCATCGGGTCCGAACTGACTGCCGATGACGGCCGACAACCCCGCAGCGACGAGCTCGGCAAACAGCGCGGCACCCGGCTTGCGCACAATCAGCGGGGCAAGCACGGCCGGCACCAGCCACACGCCGTAGAACAGGTTCTGAGCGGCTGGGAGGAACGTGAACAGCCCGCCGGTGAAGCCCCATAGCGCGTTCCACACCTGGAACACGACGCCGAAGACCACACCGATGATCGCGGTCACCACGATGTCGCGGCTCCGCCACTTCGATCCGCCGATGGCCGACTGAGCGCGGGACGCTGTCGCTGCCATGACCTGTGCACCTCCACCAAACGAGAACGCCGCCCCCGGAATCGCGGGGACGGCGTCAGCCGTTCGTGGGCCTGCTTCCTACACCGGTACGAGCCGGATCAGGTTCAGCGGGTCTGCGGCCTTGCGGCCGCACTCTCAGCGCGTCAGCGCTCCCCGGAGGCGATCTTCAGTTGTGCCCGGAGTCTACACCTCGGCCGCGGGCGCCCCCGGAACCTGCGTGCGGATCCATGCCACGACCTCGGCGAGCACTTGCTCGTGCTCGGGCTCGTGGTGGCACTCGTGGCGCAGGCCCGGCCAGACGCGACGGGTCACGCCGCCCTTGCCCTCGAGCACGTCGGTGGTCGCGAGCGGCACGATCGGGTCGTCCGCGCCGTGAATCACGTACGTGGGCATGGGCATGGACGCGAGGCCCGGCAGCAGCGCGTGCAGGCGGTCCTGCTCGGCGAACGCCGCCGCCCCGAAGCGGACCGTTGACGAGCTGAGGCACAGCGGATCCGCGTCCGCCTTGGTCTTCACCGCCGGATCGCGCGACAGGCCGTTCTCGGCGAGGCCGTTCGCGATCTTCATCCGCGGCACGATGCCCTGGAGGGTCGCCGCGAGCTTCTTCTTCCAGGCCGCCTGCACGGCGTCGAGCGCGGGCGAGGACAGGACGAGCAGGTCGGGCTGGGGGCGGCTGGCGTCCGTCACGTAGCCGGTCGCGACGAGCCCGCCAATCGAGTGCGCGTACATCACCAGCGGCAGGCCCGGCCGCTCGGCGCGCGTGGCCTCGACCCGGTTCGCGAGGTCGTCGTGGAGCTGGCTCCATCGATCAACGTAGGCGCGGAAGCCGGACGAGCCGCCAAAGCCGCGATGGTCGTAGCCGTAGACGTCGATCCCGGCCGCGGTCAGGGCGGCGGCGACGGTCTCGTAGCGGCCAGCGTGCTCGCCGAGGCCGTGGACGATCAGCGCAACGGCCCAGGGCTCGCCCGCAGGCGCCCAGTGGAGCGTTCGGAGCGTGGTCCCGTCGGGCATTCGAGCGGTGCCCTCGGCCGGGACGACCGGATCGGTCGTGGAAGTCCCCGTTGTCATCGATGCCTCCTGGAGCCGGGCCCCCGCCGCCCCAGACGGTACGCCTTCCGGGCGGGGCCGCGCCGGTCCGGCCCGCGTACGATGGCGGCCATGACGACCTGGACCGAGATCGCCGACGGGGTGTTCGTGCGGCGGTATCGCTTCTTCGACCAGAACATCGTGGCGCTCGTCGACCGTGGCGAGGCGCTCGTGGTGGACACGCGGTCGACCTACGCCCAAGCGCGGGAGATCCTCGCGGATCTGCGAGAGATCGGGGCGCCGCGCGTGGTGGCGGTGGTCAACACGCACGGCCACTTCGATCACGCCTTCGGGAACCGGATCTTCCGGCCCGTGCCCATCTGGGGCCACGAGCGCGCCGCCGCGATGCTCCGGGCCGACGGCGGGCAGCGCGAGCTGGCGGCGGCCGACCTGCCCAAGCTTGCCGACGAGCTGGCTGAGGTCGAGCTCGACCCGCCGGACCAGCTGTTCAGCGATACAGCGACGGTCGAGGTCGGTGGGCGGCTCGTCCACTTGGCGTTCCTCGGGCGCGGCCACACGGACAACGACATCGTGCTCACCGTCGAGGGCGCGGACGTGCTCGTCGTGGGCGACCTCCTCGAGAACGGCGCGACGCCGTACTTCGGGGACGGCTACCCGCTCGACTGGCCCGCGGCGGCCGAGGCGATCCTGGCGAGAACCGGCGATCGGACGGCGGTCGTTCCCGGGCATGGGGACCACGCCGGGCGCACGTTCGTGGAGCGCCAGGCTCGCGAGGTGGCGGCCAACGCGGCGCTCGCGCGGCGTATCCACACGGGCGAGCTCGACCTCGAGGCGGCGATCGCGGTCTCGCCGTTCCCGCCGGACTCGGCGCGGGAGCCGCTCGAACGGGCACTGGCCCAGCTGCGGGGCGAGCTCGACTGACGGTGCGGGCGCTCAGGGAGTGATCATCCCCTTGTAGCGGTCGAAGAACTTGTAGAGCGCCGCGGTGTCGCCGCGTTGGCTCGTGATCCGGACGATCAGGCTGGCGTCGTCATACGTCCACCAGAGCATCGCGTCGCCCGTGTCCGCCTCCACGTAGCAGATGAGCGATCCGGATGCCACCGTGGGGATCTCCCAGCGACCCGCCGCTCTCGACGAAGTGGCGCAGTCACCCGGCAGGATGTCGTCCGACCGCGTTGCCTTGCCGGCCGCGATGTTGCCGATCACGCTGACGCCGTAGTCCGCCGGACCGCCCGATTCTCCATAGGCCCCGAAGCGCCGGATGAGGAAGGTCGAGGCGCCCGTGCCGCTCTGGGGACGGCACGTCACGCTCGCGAGCGGGATCGCCCGGCCGTCGTAGCCGGCCAGCACCGCGTACGTGCCGCGCTCGCAGGCTGCGGTCACAGTCGCAGGCAGCAGGTGCATCGTCGAGAGCAGCGCCGTTTCGGCCAAGTTCGGGAAGGGGTCGTTGGAGGCTGCTCCCGCGGCGGCGGTCGGCAGCGGCGCGATTGCACTCGCGACAGAGGTGACCGTCGGCTGCGCGGCGGTCAAGTTCGGCCCAATCGAGGTGGCCATCGATCCCTTGTCGCCGGAGGTGGCGCCCAGACCTGACACGAGCGACGCCGAGGCGATCAGGAGGACGACGACGAGGGCCACGGACGCCGCAAGGCCGGCTGCGAGCCGGCCAGATACACGGCCGCCCGGCACGCGAACCCTGTGGCGTGAGGAAGCGGAGCTCGCTTCGGGCAGGACGCGGTAGACCGCGACCTGCTCCTGTACGCCCTTGAGGCGACGGGGTCCGAGCGGCTCGAAACCAACACCCAAGTAGGTGCGGGTCAGCGCACGGACCGTGTCTGAGACGATCAGCTCGCCCGGCGCGGCAAGTCCGCACAGCCGCGACGCAATGTTGATCGTGACGCCGACCAAGCCCTCACCGGTGGGGAGCGCCTCCCCGGCGTGAACGCCAACCCCAACATCGATCTGGTGCCCGGCTGCGCCCGACGCTGCGGCCCCGTCGAGGATCTCCAGGCCGCATCGCACGGCTCCGCTCACCGAGTCGAAGACCACGAAGAAGCTGTCGCCCTCGGTGCGGATCTCGGCCCCGCCAGCGCGTGCGACCGCCTCCCGGACGATTGGGCGGAAGCGGCCCAGCAGGTCGGCGGCCGCTCGATCGCCCTGTGAATCCGCGAAGCGCGTGTAGCCACGGAGGTCAGCGAAGAGGAAGCCCCGGGTCTTGGCCGGCTCCAGCTCGGCAGCGGACGCAGGTTCAGGCTGCACAGGACGCTCACCTCCTCGACCCAGCCACACGCGATCGGGTCGAAGCCCGCCGTCGTGCCGCGACGACGCCGCGCCACCCGGGGCCACGAGTATGTGGCCCCCCGTCAACGGGTCGGGTGCACGTCAGCCCGTGACGCGCACCACCCAGCGGCCGCGCGCCTGGCCGGCATGGATCGCGTCGAGCGCGGGCTCAAGCGTGTCGAGGCTCACCTCGGTGATCCCGTCCGCGATGCCCCGCGGGAGAAGATCCGCGCCGAGGCGGGTCCAGAGCGCGCGGCGCCGCTCGATCGCCATGTTCGCCGAGTCCATCCCCAGCAGTGCGCAGCCGCGGAGGATGAACGGGAAGACCGTCGTGGCGAGCTCGGCGCCCGACGCGTTCCCCGATGACGCCACCGCCGCGCCGATCTTCAGCGTCCGCAGCACGTACGGCAGCGTCGCTGCGCCGACCGTGTCTACGGCGCCGGCCCAGCGCTCCCGCTCGAGCGGCTTGCCGGGCGCGGTCACCTCGTCGCGGGTCAGGATCCCGGCGGCGCCGAGGTCGCGCAGGCGATCGTGCTCGTCCTCCTTCCCGGTCGCCGCCCAGACCTCATGGCCGCGGGTCGCGAGGATCGCGATCGCCGTCGAGCCGACGCCGCCCGATGCGCCGGTCACGAGCACCGGGCCGTCGCCGGGCCGAAGACCCCGCTCCTCGAGCGCCGCCACGCTCATCGCCGCCGTGAAGCCGGCCGTGCCGATCTCCATGGCCTCGCGCGCGCTCAATCCGCTCGGCTGGGGCACGGTCCACTTCGAGGGGATGCGCGCCAGCTCGCCGTAGCCACCGTGGCGGGCGACGCCAATGTCGTATCCGTTGGCGAGGACCGCGCTGCCCACCGGGAAGGCGTCATCGTCGGAGGCCACGACCATCCCCGCAAGGTCGATGCCCGGGATCAGCGGGTAGCCGCGGGCCACCCGTCCGTCCTCGCGCGCGGCCAGGCCGTCCTTGAAGTTGATGCTCGACCACGCCACGCGGACCGTGACCTCGCCGGGCGGCAAGTCGCGGATGTCCACGTCGCGGAGGCCGCGGCTGAACGCGCCGTCGGCGGGCTTGTCGACGACGAAGGCGCGGAACGAGGCGGGCAGGTTCGACATGCGGGGATCATAGGCGGGCGGTCGTGCGGGGGAAGCGGACCGTTCCAAGTCGCGCAGCCTCGTCGCCGCGTCGCGCAGCCGCGTCTGGGGTCGCGCGGTGGCTGCTCGGCGGCTGCTCGGCGCACGTTGTCCGGGATACCCACCAGGTGGGTGCTCGGTGGGTCGTCATGCCAGGACACCCAGGTGGCGGGTGTCTCGGACGCCTGGAGGCCGAACCAACCCATGCCACGGGTGGGCCGGAAAGCTGACCCACATAGCGCCCACCGCACGAGTGTCTCGGAAACAGCAGTCAGGCTGCCGGGGCGCGAGCGGAGGAACGAGCGCCCGGTGCGCACGGCTCCCACGGACCTCCCGGCGAGTTCACAGCATCCTCACAGGTTCAGCGCGGCAAGATGGCGCCATGCTGCCCGCACCCGGCAACGCGCATGTGCTCGTCGTGGACGACGAGCCCGCCATCACGGACCTGCTCGCCACGGCCCTGCGGTATATGGGCTACCAGGTGACGACGGCCGCGACCGGGTTCGCCGCGCTCGACGCCGCCACGACCGCCAACCCCGACCTCGTCGTGCTCGACGTGATGCTCCCCGACATCGACGGCTTCGAGGTCTGTCGGCGGCTCCGCGCCGCGCGCGACTTCGTCCCGGTCATCTTCCTCTCCGCGCGCGACACCGAGGACGATCGGATCGCGGGCTTCGTCCGGGGCGGCGACGACTACGTCACCAAGCCCTTCAGCCTCGAGGAGCTCACGCTGCGGATCGGAGCGCTCCTGCGTCGCGTCCGCGCGGGCAAGGGCGAGGGCGAGTCGGTGCCGAGGCTCAAATATCGCGACCTCGAGATGGACGAGGACCGCCACCAGGTCTGGCGCGCCGGCCACGAGGTCGAGCTCTCCCCCACCGAGTTCCGCCTGCTGCGCTACTTCCTGCTCAACCCCGAGCGCGTGCTGTCCAAGCAGCAGATCCTCGACCACGTCTGGCAGTACGACTTCAACGGCGAGGACAACGTCGTCGAGACGTACGTGAGCTACCTGCGACGCAAGGTGGACGATGTCGAGCCGCGGCTGCTGCGCACGGTTCGCGGCTTCGGTTACGTGCTGCGGGCCGACGGCGCGGGCTGACGCGATGGCGAGCAGGCGAGGTCGGGGACGAGGGCAGGCGCGAGGGGCCCCGCGGTGACCCTGCGGCTCCGCCTGGTCGCGAGCCTCGGCGCGGTGCTGGCCGTCTCGCTCGTGATCGCGGGCGTGCTCCTCGTCGGCCTCGTCCGCGTCGGCCTCGTCGACCGTATCGACCGCGAGCTGACCACGCTCGCGAGCTCGACCGGCATGGCCCGCATGATGACGATGCAGGCGACCGACACGACGGGCGGCCGAAGCGTCGCGGTGATCCGCTACAACCGCCAGGGCTCGATCAGCCTCACGCTCCCCTCGGGCTTCGCCGACACGCCCGACCCGCTGCCCGCGATGCCCGACTACACCGGCGGCGTGCCCGCATCGGACATCGGGAGGGTGATGCAGCTGCCATCGGTGGACGGGTCGATGCACTACCGCGTCCTGCTGGTGAGCGGGCGCGTCAACGGGGCGGTCATCGCGATCGCCGCGCCGATGACGGGCGTTGAGGCCGCGATGGCGACGCTGATCCGGCTCCTGCTGTTCATCGGCATCGCGACGGTCGCCGTCGTGCTTGCCGTGGCGTGGCTGATCATCCGCCAGGGGCTGCGACCCTTGGAACGTGTGGCGAACGCCGCGTCGCGCATCGCCGACGGCGACCTCACGCACCGCGCGGGCGTCCCCCACGACGGGACCGAGGTCGGCCAGCTCGGCGCCGCGTTCGACGGCATGCTCGACCAGCTCCAAGGCGCGTTCTTCGAGCAGCACCAGGCGCTGGCCGCGAAGGCCGAGAGCGAGGCCCGACTGCGCCGTTTCGTGGCCGACGCCTCGCACGAGCTGCGCACGCCGGTCACCGCCATCCGAGGCTACGCCGAGCTGTATCGCGCGGGCGGGCTCGAGGACCCGGCGGCGCTCGAGGCGGCGATGGGCAGGATCGAGGGCGAGAGCAAGCGCGTGGGCACGCTCGTGGACGACCTGCTGCTGCTCGCGCGGCTCGACCAGGGCCGACCGCTGCGCCGGGACGCGGTGGACCTGACGCGCGTCTGCAGCGACGCTGTGGCCGACCTGCGGGCGACCGCGCCGTCGCATCCGGTGGTCGCTGCCGTTGACGCGGGCGTGCACGTGGCCGGCGACGAGGACCGTCTGCGACAGGTCGTCGCGAATCTGCTCAGCAACGTCCGCGTCCACACGCCGGCCGAGACGCCGATTGAGCTAGTGCTTCGCGAGACGGCGACCGCCGATGGGGCCCGCTGGGCGGAGCTGCGCGTGGTTGACCACGGCCCGGGCATCCCACCCGAGCACGCGGTCCGGATCTTCGACCGCTTCTACCGCGCGGACGCCGGGCGATCACGCGAGACGGGCGGTTCGGGCTTGGGGCTATCGATCGTGGCGTCCATCGTCTTGGCGAGCGGTGGGCGGCTGTGGCACGAGGCAACCCCCGGTGGCGGCGCGACGTTCTGCGCGCTCCTCCCGCTCACAGCCACTTCACAGCCGACGCCCGGCCAGTCCTGAGGCGAGCCCGCGACGCTGGGCGCAATCGAACGGCACGCTCCCGTGCCCGTCCCTCGCGGAGGCTCGAACTCGTGAAGCTCAGCAAGGCCATCATCCTGCCCATCGCGACCGCAGCGCTCGTGGTCACCGGCGCCGGGGCCGTCCTCGCCGCGACCGTCCCGGCCGCGCCCTCGACCGCGGGCGCCATCGTCCCTGCCGCGGCCTCGTCGTCGCCCGCGCCCGCCGCTTCGTCGGCACCCGTCGCCCCGTACCTGCGGAGCGTCCTCGACGGGCTCGTCACCAAGGGCACCATCACAGCGGCTCAGGAGCAATCCATCGTGGATGCGTGGGTCGCCAAGCGCGGCGAGATGGCGTCCGATCGCAAGCAGCTGCGCACGTTCCTCGCCGACGGCGTCATCACCGCGGACGAGCTCGCCCAGCTCCCGGCCGACAGCCCGCTCCAGGCGATCAAGCCGCTCATGACCAACGGGCAGATCACGGTCGACCAGCTGCGCCAGCTCGGCCGCGGGATCATGTCGGACCTGCGGATGGGTGGCCTGGGAGCGAACCGCGCGGGCATGGGCGGGATGCGCGGCCTGCTCAACGGCAACGGTGCGACAACCCCGAGCGCGAGCCCTGCCACCGGCGGCTGACCGGCGGTCGGCGGGAGGGTGCTCGACACGAGGCGCGGCGGGCGACCGGCGCGATTGACCTCCGACGATTGCAATTCGGTTGCGCCGGCGGCGGAGGCTTGACGGAACCGAGCCGCTCCCCCATCCTCCCGATCCAATGACTCACACCACCGTGTCCTGGTTGATGTGTATGCGTGGGCGGCCCCGTCGTTCGGAGACGGGCGCCGAGTTCTCCGCGCGCTGACCAGACGCAGCGAGTGACAGTGGGGATCTCGGAGCCGAGGTCCCGGGGCCGCGAACTGATCGAGTTCGCGGCTCTTTCGTTCTCCGGCCACAACGACGGGTAGCCGCCGAGCCAGACCCCACAGGGCCCCTCGACGAACCCCAAGCCGATCACCACACCGGAGAATGACCACCAATGAGCAGCTTCGACCCCAACAGCCTCGGCAACCTGCGCCCGGAGACCCTGGCCCTGCACGCCGGCCAGTCGCCGGACCCGACGACCAAGGCCCGCGCCGTCCCGCTCTACGCGACCACGAGCTACGTCTTCGACGACGCCGCGCACGCCGCGCGCCTGTTCGGGCTCCAGGAGTTCGGGAACATCTACACCCGGATCATGAACCCGACCACCGGGGTCTTCGAGGAGCGGATCGCCGCGCTCGAGGGTGGCGTCGGGGCGCTGGCGCTGGCCTCGGGCCAGGCGGCCGAGACGCTCACGATCCTCAACCTCGCGCGCGCCGGCCAGAACATCGTCTCGAGCTCGAGCCTCTACGGCGGCACGTACAACCTGTTCCACTACACGCTCGCGAAGGTCGGCATCGACGTTCGCTTCGTCGACGGCTCGGACCCGGCGAACTACGCCGCGGTGACCGACGAGAACACGCGCGCCTGGTACGCCGAGACGATCGGCAACCCACGCCTGGACGTGGCCGACCTCGACGCGGTTAGCGCCGCCGCCCACGCGCACGGCGTGCCGCTCATCGTGGACAACACGTTCGCCCCGCTCCTCGCCCGCCCGTTCGACCACGGCGTGGACATCGTCATCCACAGCGCCACCAAGTGGATCGGCGGCCACGGCACCGTGATCGGCGGCGTCGTCGTGGACAGCGGCAAGTTCGACTGGGCGGCCAGCCCGCGGTTCCACGCGGACTTCGTCGCCCCCGACCCGTCCTACCACGGCGTGAGCTACACCGAGGCCTTCGGCCCGCTCGCGTTCATCCTCAAGCTCCGTGTCGTCGGGCTGCGCGACCTCGGCGCCGCGATCTCGCCGTGGAACGCCTGGCAGTTCATCCAGGGCCTCGAGACCCTGCCGCTGCGAATCGCTCGCCACAGCGAGAACGCACTCGTGGTGGCCCAGTGGCTCCAGGCTCACCCGCAGGTCCAGTGGGTCAACTACCCGGGCCTCGCCTCGCACCCGACCCACGAGATCGCCAAGCGGATCCTGACCGGCGGGTTCGGCGGCATGATCACGTTCGGCATCAAGGGCGGCGTCGACGCCGGCCGCAAGCTGATCGACAGCGTCAAGCTGTTCAGCCTCCTGGCGAACGTGGGCGACGCGAAGAGCCTGATCATCCACCCGGCCAGCACGACGCACCAGCAGCTGACCGCGGACGAGCAGGCCGCGACCGGCGTGACCGAGGACCTCATCCGGCTCTCGATCGGGATCGAGCACGTGGACGACATCCTCGCCGACCTCGACCAGGCGCTCCGCGCCGCGACCGCCTGAGGCCGCGGCGATGTCGCAGGACGACTGCGCTGGCCCGGAGGGCTCCGGCTCTCCGGGATCCGCCTTCGACATCCCCACCGATGCCGTCGGCATCGAGGGCCTCGCCGCTGCCGGCCTCGCGCCGGCCGCGAGTCCCCTGCCGGTGGCGCCAGTTGCGTCCCCTGCCGCCCGGCCGCCACTCGGCACGGGGCGGCTCGAGGCCGTCTCCATCGGCGAGATCGTGCTCGAGTCGGGCGCCTCGCTCCCGGTCACGGTCGCCTACCGCCACGACGGGCCCGGCCCGGACGCGCCCCAAGTCCTCGTGATCCATGCTCTCACCGGTTCCGCGGAAGCCGCGGGCGACTGGTGGGAGCCGGTCATCGGCCCCGGGCGCGCCCTCGACACCGACCGGTTCGGCGTGCTGTGCGCCAACCTGCTCGGCGGTCGCTACGGCACGACCGGGCCGACCTCGGCCGACCCGGCGACAGGCGAGCCCTACGGCCGCTCGTTCCCGCAGCCCACCGCGCGCGACCAGGCCGCGACCATCTGGGCGCTCGCCGACCGCCTCGGCATCGAGCGGTTCGCGCTCGTCGCCGGCGGCTCGCTCGGTGGCATGGTCGCCCAGGAGGTCGCGGTTGCACGGCCCTCAGCCGTCGGGCACCTCACCGTGCTCGGCGCGCCCGCGGCCACCGGCGCCATGGCCCTCGGCTGGAACCACATCCAGCTCGAGCTGATCGACGCGCTCGGCGAGCGGGGGCTCGAGATCGCCCGCCAGCTGGCGATGACCACCTACCGCTCCGAGGCCGACTTCGACGGCCGGTTCGGGCGCAAGATCGAGCCGGACGGTCGATTCTCGGTGTCGTCCTACCTCGACTACCAGGGCGAGAAGATCCTCGGGCGGTTCGACCCGGAGACCTATCGCGTGCTCGTGCGCGTCATGGACAGCCACGACCTCGGCCGCGACCGAGGCGGCGTCCGCGAGGCGCTGGGGGCAATCGCGGCAGCCGGGACCGGCCTCACCGGCATCGGGATCGAGGGGGACATCCTGTTCGGTCCCGAGCAGGTGCGCGCGCTCGTGAGCGAAGCGGTCGGGGCTGGCGTGGAGGCCGCGTACCGCGAGATCAGCTCGTCCAAGGGCCATGACGCATTCCTGATCGAGTGGGACCAGCTGACCGGCTTCCTCCGCGATGCGCTCGACGACGGGATCGCACGGGCCGAGCGACGGGTGGCGACCACAGCGTAGGCCGCGGTCCGTTCGCCGCTCCGTGGTGCGGGCGCCGAGCCGTTCGCCGTGCCGCGGTGCGGGTGTTGGAACCGCGACGCTGAACGCTGCCGGCCGACGGGTGCCGGACCCGCGCATCGGTCTTGGCCATCTCGTGGCCGAGGGCATCGTGCATCGGAACCCGGGCCGCTGACCGCCCAGCGGGCACTCCAGCGCATGTGCCCGCTGAACGGTCAGTCCGGCACGCGAGCGGGCCGGGAACGAGCCCCGGGCCGCCACTCCGTGCGCCGAGCTGCCCGCTGGGCGGTCACGTGCATCCGACTGCCCGCTGGGCGGGCACCGAGGGACCAGGTGATGCACGGGCATCGGTCGGGCCGACTGGTCTGGCTGGAACCGGGCACCCCGCCTCGGGGGTTGGCCCACTTCGCCTCGTTGCGCTAGACTCTCGTCCGCCGCTGGCGCGTGGCCTAATGGTATGGCACCTGACTCTGGATCAGGGGGTTCTAGGTTCGAATCCTAGCGCGCCAGCCAACACACTATCTGTGGTGGAGCCCCTGTGGCCCGACCCCCAGATGTTGTGTTTCGATCCCCCTCGGGCGGCCCGCCGAGGAGGCCGATCGATGGCTGGTTCGCCTGACTCCCACCCCGTTCGTTCGCTTGATTCACGCAGGAATCCGCGCGCTTCGCTGGATTCTCCTGCCCCTGATCGCTTCTCAGGCGTCGATTCGCTCTCCGTCTGCCTCGGCGCGGGGGTCGACCTGTTCCTCGCCGCCAAGGCCGCCGAGGGCGCGTCCCCGCGGACGGTCGAGTGGTACCGGTACGTCCTCGGCCGCGCCGCGCGCCGGCTCGGCCCCGCCCGGCCCGTCGACGGCGTCGGGGCGCCCGAGCTGCGCGCCTGGCTGCTGGAGCTGCGCGAGACGCTCTCCCCCGAGTCGGTCGCCGGCTTCGTCCGGGGCCTCAAGGCGTTCGGCAACTGGTGCGCGGCGGAGGAGCTCGGCACCGCCCCGGGCCTCCGGGCGCTCCGGCGGCCGCGCGTCCCGCGCCGGCTCATCGCCCCGTTCACCGACGCCGAGCTGCAGCAGCTCCTCGCCCTCGCCGAGCCCCGCGAGCGGGCCATCGTCCTGCTCCTGCTCGACACCGGCCTGCGCCTGGCCGAGGTGACGCCGCTCCGGGTCGGCGACCTGCGGCCCGACGGGACGGTCCGCGTCATGGGCAAGGGGTCCAAGGAGCGGATCGTGCCCATCGGCGTGACCGCCCGGCGGGCCGTCCTGCGCTACGTCGCGGGGCGCGGCGCCGCCCGCCCGGGCGACGCGCTGTTCGTCGGCGTGCGCGGGGCGCCGATCCAAAGGCGGACCCTCCAGATCGCGATCGCGGACCTCGGCCGGCGCGCCGGCGTCGGCACCCGGTGCAGCCCCCACACCTTCCGCCACACGTTCGCCCGCAGCTTCCTCGTCAACGGCGGGGACGTGTTCAGCCTGCAGCAGATCCTGGGGCACACCACGCTCGACATGGTCCGCCGCTACGTCAGCCTGACCGAGGCCGACCTCGTCGCGAGGCACCGCGTCGCGTCGCCGGCCGACCGGCTGGCGCGGGGCCGCTCGGCGTGACGGCCGGCGGGCGCGGGGAGGCGGGCGCGGGGAGGCGGCGGCGCGCCGCGGGGCGAGCCGGGACCGGCACCCGCGCGCCGCCGCCCACGCGCGGTCGGGGCTCCCTGACTGGGGGCGGTCGCGCGATCAGCCGACCGTGGAGGGGCGCCTCGCCGATCGCTTCCGGCGGTTCCTCGCGTACGCGGACACCCAGGACTTCGTGCTGTACCAGCCGTTCGGCTTCCGCACCGCTCGGAGCGCGTTCCGCTCGGCCGCCCGGCGCAGGGCGAGGGCCGAGACCGACTTGGTGGCGAGGGCCGAGATCGGCAACAGCTGGAGCGGCCCGCCGAGCGCCGGGAGGAGGAAGCGGTCGAGGCAGTCCTTGACCGCCCGGGCGAGCAGCTCCCCGAGGGGGCCGTCGTCCCCGCGGTCCGCCCGGTCGAGGGCTCGCAGATACTTCGGGCGGTCCCTCTTGTAGATGATCGCCGGCGCGAGCCCGCGCCGGACCAGGAGGAGGTCCAGCACCAGCCGCCCGGTTCGCCCGTTGCCGTCTCGGAATGGGTGGATGCGCTCGAACTCTGCGTGGACCCCCGCGAGGTGTTCCATGAGCGCCCCGGGGGCGGCCGGCCCGCCGTTGGCGCGCCGGAGCCAGTCCAAGACGAGCGCGGGGATCTCGGGGAAGTCGGGCGGCGTCATGCCGCCGCCGAAGGCTCTGATGTTGTGCTGCCGGAAGCCGCCGGGGGTCTCGCCGGGAAGGAGGCCGTCCGGCGGCTGGACGCTCCACGCGGGCTCGACGACGAGGCGGTGGATCTCGCGCAGCTCGGCCAGGGTGATGTAGGGGGCGTCGTCGCGGCGCTCGGTCTCGTCGTCCGACGCCTGCGCGTAGACCCACTGCGCCGCATCGGCGTACCCCCGGACCTCGAGGTACTCGGCGAGCTGCTTGTCGCCCACGGCCTGGCCGGTGTCGAGCAGCGTCTGGACCTGCTTGAGGATCAGGGTGTTGCCCTCGATCGCGGTCGAGTTGTGCGTCTCCTCGTACCAGATGTCGGCCCAGATGTCGGCGGCGACGTCGGGCCCCGGCAGGCCGCCGATCCGGTTGAGGTCGGCGGTCGACTGCTCGACCGCTGCGTAGATCGACGCCCGGCTTGGCCGCCCGCGACCGTCCTTCGTGATGACCATTGTGGTACGTCCTCGACCGACAAGATGGACCGTACCAAAATCATCATCTGTGGTACGCCCTGCGTCAAGTAAATCGACCGTACTACAACTTGGCTGTTGCCGCGCTTCCGCACCGCTCGTCGCGAAAGCAACCGCCCACCCCCGGAGAACCCGCCTCAGAGGCGGCCGACGGGCGAGACCCGCCTGTGCAGCGGGAGGTCACCGAGACCGGGGACGGGCGAGGCGGTCGGCACGGCCAGCGCCGGGCCCGCCGTCCGCGCCACAGGCTCGGGCAGTCCGACCACCGCCGCTTCGGGGCGGCTGGGCCGGGTCTCGTTCCTCGCGCTCACCATGTGCTGGGCCATAGGTCATCGCGCCGCCGTCGCCTTGGCGATCGCCGATCCGGTCCATCAGGGCGCCACCGGTCACGATCGAGCCGCCCGGTGGCCGACGGGCCGCGCCGCCCGCTTGCCGCCGGGGGCGTCGACCAGGGAACACGCTATTGCCGGGGTCGGCGATGCACAACAGATGGGCGTACGCCTTCGTGTACATCGGGACGATCCAGCGCCGGCCTAGGGGTGATGACAGTGGCCCGAGGCTGCGGCCAGTGCAGCTGATCATGCCCATCGGCCCGCGCCTACGGGCGCTTAGCGTCTGATCCGTGACCGCCATCCTTAGAATCGGCTCCGGGGACCGGAGCCCTCGTCTGGCGCAAACCCGAAGCGCCTCCATGACCGAGCCGGCGCTCCCCCACCCCGGGCGCTCCTGTTAGGGGCCCGAGGGGACGCTGCTCAAGTGCGCCCGGTGCCTCCGGGTCGTGGAGCGGCGCTCTCCGGCCCAGCGGCACTGCCCGGAGTGCGCCGTCAAGCTGAGGGAATCCAGCAGCCGCGAGGCCGTCGCGCGTGCATACGGTTCGGCGTCGTGCGCACCCCGCTGCATGACCAGCGCTGACGCGATGGGCATGGAGGTCGGAGGTCAAAAGGGATAGCCCCTCCCTAACTCAGCGATCGCTCGGCTTCCTGATGGTCAACCGCACGCCAAAGGAGCCGCCGGCGCCCCTCGAGCTGGCCCGCAGCGCATGACAAGACGGCCGTCCCGACCAGCCGAGCGCGCCACCGACCGCGAGGTCGGCGTCGTCGCAGCGGTCCTGGTCGCCGGGTCGGAGAAGGCCGCCGCCCAACGCCTCGGCCTGTCGCACTCGACCGTCAAGCACCACCTCGCGAACGCCCGGTCGAAGGTGGGCGCGGAGACGACGGCGCAGCTGGTCTGGATCCTGGCCGAGCGGCTGCCCGAACCAGAGGGCGGAGCGCAGGCGGACGAGTGGCTTCTGCCCAAGGGACTCGGGCGAGCCGGTCCAGACTCAGAGCCTGTAGCCGATTGGGATGCGGCGGACGCCGTCAGGGCGTCCCTGACGTTGACGGAGGGCTTCCCTCGCAGGCCGGCACCGTCGGCGAAGATCCGAGCTGTGGGTGCCACACCTTGTCCGAGGCGATGACGATCGTCTCGACGACAGCCGCGTCGGGCAGGAGATAGACATCTCCCCGTTCGACCGTTGCGCCAGGCGGCGGAGGCGACGCGAGGTCGAAGGTCCCCGGGTCGCGCGGATCGAACACGACGCGCCCGCACGCGGGCACGAGGTAGCGGCGTTCGCCGTATGGCCTGCTGACGACGAATAGGACGGCCTCGGTCGTGCGGTTCTCGACCGCGATGCTGTCGTGCGCCGGCTGGCACGCCCGCCACTCCAGCACGAGGAGCACGAGCAGCACGAGCAGGAACGCGCCGCCGATCCACCGCCGAACCACTGATGCCCCTCCGCTGTCGCCGTCCGATGGATCGAGCCTGACCGGCTGGCCCTGTGAGCGCAAGTCCCGTCGGCGTTGTTCGCGTGCAACGTCAGGTCGGCTCCACCCGCAGCCTCCCGCACAGGTAGGCCACGCAGGCGACCTCGAGCCGGTCTGCGCACCGAGCGCGGTCTGCTCGTACCAGCGCGCGACCCGCCCCTACATGCCGGGTCGGAGAAGGCGGCCGCGCACCGCCTCGGGCTGTCGCACTCGACCGTCAAGCACCGCCTGGCGAACGCCCGGTCCAGGGTGGGGGCGGAGACGACGGCGCAGCTGGTGTGGGTCCTGGGGCAGCGGCTGCCCGAACCCGAGGGCCCGGCAACTGCGGAGGATACGGCCCCGACTCGACCGTGAGCGGGTGCCGAGACTGCCGGGGTGGGCGCTGCCAGGCGAGCGATCTTCAGCCTCGACTGTGCCCGAGGCACCAAGGTGCTGAACCGGTCGTCGCCGGCCTGTCGGCTGGATCGGCGAGGCTGCGGTACGGTGGATCCAGCGATCGCGCCGGCGATGGCGCGGCCCCCGAAGGGAGCGTCGACGATGTCCCAGCAGCGGCTACTGGCTGCACCTGAGGGTGCGGGCGAGGTCTCCTATCTGGTCTTCGCCGGCTCGCTCCGGCAAGGGTCGCTGAACACCCGCCTTGCGAGCCTTGCCGCGGACGTCATCCGGGCCAACGGCGGGATCGTTGATGAGGCCGCAATGGCGGACTTCGACTGCCCCTCGTTCGACCAGGACGGCCAGGCCTCGGACGGGATCCCGCCCGGCGCCCAGGAGTTCCGGCGACGCCTGGAGGCGACCGACGCGTTCGTCATCGCGTCGCCCGAGTACAACGCCTCGATGCCGGGAGTGCTCAAGAACGCGATCGACTGGGTGTCGCGCTACCGGCCCCAGCCGTTCAACGAGCGCCACTGCCTGCTGCTCTCGGCCTCGCCGTCGATGGTTGGGGGCAATCGCGGCCTCTGGGCGCTCCGGATCCCGCTCGAGCACCTCGGCGCACGGGTCTACCCGGACATGTTCTCGCTCGCCCAGGCGCATCAGGCGCTCGACGAGCGGGGGATCAGCAGCGAGTCGCTGCGCAGCCGGTTCGAGGCGAACATCGTGAACTTCATGGCCCAGGCCGAGGCCTCGAAGCACTACCCCTGCATCAAGTCCGCCTGGATCGAGTTCCGGAACGAGCAGCCGGACCCTGCGCTCGATGCGGGCACGGTTCCGGCCACCGTGGCCTGACCGCGCCGCGGGAGGCGTCCGAGTCAGTCGCAGTTTCACGAGAGGGCAGCATGACCGACCAGCCCGTCACTGAACGGGTCAACGCCCTGGCGGCCGAAGAGGAGGATCTCTGGGCACGAGCTGGCGACGGCGACGGGGTCACGCCCGGCGAGCGCCGTCGTCTGGAGGAGATCGGGGTCGAGCTCGACCAGTGCTTCGACTTTCTCCACCAGCGGCAGGCCCGGCGGGCGGCAGGGCTTGACCCGGAGGGTGCCCGGGTTCGGCCGCCAGACGTCGTCGAGGGATACGAGCAGTGACGCCTCGACCTCCCGACGGCCTGAGGCATGGCATCGGGGCGCGCGTGAAGGGCTGCCCGTACTGCAGGAAGGACAACGCCGTCGACGCGACGAAGTGCAAGGCTTGCGCCAGCGCGATCTGATCGAAAGGCCCCTGGCGGCGAGCCGCCGCCGCCCTGCCCGGCCACGGGAGCCCGACGCCAACGGGGGATCGAGAATGCGGAAGACCTACCGCGGCTCGTCGATCGAGGTCAGCTTCGATCTCGACCGCTGCATCCATGTCGCCGAGTGCCTCCTGGGCCTCCCGGAGGTGTTCGACCTCGATCGCAGGCCGTGGATCCGGCCCGACGCCGCGGCCGCCGACGACGTGGCGCGGGTCGTGGCCCGCTGCCCCAGCGGGGCCCTGCAGTACCGGCGCCTGGACGGACGGGCAGAGGAGCGTCACGACGGGACCGTGGTGAGCCCGATCCGCAACGGCCCGCTCCGGATCACCGGCGAGCTCAGCGTGGTTGACGCGGACGGCGCGAGCGAGCCGCTGCCGCGGGCGGCGCTCTGTCGATGCGGACACTCCGCGCGCAAGCCGTTCTGTGACAACAGCCACCTTCGCGCGGGGTTCAGGGCGCCGGGCGAGCCGTTCCGCATCCAGCTGAGCCGCGTGCGGCCGGTGATCAGCGAGCCGATCACCGCGGGAGAGGATCCGCGTCGCGAGTCCTGACTCGAGCACGGACGCGGTCCCCCGTTTTCGAGGGTCGGTTGATCGGGTGGCCGGCAGGTCCCATCACCTTCCTCCGCCTCCAAGCCACATGGCCCAAACGGCAGAAGAGGGATCGCAGCCCGCCGCCTGCACCCTTTGGGCCAGGACGGCGCGCTGGTCCGATCCACACCGGCTCCCGGGCCCCCAGGCATGTTGCGACCCCGGGCATGCCCGCGCGCCAACCGGGCGTCCTTGGGCCGTGCGAGGTCTGCATCCACCCGATCGACGAAGCTAAGGCCCCCGGCCGGGCAGCCGCGATCGCGGGCGAGTTCAGGGTGGAAGTGCGTAAGACTGGTCGGGGCGAGAGGAATTGCCCCGTCATCTCTTACGCAGGCGCGGTGGTGCGCTTCGTGCGTGAACCGGGGGTTCGACGGATGAGGCAGACGGCACGAGGCGGCCTGTCAAGGCACGCCACGTGCTCGGGCGTCATGGCCGGCTGG
>Ga0315271_10000298_pt1 | contig 26376 bp, 25 predicted proteins | sample C3_top_MG_FD_204664 | JGI IMG/M metagenome (GOLD analysis project Ga0315271, IMG submission 204664) | Sediment microbial communities from Yellowstone Lake, YNP, Wyoming, USA - C3_top | ecosystem: Environmental > Aquatic > Freshwater > Lake > Sediment | place: USA: Wyoming | collected 2017-08-01
CGTGAGGCGCTCGACGCGGACCACGTCGCCTTCGGCGACGCGGACCTGCTTGCCCCCGGTGCGGATCACTGCGTACATGGTTTCTCCTGAAACCCCGACCCCGTAAAGGTCAAAAGGGCCGGTAAAAATACCAGAGGGAGCCCCCCCTGTCAAAACGCCGGGAAGATCCCCGGAAACCTCACCAACCGGAAGGCTTGCCGGCGTTCTCTGCGTCCAGCCACTTCTTCAGCGGCGCGAAGTAATCGAGGATGGCCGTGGCGTCGATCTTCCGCTGGCCCGTGAGCTTCTCGAGGGCCTCCGGCCAGGGCCGGCTGGACCCCATCTGCAGCATCTCGTTCAGGCGCCGGCCGGCCTCCTTGTTCCCGTAGATCGAGCAACGGTAGAGCGGCTCCGTGCAGCCCGAGGCCTGGGCGAGCGCCCGGTGGAATTGGAACTGGAGGACGTGCGCGAGAAAGTAACGCATGTACGGGGTATTGCCGGGGACGTGGTACTTGGCGCCCGGATCGAAGTCGGCTTCCGTGCGCGCCTCGGGCGGCACGACGCCCTGGTACTTCCGTTTCAGCTCCCACCAGGCGGCGTTGTACGTCGCCGGCGTCACCTCGCCCGCGAAGACCTTCCAGCGCCACTGGTCGATCAGGAGGCCGAACGGCAGGAACGCGACCTTCTCGAGGGCGCGGTCGAGCAGGAACCCGATGTCGCCCGCGGGCGGCGGCTCGGCGGCGATGAGGCCGAGCTGCTTGAGGTACTTCGGCGTGATCGAGAGCGCGATCGTGTCGCCGATGGCTTCGTGGAAGCCGTCGTTCGCGCTCTCGCGGAAAAGCGGCGGCTGCTGCGCGTACGCGCGCTGGTAGAAGTTGTGGCCGAGCTCGTGGTGCACCGTCACGAAGTCCTCGGCTGTCGGCTCGATGCACATCTTGATCCGGATGTCGCTCGCGCCGCCGGCGTCCTCGAGGTCCCACGCGCTCGCGTGGCAGACGACGTCGCGGTCCCGCGGGCGCGTGAAGAGCGAGCGCTCCCAGAACGTCGCGGGCAGGGGCGCGAAGCCGAGCGAGATGAAGAAACCCTCGCCGTACTTCACCATCCCCCTCGCGTCGGTCTTCCGGGTTTCGAGGATCTTCGTGAGGTCGTAGCCGGCGTCCGCGGCCTTCGGAGCCAGGAGCGGGTAGACGTTCGTCCAGTCCTGCGCCCACATGTTCCCGAGGAGGTGCGCCGGAATCGGGCCGCTCGCCGGGACGGCGTCGCCGTACTTTTCGCGGAGCTTCGTGCGCGCGTACGTGTGCAGCGCGACGTAGAGCGGCTTCACCTCTTCCCAGAGCCGGTCCATCTCCTGCGCGAACGCGTCCGGCGACATGTCGTACTTGCTCCGCCACATCGCGCCCGTATCGGCGAAGCCGAGCTCCTTCGCCCCCTCGTTCGAGAGCGTAACGAAGCGCGCGTAGTCGGCGCGCATCGGGGTCCCGACGGCGTGCCACGCCTTCCAGAGCGCGAGGAGTTCCTTCGGGTCGCGGCTCGACGCCATCCGGCGATTGACGTCCTCGAACGTGAGTCCATCCTTTGCTCCCGGTAGAACCGCGCGGCCGCGCCCATACGCGGCGTCCATGCCGGAGGCGAGGCGCGTGACCTCCGCGCTCTTCGCCGGGTCGGCCGGCGCCGCGAGGTCGAGCGACAGGCGGATCTTCTCGAGCTTGCGCGCCGTCTCTGGCGAAACCGCGACGCCGCGGAAGCGCTCGGCTTCCTTCGCCAGCTCTGCCGTGGCCTTGATGAGGCGCTCGCCGGCGAGGGCCGAGAGGGCCTCCGTGTCCTGCGTGATGAAGTTCGCCTGCACCCAGCCCGCGCGGCTTGCCTCGACGGTCAGGTCGAGCAGGCGCTTCTCGGCCGCGTCGACGAACCTGACGGCGTCGTCCGCGGTGGGACGCGGCGCGGGGGCCTGCGCACGCGCCGGCCCGGTGAGGAGAAGGAGGGCGCACAGAGGGAGGGTGACTCGCTTCATGGTCTTCAGTCCTCGCTGACGTCGTCGGGAAGCTCGTTCCGGTCGGAAACGCCGTCCTTCGGAAAGAAAAGCGCGAGGGCGTCGCCGAGCTTCCCCACCGCGGCGACGATCCCTTCCGTGAACTTCCCCTCGGTGAACCGCTCGCGTGCCGCGTCGCGGGCCTCGAGCCAGAAACCGTCGCCGACCTTTTCGTGGATCCCCGTGCCTCCGACGACCGCGAAGGCGCGCGATTCGGGCGCGAGGAAGATCAGGCAACCCGACCCGCGGGCCGTCTTGTCCATCCCGAGCTTGAGGAACGTCTTCTCCGCCTCTGCCCGCGCGTCGGCCACGGATCCGTGGTGGAGATGGACGCGGATCTCGCCGAAGCTCCTCGCCTCGGCCCCCCGGATGGCCTCGACGATCGCCGGACGATCCAGGCTTTCGAAGAAGGCTTTCGCGACGTCTTCACCCATCACCAGTCTCCGCTCGCGCCGCCGCCCCCGAAGGAGCCGCCCCCACCCGAGAAGCCGCCGCCGCCCCCGCCGCCTCCGAAGCCTCCCCCGCCGAAACCGCCGCCGCCCATGTACCAGTACCGGCCGCGCCGGCCGCCGCGCATCGCCGGGAGGATCACGAAGAAGAACAGGAAAAGAAGAAGGAGGACGAGCGGGAACGGGAGGTTCGGGCGCTTCTTCTCGCCGCGGGCGCTTCCGCTGCCCTTGTACTCGCCCTTCGTCGCGGCGATCGCCGCCTCGACCCCGGCGGAAATCCCGCCGTCGTAGTCGCCCGTTCGGAACCGCGGGAGCACCTGCTCGTCGAGGACCCGGCGAGCGAGCGCGTCGGGCATCGCGCCCTCGAGCCCGTAGCCGACCTCGAGACGCACCTTCCGCGAACCCGGGAAGACGAACAGGATCATCCCGTTCTTGCGCTGCGTCTGGCCCGCCTTCCAGGCCTGCGCGCACGCGACGGTGTACTCCTCGAGCGTCGTCCCCTCGGGCACGACGCGCTCGGTGTAGACGAGGAACTGGTTCGAGGTTTCCTTCTCGAAGCTCTCGAGCCGCTGCTCGAGGCTGGCGGCCGTGCCGGCCGACAGCGCCCCCGCCTTGTCCGTCACGAACTTCGTCGGAACGGGGGGGACCGCAGGCCCGGCAGCAAGCCCGGCGCCGGGAACAGAGGCAAAGAGGAGGACGAAGAGGAGGATTTCTTTGAAAGGAAGAAAGGCGGCGAGAAGCTCGCCGGCACCGCGCCGCTGCTCCCCCCCGCCTCTTGTCATTCTAAGAAATCCGAAATCCGAATCTTCTCTTCGGTTCTGTGTTCTCTCTTCAGAACTTGACGGCCGGCGGCTTGTCGGCGCCCTCGGCGGCCTTGAAGAACGGGCGTTCCTTGAAGCCCGCGAAGTTCGCGACGATCACGGTCGGGAACGAGCGGCGCAGCGTGTTGTAGGCCTGCGTCACGTCGTTGAAACGGCCGCGCTCGACGGAGATCCGGTTCTCGGTGCCCTCGAGCGACGTCTGCAGCTCGCGGAAGTTCTGGGTCGCCTTCAGCTCCGGGTACTTCTCGATCGTCACGAGCAGGCGCGAGATCGCGCCGCCGAGCCCGTCCTGCGCCTTCTGAAACTGCGCGAAGGCCGCCGGATCCTTGATCGAGTTGGCGTCCAGCTTGACCTGGGTGGCCGACGCGCGGGCCTGGATGACCTGCGTGAGGGTTTCCTTCTCGAAGTTGGCCGCGCCCTTGACCGTCTCGACGAGGTTCGGGATCAGATCGGCCCGGCGCTGATAGACGTTCTCGACCTGGGCCCAGGCCCCGCTGACGGCCTGGTCGGCGGCGTTCAGCTTGTTGTACGCCCCCGCGGCCATGCCCCCCACGACGAGTACGCCGACGAGGATGAGGACGATGCAGCCGAGAGCTACGCTTTTACCCATATTCGAAACCGTTCCTCCAAGAGCCGGAGATGCTATCAGGAAACCGGCGGAGATTCGGCCAACACACCGTAAGTATCTGTCAGGAGAGCTCTTCCAGGAGGCGGGCCGGGAGGTAGAACTTCAACTCCGCCCGTCCCATCGAGGGGTCCGCCTCCGCATCGAAGGCGGCGAAGGCGGCTTTCTTCATGGGGATCTCGAGGCTGGGTCGGCCCGAGAGGAGGAGCCCGAAGAGGCGCCCGAGGTGCGGCTGGTGCCCCGCGAGAAGGACCGTCCCGGGCTCCAGGCGCGCGAGCTCGTGGAGGACGTCCACGGGGTCGGCGTTCGGCTCGAGGGCCTTCGTTTCGACGAGCGGCTTTCGGAACCCGCAGGCCTCGGCCACGGGCTCCGCGGTCTGGCGCGCCCGCACGAACGGCGAGACGAGGATCGCGTCGTAGCCCGGGTCCATCCGGGCGATCACCTTCGCCACGGACTTCATCCGCCGGCGGCCGTCCTCGGTCAGACGCCGGTCCGCGTCCCGGCCCGAGGGCGAAAGGTCCTCGGCTTCGGCGTGGCGCAGAAGGTGGAGGATCACGGCGGCGATTCTAGTTCGAGACGTCGGGCGCGAGATCGCGCGCCAGCTCGCGCCGCGTCTCCGGCGCGAGGAGCGCGCTCGCGCGGATGTGCGGGTGCGCCAGGTGGAGGACGACCGGGAGCGGCCCCGATTCGAGCGCCGCCCGTGCGGCCGGGTCGGTCCCGACGGGGAAGCGCAGGTACTGGACTGCCGCGATGCGATCCTCGCGGCTCTGCCCGTCGAGGAACCGCGCGAAGACGCGGCGGCCGGCGACCTCGAGCCAGAGGTGCTCGCCGGACGTGAGGCCGAGGAGCTTGTCGAGCTCGTCCTTCACGCGGTCCACGTCCGTGATCTCCACGAGCAGCGTGGCGGCCACCTCGCCCGGCCCGGGCAGCAGCTCGTTGTAGACGTCCAGCTCCTGCTGAACGGCCGCGGGCTTCACGATGCGCTCGGCGCGGCACATTTCCTGGACCTGGTGCAGCACCGTCAGGCGGTTCTCGAAGACGAGCGAGATCCACTCGCCGAGCGCCACCCGGCGCCGCGCCTTGGCGGCGATGACGTCCCGCTTCCAGTCGTCGCGGATGAGCTCGTAGTCCTGGAGGTTCTTGACGTCGGAGAGCGCGAGCCTGTTCATCGCCCAAGCCCGTACGCGTCCCTCAGGACTTCGATGGGATGGAGGACGTCGACGCCCATCCCCTGGTGGATCTGCACGCCCGCGAGGGCGCAGTCGGAGGCGACGATCTCCGCGCCGGCGGCGGCGAGAGAGTCGAACAGCTTCTGGCCGACCTTCATGGACTCGTCGAAGTACTCGGCTTTCATCGCCCACGTCCCGTCGTGGCCCGAGCACTTCTCGACCATCGTGACCGTCGCGCCGGTGGCCGCGAGGACGTCGCGCGACTTGAAACCCATGTTCTGGACCTTGAGGTGACACGGGAGGTGGTACGCGATGGACTTCGGCGCCTTCGGGAAGTCGAGGGAGAGCTGGCCTTTCGCCTTGAGCTCGGCCAGGAACTCGAAGAGGTCGCGCGTGTTCCTGGCGACGAGCGCCGTGGCCTCGTCCGGCGCGCCGCCGCGTGCGGCGAGCCACGGGTATTCCTTCTTGACCATGAGCGAGCAGGACGGGCCCGGCGTCACGATCGTGTAGCCCTTCTCGACCCAGCCCTTCATCGCCCCGACGAACGTCCGGCGCGCCTCGTCGGCGCCCGCGACGTCGCCGACATCGAAGAGCGGCATGCCGCAGCACTGCGGGTATGCGACCGCCACCTCGACGCCGTTCTTCTCGAGGACGGCCACGGCGGCCTTCCCGATCTCCGGCCGGTTCCATTCGACCGAGCACGTCGGGAAGAGGACGACCTTCGCGACGGCGGGCTCCGTGCGCTTCGGCGCCTCGCGCGTTTCGAACCAGCGCGTGAACGTCTGCCAGACGAAGCGGGGCAGGTCCTTCTTCGCGGCGACGCCGAGCGTCTTCTCCATCCCCCACCGCGCGAGCGGGAGGGTGTTCATGAAGTTCGCGACGGGCGCGACCGTCGACGCCATCCGGCCGAGCGCGTCGGGGTCCGAGAGCAGCCGCTCGCGGAGCGAGAGGCCGTGCGCCTCCATGCGCACGCGCCGCGCGTCGAGGACGAGGTGCGGGATGTCCACGCTCCAGCGGTGCGGCGGGATGTACGGGCAGTGCGGCAGGCAGAGCTTGCACTCGTAGCAGAGGTCCACGAAGTCGTCCAGGACCTGCTTCGGCAGCTTGTCGGCCTCGCCGTCCACTTCGGGCACGTCGAGGCCCTTGAACAGGATCTCGAACGAGGGGCAGAGCGTAAAGCACCGCCGACATCCGTGACAGATGTCGGCGATGCGGGTGAGCTCGGCGGTGAGGGAAGCACCGTCCTTGACGGCGATCGGCGTTCCGACGGCGCCCATACTTTCTTCAGCCGATCGTGGTGAGGAGCTTCGAGAAACGGTTCGCGTGCGACTTCTCGGCGCGCGCGAGCGTCTCGAACCAGTCGGCGACCTCGGCGAAGCCTTCCTCGCGCGCGGTCTTCGCGAAGCCCGGATACATCTGCGTGTACTCGTACGTCTCGCCCTCGATGGCGCTCTTGAGGTTCAGCTGCGTCGAGCCGAATGGGAGGCCGGTGGCCGGGTCGCCCGCGGGCTTGAGGTAGTCCATGTGACCGTGCGCGTGGCCGGTCTCGCCCTCGGCCGTGTCGCGGAAGTTGCCGGCGATTTCCGGGTAGCCCTCGATGTCGGCCTTGTCGGCGAAGTAGAGGTAGCGGCGGTTCGCCTGGCTCTCGCCCGCGAACGCGTGCTTGAGGTTTTCGTGCGTCTTCGTTCCCTTGAGTTCTGCCATGTGGCCTCCTTCATTCGGTGTCCCCATGGAATCTCGGTCCCGGGGACCATTCGTGCAACGATGAGGGTTGGACTTTATCTGGACTTGGTCTAAACTACAAGCGCCGGGGCGGTCCCGCCCCGAGAAACCCCGCACCGGACCGTAAGGAGAACTCCATGCCCCAGATCGTCGGCCGCCAGGCCCCTGATTTCGCGCTCGAAGGCGTCCTGAACGGACGCTTCGCCCACTACCGCCTCACGGACTACAAGGGAAAGTGGGTCGTCCTGTTCTTCTACCCGCTCGACTTCACGTTCGTCTGCCCCACCGAGATCCTCGCCTTCTCGGACCGGCTCGGCGAGTTCAGGAAGCTCGGCGCCGAGGTCCTCGGCGCCTCCGTGGACTCGAAGTACAGCCACCTCGCGTGGACCGAGAAGCGGCGCGAGGAGGGCGGCATCAAGGGCCTCGCCTACCCGCTCCTCGAGGACCTCGGCAAGGAACTGGCCGAGGAGTACGGCGTCCTCGACGAGGCCGGCAAGGTCGCGTTGCGCGGCCTCTTTGTCATCGACCCGGACGGCGTCGTCCAGCACGCGACGATCAACAACAACTCCGTCGGCCGCTCGGTGGACGAGACGCTCCGCGTGCTCCAGGCTTTCCAGTTCGTGCGCGAAAACGGCGAGGTCTGCCCCGCCGACTGGAAGCCGGGCACGAAGGCGATGACGGCCGACTGGGAGAAGTCGAAAGAGTATTTCTCCACGGCTTCGAAGTAGTTCCGGTGAAAGAATCGTGCCCATGCCTCAGAAAACTCATTACAAGGTCGTGATCGTCGGGTCCGGCCCGGCGGGCCTCACGGCCGCGATCTACGCCTCCCGCGCGAACCTCGCGCCCCTCGTCGTCGAGGGCATCCAGCCGGGCGGGCAGCTCACGACGACGACCGAGGTCGAGAACTTCCCCGGCTTTCCGCACGGCATCCAGGGCCCGGAGCTCATGGACGTCACGCGCAAGCAGGCCGAGCGCTTCGGGACCGAGATCGCGGCGGACACCGTCGTCGACGTCGACGTGAAGGCGAAACCATTCGTCCTCACGCTGGAGACGGGGGGCCGCATCACGGCCGACGCCGTCATCATCGCCTCCGGCGCCTCCGCGAAGTACCTCGGGCTCGAGAGCGAGAAGAAGCTCCTCGGCTACGGCGTCTCGGCCTGCGCCACGTGCGACGGCTTCTTCTTCCGCGGCAAGGAAGTCGTCGTCGTGGGCGGCGGCGACACCGCGATGGAAGAGGCGACGTACCTCACGAAGTTCTGCACGAAGGTCCACCTCATCCACAGGCGGAGCACGTTTCGGGCTTCCGCAATCATGGCGCAGCGCGCCCTCGCGAACCCGAAGATCGAGGTCCACCTCGACACGGTCGTCGAGGAGGTGCTCGGCGAGCCGGGCACGGGAGTCTCCGGCGTGCGCGTGAAGAACGCGAAGACGGGCGAGACGAAGACCCTCGCCGTTTCAGGCTACTTCGCCGCGATCGGCCACCAGCCGAACACGGCGATCTTCGCGGGCAAGCTCGACATGAACGAGGTCGGCTACCTGAAGATCGCGCACCCCACGACGAACACGTCCGTGGACGGCATCTTCGCGGCGGGCGACGTTGCGGACTTCATGTACCGGCAGGCGATCTCGGCGGCCGGAGAGGGCTGCAAGGCCGCGATCGACGCCGAGCGCTGGCTGGGAGCCCAGGGCATCCACTGAAACCGGCGGGCGCGCTCCGGCGCGTCAGAACGCCTGGCCAGAGGCGAAGGACACGAGCCAGCCGGTCCGCCCGAGAGGGTCCGGGTGGAGCACGCGCGCGACGTCGATCCGGATGAGGTTGCTCTTGCTTGCGCGCGTGAGCCCGACCCGCAGCCCGACCCCGGCGTCCGCGAGGTGCCAGAAACCGTCCGGCGCGCCCCAGGAGTAGCCCACGTCCCCGAACGCGGCGAAGCCGAACGACAGGAGCGACCAGATCTCGGGCACCACGACGACGCGCGCCTCCGCGTTGGCGACGACCCGGCGGTCTCCCTCCACGGCATGCAGGCGGTACCCGCGCACGCCGGTCGCGCCGTCGAGGGCGATCTGGTTCTCGGGGTCCAGACGCCAGCCGACGAGCGTTCCGACGTGCCCGACAATCGTCCACGGAGGCTTGAGCACGTACCCACGCGCGTCGGCGCTGACCAGCGCGTTCTGAAATCCGCTCTGGAGGCGGGTGGACGCCGTGGACGTGAACGTCGCGAAGCCCGCCGGAAAGGCCGTGCCCGACTGGATGCTCGCGAGAAGGCGGCCCGCCACGGGCTGATTGTCGAAGCTCGGCGAAATGCCCGCCTCCGCGCGCAGGCCCGTCGCGAGGTTGAAGTCCTCGTCGCGTTCGAGCCTGTCGACCTGCCGGCGCGTGACCCACTCGGATCCGACGTACTGGTAGCCGCCGGAGAAGAAGAGATACCGCCGGTTCGACGCCGGCGTGTCCGGCGGGGGCGGCCCGTCCTTGTCCTGCAGCCGGACCTCCGTCCACTCGATGGAGCCGAGAAGGCGGTCCGCGCCCCACGCGCCGCCCGACAGAAGGGTTCCGCCCCGGACGAGCGCGATCCTCTGCCTCTCCCTCCACGTGGCGGCTTCCTCGCCGCCGGCGTAGAGCTTCGTGTCGAAGTCGGCCCGGTTCACGAGCCCCTCGAGCGCCCACGGCACTTCGAGCGCGTAGAACGGCCGCCCGTAGGCGATCGAGAAGCGCTGCCCGTCGGAGAGGTCCGACACGTCGATGCGGAACGCCGCGTGCGGCCAGATCAGGTTCGGATCCGCGAAGAAGACGGAGCGCGACGTCCGCGTGGCCTCCTGCTCGAAGCCGAAGCCGAACTGCATCCCGAGGCCGAGCAGGTTGTACTCCTCGGCGCCGATCGAGTATTCCGTGACGCCGCCCTTGTTCGAGAACGACCCCCTGAGGAGGAGCGTCCAGGCGTCGGCCGTCTCGACGACGACGCGCGTCCCCTCGGCCGTCACGGAAACCTGGCGGAAGAGGCCGAACGCGCGGAGGTTGCGCTCGGTCTCCGCGAGGATCTCGGGGCGCAGCGGGTCGCCCGGCTTGAAGAGGAGCTGGGTCTTGACGAACGAGGTCTTCGTCTTGACGTGGAGCGAGTTCGCGAAACGGTAGAGGAAGAACTTCTGGGCGGCTTCCGCGTCGCTGAAGACGTCGATCGTCCGGATCTCGACGGTCGAGATGGCGGGCCGCTCCTGCGCGGCGACCCTCGCCGCCGCCACGCAAAGCACGAGGGCCGGGCACGCCCAGGAGCGTACCCGGCCCGGCACGATGCGTGGAATCGGATGCGCGTCGGCCGCTGCTCTCAACCCTCTACCGCGGCCAGAGTGTACGCGGATCGTTGGTGCCGTTGTCGATCTCGGAGGCGAACGCCGCGAACGCCCCGTTGGCCGTCGGCGTCGAGAGCCGGATCCGGCCGTCGCGGAAACCGTCCCGGGCCCCGAGCGCGCGCGCCACGTCGTTGAGCTGGCGCATCTCGAGCGGCCGGAGCGCGATCCGGGCGGTCCCGAGCGCGGTCCCGGCGGCGTCCTCGAGCTCCACCTCGACGTCCGTGTCGATCTCACCCGCGTTCGCGACGACGAGGTTCGTCCTGAACGCGGAATTCTGGCGCACACCGGCGAGGAGACGCGAAGAGCCCTCGCGGACGAGGTCCTCCCGGCCTGCGGCCGGAATGTCCTGGCCGAAACTGCCGTCGGCTCCGGGGGTGCCCGTCCGGCTGGAAACGAAGAGGGCGCCCGAGTTCGATGCGACGGCAAGAGAGCCGAAGTCGTTGGTGGCGCCGAAGAGCGTGCCGAGGACATCGTCGATCGTCCGCGTCTCCTGCGTGCCGAGAGTCATCCGGCTCACCTGTGCGCCCCGGCCGTCGCGGTCGTGACCGTGAAAGCGGACCTCCACCGTGACGGGGGACGAGGAGGCGTTCGAGAGCGTCAGGGAGGTCGTGAAGAACGCCCCGGCCCGGCCCGTGGCGTGCGCCGTCGACGCGACGAGCGCAACGGACGTGAGCGAAGCGCCGGAGTTGGGCGGCCCCCAGAGCAGCTCGATCCGCGCCGCGTCCACGGTACCGTCAGCGCGCTTCGTTCCCTTGATCTCGACGAACGAGCCCTTCGAAAGCGTGTGGCCCTCGGTCCGGATCGTCGTCATGGCCGTCACGTGGACCTTCGTTCCCGCGACCGTCCAGTCGCCAATGAAGTTCGAGGTCGACGCGAGCAGGTCGACGGCACCCCGGATCTCCGTCTCCTTCTCGTTCCCGTGTTCAACCTCCGGGGGCGGAGCCGCGCCTCCCGTCGGTTCCTCGACCTCGATTGACTTCGCGTCGACGGAGGAGCCGTCCTTCGCCAAGGTTCCTTCGACCTCGACCGTGGCCATGAGGACCGGTGCGCCGTGCTCCGTCTCGATCTTCGTCGCCGAGGTCACGTGCACCGTCTTGCCCCCGACCTTCCAGTCGCCGAGGAGGCCCGAAGTGGGAAGTGTGTCGATGGTCCCGATGAAACGCATTTCCTGCGGTGCAGGTGGGACGGCCGGCGCCGCCTGAATCTCGAGCCGCGAAGCGTCGATCGTCCCGTTGGTATTCATGGCGCCGCGAGCTTCGGCATACGCCCCGGCCGCCGGCGCGCCGCCCTTCACTTCGACCTGTGTTGCGGGGAGCACATGGACCATTCGCCCCGCGATCGTCCAGTCGCCGATGAAGCCGCTCGTGGGCAGCACCGTGACGGTCCCCTTGACCTCCGTGTCCTTGGAGCCGCCGCCCCCGTGATCGTCCGCGACGGCCACGACCGCCGCCACGAGAAACGAAAGGCCGACGACCATAAGATTGAATCTCTTTCTCATCGGTATGTCCTCCGATGGGCAGTGAAGGCCTCCCACGTTGGTGCGGACGCTCACAGAAACGGGGCCGTCAACTGGACCTGCTCTCCGGAAATCCGCAATGGGAAGGTCGCTGCGTGAGCGCGCTCACGCGCCGCGCGCCGCGTCCCGCTCTCAGCTCTTCTCCGGTTCCCAGAGTGGTTCAGCCTCGCGGCGCGCGCACGCGGCCCAGCGGCCGAGCACGAAAAGGAGGTCCGACAGCCGGTTCAGGTAGACGAGCGCGTGCGGACCGACGGATTCCTGCCGCGCAAGCGTCGTCACGAGGCGCTCGGCGCGCCGGCAGACCGTGCGGGCCTGGTGCAGGAACGCCGAGACCCAGCCGCCGCCCGGCAGGACGAACGAGCGAAGCTCGGGCAGCCCGTCGTTCATCTCGTCGATCGTCTTCTCGAGGAACGTCACGTGCCGCTCCTCGATCACCGGCTGCTTCGGGTGGCGGTCCTGCGGCAGCGTCGCGAGGTCCGAACCGAGGTTGAAGAGCTCGTTCTGGAGGCGCGTGAGGAGTGTGTCCATGCGGGCCCGGTCCCCGTCCGACGCTCCGGGCGTCTCGCGGTTCGCCGTGCATGCGAGGCCGAGGATCGCGTTCAGCTCGTCGACCGTCCCGTAGCTCTGGATGCGGATCGCGTCCTTGGCAATGCGCGGGCCGCCCACGAGGCTCGTCTCGCCCGCGTCGCCCCCTCGCGTGTAGACACGGTTGATCCGGATCGCCATGGAACCCTCCCGGAGGAAGACTACACTTCGCGGGCGCGATGGCGACGGCGAGCCGCTCCGGCACCGACTACCACGTCCACACGTCCCGCTGCGGCCACGCGGGCGGCGAGATGCGCGCGTACGTCGAGACGGCCCTGGCCCGGGGTCTCCGCGAGATCGCCTTCACGGACCACGTCCCGCTGTACTTCCTTCCCGGCGACGACCCTGACCCCGGGATCGCGATGACGCGCGCCGAGCTGCCGGGGTACGTCGAGGAGGTCCACGCCCTGCGCGAGGAGTTCGCGGGCCGGATCGACGTCCTCCTCGGCCTCGAGGCGGACTACGCCGAAGGCCACGAGGCCGTGCTCAAGGAAATTCTCGCAGCGCACGAATGGGACGTCGTCCTCGGCAGCGTGCACTGGGTGAAGGGCGACTGGATCGACGCGCCGCACTCCGGCGCGCGCCACGAGCGCGAAGGCACGGAAGTGCTGTGGGGGGAGTACTACCGGCTCCTCGCGAAGGCAGCGGCGACGGGCCTCTTCGACGTCCTGACCCACTTCGACCTCCCGAAGAAGTTCGGCCACCGGAGGCCGGCGTCTCTCACACACGCCGAAAGCCAGGCCGTCGAGGCCGCGCGCGCGGCCGGCGTCGCCGTCGAGGTCTCGAGCGCGGGCTTGAGGAAGGCGATCGGCGAGGAGTACCCCGCTCCCCCGCTCCTCACGAGCCTCGTGAAGGAGGGCGTCCCGATCGTGTTCTCGTCGGACGCGCACGCCCCGGCGGAGGTGGCCTGGGGGCGCGAGGCGATCGAGGCCGCGGCGCTCGCCGCGGGAGCGAGAGAACATTTGAGTTTTAGGAAGAGGGAGAGGCGACGGCACCCTCTCTAGGGCGCGACCAGCTCGACCGCAAAGTTCGGCGTCACCGTGAGCCGCAGGGTGTGGAGCCGGCAGGGCCAGCCTTCCTTCGCGATGCGGGCCGCGATGCGGTCCCAGATCCAGCGCGCGAGGTTTTCGGCGGTCGGGACCGTATTGGCGAACTCGGGAATCTCGGCGTTCAGGTTCCGGTGGTCGAGCGGGCGGTCGACCTCCTCCTTGAGGATCCGGTCGAGGTCCGTGAGGTTCACGAGCATCCCGGTCGGAGCGTCGACCTCGCCCGCGACGGACACGTCCAGCGCGTAGTTGTGGCCGTAGCCCGCCGCATTCGCCGATTCGCCGTACGTGGCGCGGTTCCACTCCTCGCTCTTCCCGGGGTTGAAGAGCCGGTGGGCCGCGTTGAAGTGAATCGTCCGCGAGAGAAGGACCATCGACCCGGAACTATACGGCGCGGACGGGGACCACCTTCTCGACCTCCTCGGCCAGCCGGCCGCGGACGACCTCCTCGAGCTCGTAGCGCACGCGGACCGTGGGTTTCGCGAGCCTGACGACGCGCGTGAGGTCGATTGGCGTCCCGACGACGACGACGTCGCACGGGGTGGCGGCGATCGTCTCGGCGAGGTCCGCGATCTGCGACTCGCCGTAGCCCATCGCCGGGAGGATCCCCGCGGCGTTCGGGTACTTGCGGTACGTCGCTTCGAGCGACCCCACGGCGTAGGGCATCGGGTCGACGATGCGGGCCGCGCCCGCCTTCTTCGCCGCCACGAGGCCGGCGCCGAAGCTCATGCCGCCGTGCGTGAGCGTGGGCCCGTCCTCGACGACGAGGGCGCGCTTGCCGCGGACGAGCTCGGGGTGGTCGCATGTAACTGGCGAGTTCGCGCGGAGGACGCGCGCCTTCGGGTTCAGCTTCGCGGCCGCCATCTCGACGGAGTGGATGTTGCCCTCGTCGGCCGTGTCGCACTTGTTCACGAGGATGACGTCCGCTCGCCGGAAATTCGCCTCGCCCGGGTGGTAGGCCGTCTCGTGCCCCGGCCGGTGCGGGTCCGCGATGCAGATATGGAGGTCCGGAACGTAGAACGGCAGGTCGTTGTTGCCGCCGTCCCAGAGGATCACGTCGGCCTCGGTCTCGGCCTGTCGCAGGATCCTCTCGTAGTCGACCCCCGCGTAGACCACGAAGCCGTTGTCGAGGTGCGGCTCGTATTCCTCGCGCTCCTCGATCGTGCACTTCTCCTTGTCCAGGTCGGCGTACGTCGCGAAGCGCTGGCAGGCCTGCGCCGCGAGATCGCCGTAGGGCATCGGGTGGCGCACCGCGACGGTTCGGAGACCCATCTCTTTCAGAATGCGCGAGAGGTAGCGCGTCGTCTGGCTCTTCCCGGCGCCCGTGCGGACGGCCGTGACGGCGATGACGGGCACTTTCGACTTGAGCATCGTCCTGCCCGCGCCGAGGAGCAGGAAGTCCGCTCCGGCGGCGATCGCGCGCGAGGCGAGGTGCATGACCTGCGTGTGCGCGACGTCCGAATAGGAGAAGACGCAAAGGTCGACCCTCTCCTTCCGGATCACGTCCTCGAGGGAGTCCTCGGGCACGATCGGGATGCCGTCCGGGTACAGCGAACCCGCGAGAGCCGCCGGATACCGGCGGGAGTCGATCCCCGGGATCTGCGTCGCCGTGAAGGCGACGACCTGATGGCCCGGCTTGTCGCGGAAGACGGTGTTGAAATCGTGGAAGTCGCGGCCGGCGGCGCCAAGAATGACGACACGCCTCATGAGGCTCTGCATGAAAACCCTCCGCGGGGGGACACCCCCGCACCCTGAATTTAGGGGCTGGCCCCGCGGAAGGCCTGATTCCGATGCTCTATTTCAATCCGAGGAGTTCCACGTCGAAGACCAGCGTCGCGTTCGGCGGGATGACCCCGCCGGCGCCGCGCGAGCCGTAGCCGAGGTTCGCCGGGATGAGAAGCGTGCGCTTGCCGCCCACCTTCATCGTCATGACGCCCTCGTCCCAGCCCTTGATGACCATGCCGACGCCGATCTGGAACTCGAACGGCTGGCCGCGGTCCACCGAGCTGTCGAACTTCTTGCCCTTGGCCTCGTTCTCCCAGAGCCAGCCCGTGTAGTGCATGACGCATTTCTGGCCCGGCTTCGGCGAGGCGCCGGTGCCGACGACGGTGTCTTCGTACTGGAGGCCGGAGTCGGTCTTGATCATCTTGGACGTCTTCCCCTCTTTCGCCGCCGTCTCGGCGGCAGGTTTCGGCGCGGGTTCCTTTGAAGGATCAGGGGTCACTGCGAGCGCGACGAGCGACGTCGCGGCGCACGCGAGCAGCGAATACCGGAACGAACGAATCACAGGTGGCTCCTTTCAATGCCATTCTCTCCGATCTTCTCCTCAGCGCGCCTCGCCCGTCAGGGCCGCGGCGTCCGAGAGGAACACGAGCGTCCCGTCCCGCGGCGCGACGCGGGCGGCCGGCAGCGCCTGGTCGCCGTTCAGGACGCGCCGGAGCGCCGCGTTCTTGTCCACGCCGGTCACGAGAAACGCGACGTGCCGCGCCGCGTTGATGAGCGGCAGCGTGAACGTGACACGCGCGGGCGGCGGCTTCGGCGCGCCGTCCACGTGGACGACGAGGCGCGTCTTCTCCTCGACGGCCGGGTGGCTCGGGAACAGCGACGCCGTGTGGCCGTCCGGGCCCATGCCGAGCAGGATCAGATCGAATCTGGGAATTTCGGAAGAAGAAGAAAGAGAAGATTCTTTGAGTGGAAGAGAGGAAGAGAACGCCCGGCGTAGATCGGACTCGTAGAGTTGCGCGGCGTCCGGCTCGGTCGCGGGGACGCGGTGAATGTTCTTAGAAGGGATGGGGACCTTCCCGAGGAGCGCGTCGCGGGCGGCCTCGTCGTTGCGGTCCCTGCTGCCCTCCGGCACGCACCGTTCGTCGCTCCAGAAGACGTGGGTCCTTTCCCAATTTACCTTCGAAGAAATCAGCGGTGCGGCGAGTATCCGGTAGCTCGACAAAGGAGTCGTGCCCCCCGCGAGGGAGCAAAAGAAAACTCCTCTTTCCGCGATCGCCTTCGCCGCGAGCGTCACGAAGAGGAACACGGCGGCGTCGGCGACGTCGTCGGCCGTGGCGAACGGGCGGACGTCGCTCACGGGCGGCGCCAGCGTCTCCCGTCCCGCGCGAGGAGGGCGACGGCGCCTTCGGGGCCCCAGGTGCCCGCCTCGTAGTTCGGGTGGTCGAGCGGCGGGTTCTCGCGCCACGCGTCGAGGAGCGGCGTCACGCGCTCCCAAGCGGCCTCGACCTCGTCGCGCCGCGCGAAGAGCGTGGAGTCGCCGTGCATCGCGTCCATGAGGAGGCGTTCGTACGCCTCGGGCTGCGACGCCCCGAAGAATTCCGAGTACCGGAAGTCCATCGTGACCGGGTCCACCTTCATCGTCGGGCCCGGCTCCTTCGCGCCGAACTTCAGCGCGATGCCCTCGTCGGGCTGGATCCTGAGGATGAGGGCGTTCGGCTCCTGCCTCACGACGCCCACCTGCCGGAAGAGCGAGATCGGGGGCGTCTTGAACTGGATCGCGATCTCCGTGACACGCTTGGCGAGGCGCTTGCCCGCGCGCAGGTAGAACGGGACGCCCGCCCAGCGCCAGTTCTCGATCTGCACCTTCCACGCCGCGTACGTGTCGCGCAGGGACATCGGGTTGACGTCCTTCTCGGCACGGTAGCCGGCGACGGGCTTCCCGTCGATCGCGCCGGCGCCGTACTGGCCGCGCACCGTGTCGCGGATGATTTCTTCCGGCGTCTGCGGCTGGATGCACTTCAGGACCTTGACCTTCTCGTCGCGCACGGCGTTCGGGTCGAAGGCCACGGGCGGCTCCATGGCGACGAGGCAGAGGAGCTGGAGAACGTGATTCTGGATGATGTCCCTAAGGACGCCCGACTCCTCGTAGAACCGGCCGCGGTTCTCGACGCCGATGGACTCGGCCACCGTGATCTGCACGTGTTCGACGTACCGGCGGTTCCAGAGCGGCTCGAAGATCCCGTTCCCGAGGCGGAAGACGAGGATGTTCTGTGTCGTCTCCTTGCCGAGGTAGTGGTCGATGCGGAAGATCTGCCGCTCGCGGAAGACGCGCGACAGCTCCTCGTTGAGGGCGCGCGCGGTCGCGAGATCGCGCCCGAACGGCTTCTCGACGATGACGCGCGACCACGGGCCATGGTCGACCGGGTAGACGAACTGCGCCTCCCCGAGATTCTTTACGACAGTGCCGATCATCGACGGCGGGATCGCGAGGTAGAAGATCCGGTTGCCGGGCGTCCCGCGCTCCTTTTCGAGCGTCTCGAGGCGCGTCTTGAGGTCCCCGAAGCTCTTGCCGCTGTTCAGGTCACCGCGAAAGAAGAAGAGGCGCGATTCGAAGCTCTTCCACTTTGCGTCGTCCACCGGCTTGACGCGCGCGAACTCCGCGACGGCCTGTTTCATCTCGGCGCGCCAGGTCTCGTCGGACTCCCCCGTCCGCGCGTAGCCCACGATGCACGTCCCGGGCGGGAGCTGCCCCTGGGCGTCCAGCTCGAAGAGCGCCGGCACGAGCTTCCTCTTCGAAAGGTCGCCCGAGCCTCCGAAGATTACGATCGTCGCGGGCTCGGGAGGTGCGGCGCTCACGGCGTCCTCACCTCTTCCCGGCAAGGGCCGCTCTCACGGCCGCCGCGATGCCGGCCCCGTCGAGGCCCATGAGCCGGTAGAGCTCCTTTGCGGGGCCGGAGGAGGCGTAGCCCGTGACGCCGAGCTTCACGACGCGCGCCGGGAGGCCGAGGTCGTTGAAGCGCGCCTGCAGGAGCGTCCCAAGGCCCGTCTTCGGGTTGTGGTCCTCGACCGAGACGACGAGGCCGTGGCGCGCCATGAAGACGAGGTCCTCGTCCGCGAGGTCGCTCCACGCGCAGATCGAGACGAGGTCGGCGCGCACGCCCTCCTTCGCGAGGGCGTGCCACGCGTCGAGCGCGTGCGGGAGCATGTTGCCCGCCGAGACGAGGGCGAGCGGGCCGTCGCCCAACCGGAGGCGGTCCGCGCGCGTCGGGTCGAACGCCGCCTCCCCCGCGAAAAAGGCCGTCCCATCCTCCTTGAGCGCGAAGGGAATCTTCGAGCGCCCCATGACGAGGGCGTGGTTGCCGCGGTGCGTCGCCATCCAGCGGACGACGCGGTCGGTCTGGTTCGGGTCGGCCGGCGTGAAGACCTTCCAGCCGAACGTCGAGTTCAGGAGGCCGAAGTAGTCGATCGAGTGGTGCGTCTTTCCGTCCTCGCCGACGTCGATGCCCGCGTGCGTGACGGCGAGCTTCGCGTTCGCGGCGTTCACGTCGCTCAGGCGCTGCTGGTTGTAGGTCTCCGCGACGCCGAACATCGCGAACTCGCCCCACCACGCCGCGACGCCCGCGAGGGAGAGCGACCCGAGGAGGACCGCCGCGTGGTGCTCGGCGATTCCGCCCTGGAAGAACGCGGAGGGGACCTTCGCCTCGACGGTCTCCGTCTTCGTGGACACGGAGAGGTCGCAGTCGATCACGGCGAACGGCGTCCCCGCGTTAGCCGCGGCCGCCGCGAGGTCGGCGAGAGCGTTCCCGAACGCGCTGCGGTTGTCCGTCTGCTTGTCGAGCGGGTACGTGCGCGGCGTCCCGCCGGACGCGAGGACGACGGATTCCTCCGGGCGACGCGGAAGCGCCTTGTGCCAGTCGGGCGCGGGCTTCTTCCGCTCCTCGATCCAGCGGTCGAGGTCGTTCTCGACGCCGAGGATCGTGAGCGCCTCGCGACACTTGTCCGGCGAGAGCGCCGCGCCGTGCCACTTGAAGCCGTCCTTCTCCATGAAGGGGACGCCCTTCGACATGACCGTGTGCGCCGCGACGAGCGTGGGCTTCTCCGCGCGGAGAGCCGCGCGGATCGCCCGGTAGAGGGCGCGCACGTCGTGCCCGTCCACCTCGATCACGCCCCAGCCGTCGGCCTCCCAGTCCGCGACGATGTCCTGCTTGAGGATCGCGTCGTTCGACCCGGAGAGCTGCTCGCGGTTCCAGTCGAGGACGCCGACGAGGTTCGTCAGAGCGTACTTGACCGCGAACCGGCGCGCCTCGGCGAGCTGGCCCTTCTGCTGCTCTCCGTCGCCCATCGTGCAAAACACCTTCGACCCGTCGCCCTTCATCTTCGCGGCCAGCGCGAACCCGGCGGCCGCCGACAGGCCCTGCCCGAGATTGCCCGTGCCCCACTCGATCCCGGGGACGTCACGCTCGACGTGCCCCTCGAACGGCGACCCGGGGCGCCGGAAGCCGACGAGCGGGAGGGCGCGGTCGAACCAGCCGAGGTGGGCGAGCGCCGCATACGCGGCGGGAGAGGTGTGGCCGTGGCTGATCACGACGCGGTCGCGCTTCGGGTCGAACGGGTCCTTCGGGTCGCAGTTTCCAAACCCCCAGAGGACCAGCTCGAAGTCGATCGACGACATCGAGCCGCCCGGGTGGCCGGAGGCCGCGAGCGTCGTCATCCGGAGGATGTCGCCGCGGGCCGCGGCGCCGAGGGCCGCCAGTTTCGCCGCCTGCGCGTCCGTGAGCTCGGGCGCTTCGAAGGTGCCGAGAATCAAGCCTTCACCCCCGCAGCGGCCTGGCGCCGCTCCTCGATCGTCCCGAGGAGCTGGTCGTAGGACTTCTCGAAGAGGACGACGCCGTCCTTCTGAAGCTCCTCGCCAACGGCCTCGACGTCGATGCCGATCGCCTTGAGGTCTTCGAGAACCTTCCGGCTCTCGGCCACGTGCTCGAGCACCGTGTCGGACGGGGTCTTGCTGCCGTGGTCGAGGAGGGCCTCGAGCGTCTTCTCCGGCATCGTGTTCACCGTGTCGTTGCCGATGAGGTTCTCGACGTAGAGGAGGTCGGAATAGGCCGGGTTCTTCGTGCCGGTCGACGCCCAGAGCGGCCTCTGCAGCCGCGCGCCCTTTCCGCGGAGCGACGTGAACGGCTCGGCGCCGAAGATCGCGCGGAAGTCCTCGTAGACGACCCTGCAGTTTGCCAGGCCGGCCTTGCCGCGCAGCCCCTCGAGCCGGACCTTCTCGGCGCCGGTGGCCGCCGCGGCCCTCTCGTCGAGGCGCCTGTCGATCAGCGTGTCCACGCGCGACACGAAAAACGACGCCACGGAGTGGACGCGCGAGAGGTCTCCGCCCTTCGCGGCGAGGTCCTCGAGGCCGCCGAGATACGCGAGCGCGACGTCCCGGTAGTGCCTGCGGTTGAACATGAGGGTCACGTTCACCGAGACGCCCTCGCCGATGAGCTGGCGGATCGCCGGGATGCCCTCCGGCGTCGCGGGGACCTTGATGAAGACGTTCGGGCGGCCGAGAGCCGCCGCAAGGCGCGTGGCCTCGGCGACCGTCTTCCCGGTGTCGCGCGCGAGCGAGGGGAGGACCTCGAGCGAGATCCAGCCGTCCACGGGGTTGCGGTCGTGGATCGCGCGGAAGGCATCGGCGCCCTCGGCGATGTCCTGCTGCGTGAGCGCGTCGTAAATCGCGAAGGCGTCCTTGCCCTCGCGCGCGAGGCGCTCGATTCCAGCGTTGTAGTCGCCCTCATTCTTCTCGATCGCCTGCCCGAAGATCGTCGGGTTGGAGGTGACGCCGTAGATCACCCCGGCTTCGATGAGGGAACTCAGACGGCCGGTCCGGATCATCTTGTTCGAGATGCTGTCCAGCCACACGGCCTGGCCGCGGCGGCGGTACGCGATCGGTGCGCTCATGGGCTCTCCCTCATCGAACGGATCGTATTACGACGCGGACTCGCTCTCTTGAACCCCGTAGACGTGAAGGCGCGCCCCGAGCGCGGACAGGCGCGCGACGATCGCCTCGCGCAGCTCGGGCAGGCCCGCGCCGTTCGCGGCCGAGATCCGCAGCCCGTCTGCGTCGAGCGCCTCGGGCGACGGCCTGTCCGTCTTGTTGTACGCGAGGAGCACGCGGCGCTTCTCGACGCCCAGCTCCTCGAGGACCTGCTCGGCGACGGCCTTCTGCTCGGACGCGGCGGGAGAGGACGCGTCCACCACGTGGACGAGGAGGTCCGCGTCGCGCACCTCGGCGAGCGTGGACTTGAACGACGCCACGAGGTCGTGCGGCAGCTTGCGGAGGAAGCCGACCGTGTCCGCGAGGACGATCGCGCGGCCGCCGACGCCGTGCAGGCGCGCGTGCCGCGGGTCGAGCGTGGCGAACAGCCGGTCCTCGGCGAACTCCTTGGAGGACGTGAGCCGGTTGAAGAGCGTCGTCTTCCCCGCGTTCGTGTACCCGACGAGGGAGACCGTCGCGACGCGCTTCATGCCCTTGCGCCGCACGTCGCGCTGCGTCTCGATCTTCCCGAGCTCATCCTTGAGCTTCGCGATGCGCATGCGCAGGCGCCGGCGGTCGAGCTCGATCTTCCGCTCGCCCGCGCCGCCGCGGAACGCGCCGCCGCCGCGCTGCTGCGCGAGCCCCTGCGACTTGCCCGCGAGGCGCGGAAGCTGGTACTGAAGGCTCGCGAGCTCGACCTGCGTCATGGCCTCGCGCGAGCGGGCGCGCGCGGCGAAGATCCGGAGGATCACGCCCGCGCGGTCGAGGACGTTCGTCGGGAGCGCCTTCTCGAGGTTGCGCGACTGCGTCGGAGTGAGCTCGTCGTCGAAGATCGTCCAGCCGGCGCCCTGCGCCCGCGCGACCTCCGCGAGCTCTTCGACCTTTCCGGAGCCCACGTACGTCGCCGGATCCGGCGAGCGCCGCTCCTGGAGGGCGCGCGCGATGACGACGCCGCCCGCCGTATCCACGAGGCGCTCCAGCTCGTCGAGGTGGTCCTCGGCGAGGGCGCGCGGCACTTCCCGGCCGTAGACCCCCACGAGGATCGTCCGGTTCGAGTCGGGGGGCGATTGGACCTGAGAGGCGGCGTCCTTCGGGGCGCGGGGCGGGCTCACGTGGGAGGGATGCTAGCGTAAGCACCGATGCCCTCCCGGCGCGCCGGCCCCCGCGACCTTCCCCTCCTCGGCGAGCGCCTCGAGGCGCTCCGGCGCGACTGGTTCGCGCGGAGACTGGACTCGGACCCGCTGGGGTTCGCAAGGAACGCGAGGCGCGAGGACCAGGAAATTACGGGCTTTCTCGCCGCCTCGATCGCATTCGGGCGCGTCGCTTCCATCCGCACGTCCATTCAAAGGATTCTCGACGCCCTTAAGGACCGCCCCGCCGCTTTCCTCGAGCGCTGGGACGAGCGCCCCATCCCCGCGCTGAAGCATTTCAGGCACCGCTGGGTTTCGGGAGAGGACGTTGAAGATTTTCTTCGAATGGTTAAGAGGGCGATGCAAGCGCACGGCTCCCTCGGCGCGCTGTTCGCGGCGGGCGACGGCGGCGGGGACGATTTCGTCGCTCCCCTCTCTAACTTTCATAGAAATCTTCTGTCTTTCTCTTCTTCTTCCACACCCTCTCGCGGCCTGAAGTTCCTGCTGCCCGTGCCTGAGGGCGGCTCAGCCTGCAAGCGTTCGCACCTCTTCCTCCGCTGGATGATCCGGACGGAGGGGTTCGACCTCGGCCTCTGGACCGGCGGGCGTTTCACGCCAACGCGCCTGCTCCTGCCGATGGACACGCACGTCCACCGCATCGCGCGTTACCTCGGCCTCACGCGCCGCCCGGCCGCCGACCTTGCGGCGTCGCGCGAGGCGACGGGCTGGCTCAAGCGCCTCAACCCGGAAGACCCCGTCGCCTACGACTGGGCGCTCTCGCGCCTCGGCATCCTCGCCGAATGCGTCACCGAGCGCACGCGCCGCCACTGCGAGCGCTGCGCCGTGAGGCCCGTCTGCAGCGCGTCCCTCATTCCCTCCCAAGGAGCCGCCGCCGCATGAACGATTTACTCGACCGCAAGAAGACCCTAGGCCTCGGCATCGCCGCCCTCGTCTCGGGCGCCCTCGCGTTCTACGCCAAGGATGCGCTGCGCCCGCCCGAGGTCCGCCTCCCGGCGGCCGCTGTGGCCGCGCCCGCGAAGAAGGCCGGCCTGCCCGCCGGGCCGCTCGTCGTGAGAAACCGCCAGGGCGCGGCTCGCGACCTCGCCGTGAAGTCCGGCCGGGGCCTCATCCTCCACTTCTGGGCCACCTGGTGCGGGCCCTGCCGCGAGGAGATGCCCGCGCTCGTGAAGTTCATCAAGGAGACGAAGGGCGACCCGAACGTCGAGTTCCTTGCCGTGTCGGTCGACGACGACTGGAAGGTCGTCGACACGTGGCTCAAGGAGCGCGGCATCGCGGACCTCCCGCTCGCGCTCGACCCGAAGGGCGACACGGCGCATCGGGTCGGGACGAAATTGTTTCCCGAGACGTGGTTCGTCGCGCCGTCGGGTGAGATCTTCCACTACATCGACGGCCCGGCCGACTGGAACGACCCGAAGCTCCGCGAACTCGCGGCCGAGTTCAGCCGCTCAGTCCGCCAGTGAGAGGGTGACGTCGGCCTTCGCGACGCCGTTCGCGGGCACGACGACGGACTGGACCTTCTCCCCGAGCAGCTCGTGCCACGCGTGGAGGCGATACGTGCCAGGCGCGACGCCCGGAAACGCGAAGCGGCCTTCCCGGTCCGTCACGGCGGCGAACGGCGAGTCCGCGACGAAGAGCCACGCGTTCATCCAGGCGTGGACGTCGCACTTCACCCGGACGACGCCGGCCGTGGTGAATCGCTCGGCGAAGCTCTGGCCTTTGACCGGGATCGCCCTGTTGAAGAGCGCGTCGCCCTTCACCGTCGTCGCGTGGACGTTGTGGAGGACCGGGTCGGAGTTCAGGATCGTGACGGGGACGCCCTTGCTCACGACCTGCGCGTAGGGCTCGAAGGCGCAGCCCTTCTGATCGATCCGGAACGGGCCTTTCGGAAGCTCGCCGCCCGTCGCGCCCTCGAGCCACACGAAGGCGTTCCCGAGCTCCTTGCCCTTGCCGAGGACGAGCGCGGGCGACGGACGGTCGGCCTTGCCGCAGATCGCAGCGTCCGAGATCACGGGCCGCGCGGCGAGGCGAGGGACAGGGCCGGAGAGCTTGACCGTGCCGAACACCCCGTCCCGAGGGACCGCGCCGCGGCCCGCATTTCCTTCTAAGAAGAAAACCACCAGTCCGGCAAACACGAACGCGTGCACGAAGCGCACGGGTCTTCCTTGCACGTCTAGTGCGACGCGACCTGCGTCGGCGCCTTCTTGCGCGGGGCGGATGGCGCCGTCAGGAAGTCGTTCCCGAGCGACCAGATATGGTCGCGCAGCGCCTTCGTGACGCGCTCCGGGTCGCCGAGGTAGGCCTTCGCCTCCGCCTCCGACCCCCAGATCGCGACGAGATCTTTCTTCAGGCCCGCGAACGCGGGCGTGTCGAGCGCGGGGGCGAGCGGCGAGATGCGCTTGTCGGACTTGTCGTCCACCTTCGGGAAGTTCGTCGGCATGCGCGTGCCCGGCATCCACTCGTCGGGCCGCTTGATCCAGTCCGCGATCCAGTCGTACCGCAGGCGCGTGTGCGCCGCCGCGAGGATCGGCGCGAGGTCGGCGGGCGTCTTGCCCTCCCTGAGCGCCTGCGCGAACGCGTCCTGCGACGTCGGGTGGCACTGGGCGCACTTGAGCGACGCGAACGTCGCGGCGCCCGCCGCGCGCGAACGCGGGTCCAGCGCCTCGACGCGCCCGTCGAACGGGTAGCGCGCCTTGTCCTGCGCCGCGAAGTAGGCCGTGAGCGCGTTGATCTGGTCGGTCGAGAACCCGAACGTCGGCATCCGGACCTTGAGCCACGGCCGGATCTGGCCCGTCTTCGGGCCGTTGAGGAACGCGAAGAGCCACTCGCTCTGCACCTTCGCACCCTCGCCGCGGATGATGGGCGGCGCCATCGCGAGGTCGATCTTGCTCGCGGTCATCGCCTCGCGGATCGCGCCGCCCTTGTCCTCGAGGACGTGGCAGCCCTGGCAGTTGTAGTCCTTCACGATGCGCCGCCCGGCCTCGACCGCACCGCGCGGCCCGGTCGCACGCGCGGTGAGCGCGTCGGCCATGTCGTCCTTCTGCATCCCGAGCACGGTCGACTGGACGGCCTCGATCTCGGCGAACGAGAGCGAGAACTGCGGCATCTTGAGCTTTTCCTGGAAGTTCTTCACCTTCTCACGGTCGTAGCTCCGGGGCTGGCCCACCTTCTGGGCGAGCCAGTCGGCGCGCGTGTGCGGGACGCTCACGAACCCGAAGTCGAGGAGGTGGACCGGCTTGTTCCCCCACTCGGAGAGCTCGACGCCGATCGGCTTGGCCTTCTCGAAGCCGGGGATGTTGTGGCACGCGTAGCAGCCGTAGTGGGCGATGATCTTCTCCCCGACGAAGAGGTCCTTGTCCCGCGCCGACATCCTCGCGAGGTCCGCCTTCGCATCGACGACCGAGCGGGTCTGCATGAGGTATTCGGAGACGAGGGCGTCGCGCTCGGCCGCGTCGGCCTTCGGCGCGTGCGAGGCCTTGAACTCCGGCTGCGACGGCCGCAACCAGAGGTACGCGACGAGGTCCGAGATCTCCTCGTCGGCAAGACGCAGGTTCGGCATCCGCGTCTCGGGGTTGAAGGACTTCGGGTCCTTCAGCCACGCGGCGAGCCAGCCCGGCGTCGTCTTCTCGGAAAGGCCGATCAGGTTCGGGCCGTGCTGGCGCCAGCCGTCCATCACGCGCCGCTCGGCGCCGGGCTCGGAGACGTGGCAGCCCTGGCAGCCGACGTTCTCGAAAAGAACCTTGCCCCGCGCCGCGTCGCCCTTCGCGGGGGCCGCGTACGCGCCCTTTCCGGATTTCTCGAACAGGTAGGCCGTCACGCCCGCGACCATCGTGTCCGTGAGCTTGTGGCCGGACGGCGTGTCGAAGTTCTCGAGGTAGAAGAACCGCGGCATCTTCGTGTTGCTGCGAAAGGCGCGCGGGTTCACGAGCCAGCGGCCGGTCCATTCCGGCGTCGTCTTCGCGGCCACGCGTGCCAGGTTCGGCCCGGGTTTCGGGAGATCCTCGAGACCCTTCATCCTGTGGCAGCTCCAGCAGCCGAGGGATTCGATGAGCTTGCGGCCCTGGTCGAGCCTCGCGGCTTTCGGGTGGCCCGCGTCCTGTTTGTGGCAGCGGAAGCACCCCGCCTCGACGGCCTTCATCGGGTACATCGGGAGGTCGTTGTACTTGTCGATCTCCCAGTCGTACGCCTTCATCCAGCGGCC
>Ga0315271_10000299_pt1 | contig 26352 bp, 34 predicted proteins | sample C3_top_MG_FD_204664 | JGI IMG/M metagenome (GOLD analysis project Ga0315271, IMG submission 204664) | Sediment microbial communities from Yellowstone Lake, YNP, Wyoming, USA - C3_top | ecosystem: Environmental > Aquatic > Freshwater > Lake > Sediment | place: USA: Wyoming | collected 2017-08-01
GTGAATGCGAGAGATAAATTAAACCGAGGACGGAGGCTTGGGATCTAGCGGTACCACTGTTAACCAACCTGGGTTCTCAAATAAAGCTCTATGGTGTCGATTCCGCTCGCTCGGGTGCTCATACGCGGTTGCGACCGAGCGCTTCGATTTTCGATTGCATGAGACGGTTCGCAGCGTGGAATTCAGCGAATGGGTCTGGAATCGTCGCTGGATATCTGGCATTGTTCGTCCTGGTAATGGAAAAGCTTTTGATCAAAGCCCTCGAGCAGGACGTGAGCAAGGTTGCGGGACAGGAGAAAGGACTCCCTCTCTCGCCCCTTTTGGCGTTCATAGCGCGCGAGATTCGGAATCCGACCGGTTCGCTTGGCAGCCACGCTCAATTGCCGGAGGGAGACCTCGCGGAACTTGAGCAGCAGGCGACAGAGAATTCCGTGGGACGGATCGGGATGAACCACGGGCAACCGCACCGGTTGGAGAGAATAGTCGAACCGTTCCTCCGGCTGTGGAGCGCCCAACGGTTGGTAACTCCTAGTGGCAGCAGCATTCAGACCGCCAATGCCCAGCGCGGGAGCGCAACTTTGACGGTGCGCCTGCGTGGGTGACCGAAAGAGAATTAAGATGGACAAGTCAAAGATCAATATTCTCGTTGTGGACGACGATGAGCGCCTCCGCTCGGAGCTGGGTGACGCGCTGGGCCATGAGGGCTACCCGGTGGATGCTGCCAGCAACGGGGCCACAGCTTTGCAGTTTGTGGAAAGGCGCCTCTACAATCTCGTCATTACGGATTCGAAAATGCCGGGAGGGGGCTTGGATTTGATGGAGTTTGTACGCACCAAGAAGAGCCGGGACACGTTGTTCATTTTCATGACCTCCTCTGGCACAGTAGAGAGCGCCGTGCGTGCCATCCAGGAGGGTGCCTATGATTATGTGTCGAAGCCACTGGACATGCAACGGCTCCGATCGCTTGTGGCGAAGGCGCTAGAGTTTCAGGCCCTCGTAGCCGAGAACACAGAACTCCGGCTACGTCTTCAAAAGCGTTCCGAGCCCAGCTTGTTGATAGGATCCAGCGAGGGTCTTCGGGAAGTCGTGCGTCTGGCGGAGGAAGTCGCGCACAGCGACGTGACGGTCTTGATTGAGGGCGAGAGCGGGACGGGCAAGGAAATCGTGGCTCGTTCCATTCACCAGAAAAGTCTGCGCTGCAATCGACCTTTCGTGACCGTGAACTGTGCGGCATTGCCAGAGCAATTGGTGGAGTCCGAGTTATTTGGCCACGTCAAGGGCGCTTTCACTGGGGCTATCGCCAACAAACCAGGCCGATTCAAACTGGCCGAAGGCGGTTCGTTGTTCCTCGATGAAATCGGCGACTTGTCCCCCAAGGGCCAGGGCGACTTATTGCGGGTCCTGGAAGATGGTACCTTCCGCATGGTGGGCGGGACCGAACTAATGCACGTCAACGTTCGAGTCATTGCCGCCACCAACAAGAATCTGCTGGAAGCCACCAAGGAAGGAAAATTCAGGGAAGATCTTTTTTATCGTCTGCAGGTCGTCCCAGTAAAGATTCCCCCTTTGCGCGATCGGGCAGAAGATATCCCACTTTTGATTGAGAGTTTCTTGGCGCATTTCTCGGCCAAGCACAAAAGGCGGCGCAAAACGATGTCGCCCGCAGCGCTGCAAATGTGCCAGTATTTCCCGTGGCCAGGCAATGTCCGGCAATTGCGAAACTTGTCCGAGCGGTTTGTGCTCACTTGCCGAGGCTCAGTCATTGGTGTGGTTGATTTGCCAGATTTTCTGCGGGAGCATAACCAAAGTGCCGCAGCGTTTATGATCCGCCCGGGAATGTCACTGGCCGAAGTGGAAATGGAGGTCATTCGCCAGACGCTCACGCATGTCACGGACAATCGTGAAGAGGCCGCCAAAGTCTTGAGGATCAGTCGACGCGCGCTTCAGTATAAGCTTAAGGAGTATGGGTTGTTGGAGGACTCAACCAAGGCTCAGCAAGCATAGGACAACAAGGAATTCCCCGTGGCCGTAGCCCAGGTTGCCTGTGGAGATTGGCATCTGCCGCGTGGCGGTGTGTCGAATTGGAATTCTTGCGTTCTTGCACTTTGAGTTCCCGGGTGGTGCACGATTTGCACCGTTTAACCTCGCTATGGGAGTTTTGGCAGTCGCTTAGCTTGGACTGTGTTCGCAACACACTATACATTAATAGTATACACATTCTTGACTTGCATGGCACCGATGATGCTTAGAATTCGAAGCAGTTCGGACAGCTTGGCTGTTTACGCCATGAAGATTGAACCCGCAAAGCAGCTGAGTGGTACAGAGGCAGGCGCACCCGGCCTTAGGCCCGTAACCGGTGCGGGGGAACCGCGGTTTCGAGCGGATAACCTAAATAGGGTCGCTTTGGTGCAAGACCCGTGCGAGAGGAACAAAAGAATATGAACAAGTTAAAACCGATCATTTCGCAAGGTCCGATGGTGGCGAAGCCCCAGCAAACCAATCGTACGAGGTTTAAGTTTGCGCTCCTTTCCGTTCTTGGTGCTCACATCGTTCTCTTTGCGGGACTGTTGATACAGGGCTGCGAACGCGAACACACAGAAACAGGAACCACGGCTACAGTTGCGACTAATTTACCGCCGCCCGACACGAACAACTCCTCGGTTACGGAACAGAATCCGGAGACTAATCCAGCCGTGCCCCCTCCTGCTCCTGTGGTGGCTGTGCCGACCCCTGAGACTCAGCCAACCGCACCCGGCACAATTGCACCTGCTGCACAAATGACCGCCAAATCGTACGCCGTAGTAAATGGGGACTCATTTTACAGGATTGCCAAAGTCAACAACGTGAGCGTGCGCGCGTTGGTCGATGCCAATCCAGGCGTCGATTCCGCCCGGTTGAGGATCGGTCAAGTACTGCAGGTCCCAGTGAGTGAGGCCGCGCCAACTGAGGCATCCACACCAGCTGCAGCGCACGCTAGCACAACCAAAGGCTCCGAAAACTCATACGTAGTAAAGTCGGGCGATACTTTGATCAGCATCGCGAAAGCCAAGGGAAGGACGGTCAGATCTCTCAAAGCAGCCAACGGATTGAGCGGTGACCGAATCGTCGCTGGCACAAAGCTGAAAATCCCCCAGACCAAGGCAGTGGTCGCTTTTGCGCCGCAAGGCTGAACAAGCCATGAACCGGGACTTACAACATCTGCTTGAATTGGAAGAACTAGTCATGCAGCGAGAAACACTTACCTCGACCGGGGTGTTGCATCGGCAGGTTGATCTCAACGATATCGTTGTAAAGATGAGGAAGCTGAGATGCCAGTTGCCGGGGTTGGTCCTTTCGGAATACGACAGGCTATCACGTTTCTTCGTGGACGTTGTTTCTGTTGTAGGCGATGGCGTCTGCAAAGGATGCCAACGCGACATTCCCCGCAGGTTCGCCAACCGGATCAAGCAATCCAGCCAAATGCTCCATTGCCCAAACTGCGGTCGTTTCCTCTTGGCGGAAGAGAATGCGCCCGATTTTGTGACAACTGGCTAAGATGTTATGCCTTCAACTTCCCCCGCCTCTTCGAAGTGGAAACCGGCGCAAGGAACGTCCCCCGGTATCACTGAGACGTTTAGTCTACGCAATCCACACGGGCTGCATGCGCGGCCAGCCGCACTGCTGGTTCGCACGCTTACGGAATTCGATTGCATTATTACGGTCGAATGCGGCGGCTATTCCGTAAACGGCAGGAGCATATTAGGGCTATTATGCTTGGCGGCGGGTTACGGCTCACGACTTACGTTCATTGCCAGAGGCCGTGAGGCTTCCCGGGCGCTGGCTGCGGTGAAGAACCTATTCGCCACAAACTTTGAGAACGCTTACCAACGTCAAGAGCAGGCACCGGAGGCCGGAGGCTATGCGGGGTGCATTTCAAAAACCGTTTAAAGATGGGAGCAAACGTGAAACTGATGATGGACTTGCTAATCAGACTGCAAGAATTGGAAGCGCCTATGCATGACGTTTTTTGTAGGTGGCAGCCCAGTCCCGTTGAAGATCGCGCAACCCGTGAGGAACTGGATTTGGTGCGCGACATTCTTCCCGCCGAGGTCCTCGCCCGCTATGACGAGATGAAGCGCACGGCCCAGGACTTATTGGGGAGCCCGGAGCTTTTCGCAATGGCGGTGCTGTCGGACACATACCGCAGCCTGTCCCCGAGCAAACGCAAAAAGCTCCTTGGGTTTTTTCATTCTGCAGCCCGACCACGCATCCCCTCCTCGCCCAATAGACCTTGGCGAAGGAATTGCAGCGGAGCACACCTTCGTCGATTGTGGCGTTGAACTGAGCGCATGAAATCCTCCGGTTGTTTCGCGCCTCGTGGTGTCGGTTGGTGCGGACGCGTTGCGATCGAGGGATGCTGCCTGAGGCACACGCTCTGCGGAACGGCTGCTTATCATTCCGGCCGTTGGCAGGATTGAATTCACCTTCTGGCGAGGCGTGCGCGGCCCGAATAAGTCGTGGTGTGGGAATACCTTTCGCCCCAAAGATGCGCTTGTGATTGGGCTAATTGTTCCGCGCCTACGATTGGGAATCGTGCCAATGCCGCATGCATTTGCTCCGCAGTACGGCTGCCGCCTAGCTCATTCAGGTACAAACAATCCCTGCCAAGCCAGCGCAAGGTCGCTGCGAGTTGCTGGGATTCCTTGGTGCTTGGGTCGGGTGCGACAGCAAGAAAAACGAACTCGATCGGCGGGCAAAATCTCGCACGCCAGGCCAAGGGGCCAGCGGTCCGACCCAGCGCAAAACATGGGCGTTGCAAGCCCTGTACGTGCACCGTCGGAAAACAGGCGCCAAAATCCAGAGCCATCCCGGTGAGCAGCTCACGATTCAGCGCCTTCAGACTGTCAAAAAGCACTTCTTGCCTCAAACCGTCTGTCTGATGCAAAACCTGACAGAGCTGGTTCATGATGTCCGGCATCGCTTCTCCCTGGAGCCTAGGGATGATTAACGCCGTGCTGGTGTAGTCTGCCAGTGAACGGGCCAAGGCAGGGAGTGTTGGATGGGTACTTTTGTCGTTGATGTTGATCTTCATCGCGAGTCAAATTCGCAGTTTCAATGCCACAATTTGTATGATGCATGTTAACTATTTGCAGCAGTGCTGGTTCCGCTTTGCTGGTCGGCCTGCAGCCTCCCTCTGAGCAGCCGGACCTGCAAGAGTCTGTGCACAATCTGCACGCACAGCACAGGCACTGTGCAACCGGAAAAGGCAGTCTCGTTCCCGAGCTTGGCCGTTTGAGACTTGGATCACCGTCCTGCTGCACGAAGCTAGGCGGTCTCGTGCATTAATTGCTCAAATGCCAGCCTCCAGCAGAAAGGTAGTCCGAAACTTTCCGGTTGAAATTCGTCTAAAGTGCTTACAGGCACATTGCTATAAGCTGGGCACCTGATTCTGGCATCGGTTATGCGCAGAATTTGGCGTGGCCGTTTTAGGACGAGGCCGCATCTGGAAACAGCAAAACGACGAAAATATGAGCACACCAACGTCACCATCGACTCCGGTCGCGCCCGCAAGCCCGACCTCCACTCCTGCACCGCAGGCGTGTTTAACACCGCTTACACCACCAACACCCACGGTGGCGCAGCCGAAGTCGGCTGTGTCGCCGACCCCATTGGCAAACCGCGCTGTCAGCAGTGGCACTCCTTGGACTCCGGCGCAGGTCAGTAGTTCAACTAGCCAACAGCAGCCACCGCTGCAAAGGTCGCCCGGAAATGCCAAGCAGCGCAAGTTTCGCGCGAAGTAACCGCCCCAGGCAGATTACCGGCACAGTCGGCACTGTGCCGGCAAGCGTTTGGTTCGAGTGGCGGAAAATCCTTCGGGGGATTCCCCATCCCTATTTCCTTGGCTTCTGTTGCCCGAACCCGGTTTGAAACCAGCTCTATGAAGACACCAGGAGTCAAACAAACGGGGATTCCCAAGCTCGCGCTAAAAATAAAGCCCACGGCCAAGCACACTCACACTTCCGTCATGCGAGCAGAGCCCGACGGTCAGTCTGCGCGACAACCGGATTACCTGCCGACCTCAAGGTGGGGCATTGAGGAATTGGAAGCCGCGCTCGCCAATGCCGATGTCGGGCCCTTGATCGCTAAACGGGCTGGCGAACCAGCAACTCTGCGCGTTGTCCGGTTCGAGCTTTTGGCGCCACAAGCCCGAGAGGTTTTTCTTGCCGGCTCCTTCAACAATTGGAATCCCAGCGCCACGCCGTTGACGCAGAAAGGCAAAGTTCGATGGGTAAAGGAATTGTGCCTTCCTCCCGGACGCGTCGAATATCGGTTCCTTGTGGATGGACGCTGGAAAGCGGACCCGAAAGCCGGAGATTACATGCCCAATTCAGTTGGCGGTTTCAACTCGGTGCGGCAAGTCGAGTAGGCCTCCTTTCCGTTTATTTATTTGTAACCAAATAGCAAAAGCTATGAGTCAAACCAGCACAGAAACTATTATGACAGGAAAATCGGTAAAACAGACCCCATCCCCGGTATCAGCTACTCCACGCGAAATGACGTCGCAGCCGAGAGGCATGCAGACCACAGCGCAACCAGCGCGAATCCGGGTCCCCCAGCGCGCAGTCCGCTTTGGAATGGATGTATCCGGCGCACGGAACGTATCCGTCGTGGGCACGTTTAACCGGTGGGCCCCTGGAGCCACACCTCTGCGTTGCGTTGGCGGCCTTAAATGGTTTACTTACGTTTCCTTACCACTTGGCCGCCACGAATACCGCTTCGTGGTGGACGGCAAGTGGGTTGACGACCCCAAGGCAAAGGCTTACGTACCCAATTCGCAAGGCGGACGGAACGCTGTGCTGGAGGTCATCAAACGCTGCTCTGAGTTATGACTAAGGACCTAGGGCGACTCGATCCACAACAGGACTGCCGCGTTGGCTTCGGCAACGGAACACGCGTGAAGACAGTTTACGACATCATTGTTGGGCAGCCCTTCTTCAAGGGCCTCAGTGCGGAACATTGTCGTGCCCTCGTCGACAGCGCCAAACAAACGTGGTTCGAAGCTAATGAGCTGATCTTCCGCGATGGTGATTTGGCTAATCGTTTTTATCTCGTCGTAGACGGGACGGTGGCACTCGAATCGGCAACTAACGGTCGGCCCGTCCTCCTGCAAACCATCGGGGCCGGGGAACTTCTTGGCTGGTCCTGGATGTTTTTGCCCTACGTCTGCCACTTACAAGCGCGTGCGATCAAGCCCGCCGAGGCGATCCTCTTTTACGGTATTCGCCTGCGCGAGCAATGCCAAAAAAACCACGACCTTGGCTACGAACTGTTCCGGCGCGTCGCCGAAGTGATGATGCAGCGACTCCAAAGCGCACGCCGCTTGCTGTTAGAACAGCGTTGCCCGAATTTAGCGGCTGGTCGCGATTGGCGACCGGGACAGCATTGATGAGGTGTTTTTTATGTATCCTCCCTTCGGACCCCTCCTGGCGACTGGCAACTTCGTCGCCCGCCGGTGTTACTGCCATTTGAGGAGGCCTGCCTTCTGCAATTGACCATAGCCCAACTAACTGATCGCCTGGCATCCTCCTACAGCGAGGTCGGCGGCATCAATCATCTCGGTGGGAAGAACCTTCCGTCGAAGCGCGTTGTCGCGGCGATCACGATGGATTTACTCCGGCTGTTGTTTCCGGGGTTTTTCGACCAAAAGCTGATGCACTTCTCGGAATTCAAAACCCAAACAAGACCGCCAAAAAAACTCCATCGTACCTACCCACCGATCCTCGCAGGATGGAATTCCATCCGGCATCGCTCCGGGTTAGGGCAATTTTAAGAAATAGAGGTCATTTAACGAAGCCCTGCACATTGTATCCACCAGCGGTGCAGGAATTGCACGGAAGTTTCAGCTGATGGGTTCGCATGGTAGGAGGTTCGGTCCCACGCGCGTATTGTTAAAAACCGTGGTGTCAGGTCTTTACGACCATTTCCATGAGTCGTGGCATCAAGGGTGCTAAGCAATTGCAATTGGCACGCATGCAGCGTCTTGTGCCCGATTGAAATCAGAAATGTTTCGATTATGTTGAATCCATTTATTACGCCCGCTTTGCCGATAGCAGAGTTGGAAGGAAAACGTCGGAAGCAGTTCAACGTCGTCGTTTATGCCACCCTGATAGCGATGACAGTCTTTCTGCTGGGCATGTTAATTCAAGGTTACCGGGCTCAGCAAATGTCGAGCAAGACCCTAGGCACAGTTATTTCGATGAAGCCACCAGGGAAAAGTTGAACTTTGATGGTGCCAGCGTCTCCAGATTCCCTCCCGCGCTCAACCTGGATGCACAGCACTTCTTGCGGCAGGCATCCAAACGATTCTCCACCATGATTGTGGAACCACAGCACGACTCCAGGGCCTTCACCCGGTGTGAGGAGCTGAACTGGTTGAATGCGCACTATTCCACCGGAATGATTTATGTCGAGAGAGGTGATGTCGGACTGGGCGTCTTTGCCAACCGCGACATCGCACGAGAAGAGGTCATCCTATCCATCGAGGGGCCGACTATCGATTTTGCTGAAACGAAAAGGCGCGGCCCTTGGGAATGCATGGCGCTTCAGATCGGCGACGATAAATATATCGATACCTGTCCTCCCGGGGTTTTCGTGAACCATTCGTGCGATCCCAACGCAGGGATAAGAGAGGACAACCATCTTGTGGCTATACGGGGAATTCGAAAAGGAGAGGAAATCCGATACGACTACTCGACGACTATGGATGAGCAGTCGTTCACGATGCGCTGTCTCTGTCGGGCAAATGAATGCAGGAACGTGGTCGGAGATTTCTCCACCATCCCTCCTCAAGTCAGAGAGCGATATATATCTCTGGGCATTGTGATGAGTTTCATCCTCAAGCGTATGGGTTGTCCAAAGAGGATTGCCCGAGAGAGCGGAACCCTCATTGAGCCGCCGGTAGTGCGTGAATGGCTTAACGAATAGTATGAATGCCAGTTATCGTGCTTGGAGAAGTAAAACGGCGGATTTTCCCGACCAAGGCAGCGAAGCAGATAAGCTCCGTTTTCTTGTCGGTTACGCCGTCTTGGCACCCTCGAAATATAATTCCCAGCCCTGGCTGTTTGAACTGCGCGACGACACTCTTGATCTTATCTACGACCGAAGCTGGGCTTTTCGAGTTACCGATCCAGAAAGCCGAGAATTGATTCTTAGTTGCGGGGCTGCCCTGCTGAACCTCCGACTCGCTGCTCAACATTTTGAACATCCAGCAGTGATCGAAACCTTCCCATTCGCGGGAGACCGGTATCTCTTGGCCCGCATCCACTTAACCGACACGAAGCGAAATGAACAATCGCATCCACTTCGCTCTACTGGCGCAGGACAAACTTGCCTTCTCCACACCCCAGAACGCCTACCTGCTTTCCAACCTTCGAACGAGGAACTCTTCGCAGCCATCAAGAAGCGTCGCACCCATCGGGGATGCTTCTGGAATGGAGCGCCGCCAGAGGAGGTGCTGACGCGGTGCTGCAAAGTTGCCGCCAACGGCGGCGCTTGGCTGAGCATCATCAAGGACTGTCAAACTAAGCGTCGTCTGTCGGACTTGGTGGCTTGGGGTGTCCGTGAACAGATGGCCAACAGGGCCTTTCGCCGGGAATTGGCGCAGTGGATTCATCCGGCGCGAGGCAAATCCAAGGACGGCTTATCTGCCGCGGTGTTCGGCCTGCACCGCCCACTGGATTTGTTGTCGCCCGGGTTGTCTTTGCTCCTGTGGACAATCAATTGGGGACGGCTCATCGCGGCACATCACCGAGAACTCATCGAAAGCTCTCCCGTGCTGGCTGTATTAGGCACCACCGATGACACTCCTCAGGCATGGCTCGCTGCGGGGGAGGTTTTGGAGGCGGTGCTACTGCATACCACGGCGGCCGGTCTCGGGGCATCTTTCTCGAACCAACCGATTGAGGTGCAGCATTTGCGGAATGAACTACGCAGCATTATTGGGCGAACCGGCTCCCCGCAAATCCTGCTCCGGTTGGGATATGGCGGGAGGGCGAGGCACACCCCACGCCGACCCGCTGATGAGGTCCTGATCTAGTTGGATGCTGCTTGCCAGCATCGCCGCGCCCGTTTTGCAGGTCATCGAGTGTGCTCATCCGGGCTCGGTTACAGATTACTGGAGGGACGCCGCATTGGCTCTGCCATCCCTTGCCCGTTGGTTACGAACCTACGCCTCTGCTGGTTCTTGCTCGACCAGGTACAGGTAGCGGCCGCAGTTGCCACATCGCTTCAAGTCACCACGCCGCAGCTCGGCCATATTGCCGATCGCCAGCCCCAGATGGCAGCCGGCGCAAACGCTCTGGCGCACTTCGGCGACGCTCTTCTTGCCTGCCGCTCGGAACCTGTCGTGCGTAACCAGTATCCCTGTCGGTAAATTGGCGCGAAGGGATTCGATGAGGGCCTGAGTGCTTGCATTCTTCTCGTGGTTCCGGCGAAAGACTTCCAAGCGTTCCTCCAATGAATGGAGTTCCAAAAGACGAATGACGAACTCAGGAACAAAGTGCTTCATACCTATGCTGGCGCCGCAAGTTCAATGCCACGTCCCGACTCACATCGATAACTCTTTCTCTCGCCGATGCTTGCGGCGGTGAACTTTTCTTCAAAGTCCACCACCGCAATTTCGGGCAGGGTGGAGCTTGTGCAGGATTTGCATTCAGAATGCAGGCCTCGTGCAAGCACTTTGAAAGGGACTTGTTGTCTGGTTCGTAAGCAAACGACCTTCAGATTCCCTGCACAATCCGTGGTCTGGCTGTGCAAGAGTTGCGCGAAAGGTGCTAACTGTCATCACCTAGTCGCAGGAGAGTGCTGCCGATTTGTGCCTAAATATCTGGAATCCAGGCTCTTCCCCGTGAGTGCCGATTGTCGGCATCTATTATGCGGAGAAGGTGGCTGATGCTATGCGAACGAGACCCAAATGTTTTGAAGAACTGAGTATGGCGAAGACCAATAAACCAGGGCATGTGGCGCCAGCGACGCTGCTCGCCCCACAAACGCGCACCTCAACTGCAGCGCCTCCACGTTCAATCGTGCAAAGGCCCGAAGCCGATACCGGCGCGACGCCAAAGCCGTTAACATCGCTATCCGGGATGCAATCGTCGGGCGCTCAACTGTCGGCCCTGGTACCAAAGCCTTCACCTGGGACCTTCAAGCCTTCAAGGTTTTTTGACGCGGCGCGTTTCGTGAACTTGAGAGAAACACCTGCCATTGCTGTGGGGCCGGGATGTTCTGAGACTGCACCTGAACCCGGTTCGACCGGAGCGGTCGTTCGCCACAGGACAATTCTGGTCCCAACCGATTTTTCTGAAGACTCAAGAAACGCGCTCCGGCATGCGATGGCGTGGGCCAATGCGTTTGGGGCGCAGATTGTCCTGCTCCATGTCTTCCAGACCGTCACATATCCAGGCTGGCCCAATTTAGTTCCGCCCAATGATCTCGATGAGGTAATCACCCGGTCGCAGAGGCAACTGGACATGATGTGTAAACAAGAGAAATTCGACTCTCATCTGGAGGTGTTCAGGCTGGTGCATATCAGCGACACCCCGGCAGAGGAAATCATTGAGGTCGCGCGAGACCTCAAGGCCGACCTCATTGTCACTGCCGTGCACGCGCATGCCAAGTCCAAGGGGGCCTTGCCCGGTGCCACTGCGGCACATATCGTCGGCCACGCTCCTTGCCCAGTGCTGCTCGTGCCGCTATCGGGCGCCAGGTTCTAGGCTCTTGGCGCGTGTCACCACAAATCGAGTCCCAGCTTTGACATGATGACGAATCCGGACGCAATTTCAGGAGTGCCACGGCCAAGATCGGCCGGCTTCCAGCAAAAGAAGTGAATTAAAGTATGCACCCAATCACGGCCAAACTCATTACACTAGAACGCATGGAAGGCTTAGTCACCATAGGTTGGCCAAAAGGCGCACAATCCTCGCTCCATGGGCAGGCCAAACTGCTGCGCGGGGACCTTCCGCCACATATACTCAGCGTGTTTGACCGGCTCAAGGCCGAGGGCAAAAAGGCTGTCGTTGGTGTCTTCGAGGAAAGGTGCGAAGGATGCGATGCGCCCCTGTCCAAGCTCGCTTTGGCTCTGATGAGTGAAGAGACTGAACCGAGCCGCTGTCCAATGTGTAAACGCTTTATTTATCTGTCCGGAAACCTTGCATCCAACAACGAATACGCCGCCACAAAAGGGACTAAACATGCCGATTGATTGGGCCTGATTACGCCCTCTCTTATGAACAGGCCAAATCCGTTCATTCCGCAGGGTTCATTCTTAGCAGATGCCTCTAAACGCAGGCGGAAAGCCCGTTTCGTTGTTTCAGCCAGTTTGGCTTTCCTGACCATTCTGTTGTTTGGCCTGCTCATCGAAGGTTGGCGGCATTCCTCGCGAAAGACAGGGGGATCAATCCTGGGCTTGGCCAAAACACCGCCTTCATTTGTGACCAACGCGCCGCCGACTAGTACTCTGACGACCGCCGCGAACCGAACACTGGGTGCCGCAACTGCCTTAGTCGACCCCACCCGCATAGTGATTGGCAGCAATACCTTCTATGTCGTCAAATCGGGCGATTTCCTCAGCAAAATCGCCAGGACGCACGGTACTACCGTGAAGGCTCTCCGCGCCGCCAACAGTTTGAAGAACGACGGAATTGTCGTCGGACAGAAACTAAGACTGCCTCCGGCCCTTGCTTCGACCGTGGTGCCCGCACCGCAAGAATTCAGCCATGAATAATTGCTTGGAAATAATTCTACGTTTGGAAGGTTTGGTGTCGCTGCGCAAAGGGCTGGAGAGAATTCGCGATTGCGCTAAAAAGCGGGATTTTGACTTTCTGGACGAAAAAATCCACGAGCTCCGTCGGCAATTGCCTGACGAAGTATTATCGATCTACGACCACTTGGCCCGAGAGCACGGCAACATACTGACGATGCTTTCCGACGGGGTGTGCCAAGGCTGCCTCCATAATGTTTCGTCTCACCTCGCCAAGCTCGCGGCCAAACCCAACCTAATGCTTCAGTGCGAACATTGCGGTCGGCTGATTTTCACCACGAGGGAAGCTCCAACAATCATGTGACCTGACTTTACCGATCACTTTCTTATGGCGACAGCAGACGTTAGCACCGAAAACAAAGTTTCTGCCGCTCCGGATCCGGCCAGGACGGCATCCGTATCGCGCAAAGCCGGATCGACCCGCCCGGCTGTCTTCGTCGTCATTCCTGCCCCCCCCCGCTTTATGAAAACGATGCTTAGCCTCCTCACTCGCCTCGCTGAAATGCGACTCTGCTGCGAGCGCACAGAACGGAACCCTCATCTGAGCGACGGCGAGAAGGCTGCGCCCAGGCTTTTCAAAAGCCTCGTGCGCGGATGCCTGCCGGACTCGGTGCTCGCAACTTACGACTGGATGAAGGTAATCGAGCCGGAGTTGTCTGAATGCCCCGAAGTTTTCGCGATGGCTGTCTTCGTCTTCACCTACCGCGTTTCGTCTCCGGCCAAACGCAGGGAGCTGCTGTCGCATTTTGCAGATCCTTTGCCGGTGGCTCAACGCGCGAGACAATTTAGCGGCACTTTAATGAAATGCCGGTGTCATTCGCCCAGGTTGCGTCGTCGTGGCACAGCTACGTTAAAAAGCAACCTATGAAAGCCATCCAAATAACCACTTCAGTCAGTTACACCTTCACCATACGGCTCAGCTATCCGAATCGAATCGGCATGTTTGCCCGAATCGTGAATACGATTGGCAAACATGGCGGCGACCTCGGCGCGGTGGACATTGTCACACCCGACGCCAAGGTCATGACTCGCGACATTACGGTACGAGCCCGCGACGCAGCGCATCAAGACGAGGTCGTTTCGTCTCTCCGGCGTTTAGCCAATGTGAAGATCGTCAATGTCTCAGACCGGGTTTTCCTGCTGCACCTGGGGGGCAAGATTTCCGTCCAGAACAAAGTGCCGCTCACGACACGCGACATGCTGTCGATGGCTTATACGCCCGGCGTGTCGCGCGTTTGCGAGGCCATCGCTGCCGAGCCGTGCAAGGCCTGGCAACTAACCATCAAGGGTAACTCGGTTGCCGTCGTCAGCGACGGCACGGCCGTGCTTGGTCTGGGTGACATCGGCCCGGAAGCTGCCATGCCCGTCATGGAAGGCAAGGCGATGTTGTTTAAGGAGTTCGCCGGCATTGACGCCTACCCGATCTGCCTGCGCACAAAGGAGCCGGATGAAATTGTGGCAACAGTCAAGCATTTGTCCGTCGGATTCGGTGGCATCAACCTGGAAGACATTTCAGCTCCTCGCTGCTTCGAGATCGAGCGCAAACTCCAGGAACAACTCGACATTCCGGTGTTTCACGACGATCAGCACGGTACGGCGGTCGTGGTGCTGGCCGCGTTGATCAACGCCCTACGGCTCAGTAAACAGAAGTTGGACTGGCTCAGAATCGTCATTTGTGGCGCGGGAGCGGCGGGCACGGCAGTCACGCAGATCCTCCTGCGCGGCGGTGCGCGGGACATCGTCATGTGCGACCGCGAAGGAATTCTTGATGAAGGCCGGCTGCCAGGACTTAACGAAAGCAAAGCCTGGCTGGCGCAGCACACCAACCCGCGCAAGCTGCGTGGCCGGTTGGAAGACGCGCTTTTGGACGCGAACGTGTTTATCGGCGTATCCGGTCCGGGGCAATTGCAGGCGAAGCACCTCAAACGGATGGCCCCAAAGCCGATTGTGTTCGCTCTGGCGAACCCAACCCCTGAAATCATGCCCGAAGAGGCTGCCCGCGTGGCGTTCATCGTGGCCACAGGCCGGAGCGACTATCCCAACCAAATCAATAACGTGCTGGCGTTTCCCGGAATCTTCCGCGGCGCTCTCGATGTGCGCGCCCGCCACATTAACGAGGAAATGAAGTTAGCTGCCGCTGAAGCCATTGCCGGATGCATCTCCCGTCGTGAACTGCACCAGGAGTACATTGTGCCGAGCGTATTCAACAGAGACGTGGTAGACCGTGTGGCGGCGGCCGTCCAGAAGGCGGCCATCAGAACACGCATAGCGAGGCGGGGGCCGAAATGGATTTGACGGTTTTCAACAACGCCGTTCGGGCCGAACGGAAACGCGATGAGTGGGAGTTCCGGAAGAAGCGGGATTGAGCTGCCAAAAATGGAAACTAAACGCACGGGAATGATCAAAGGCCTTGCCGTCTCGGCAGGAATTGCTCGAGGGACGGCGGTTGTGGTCAGCGATGAAGATCATCTGGCCGTGCCGCGGCGAGCCATCACCGAAGCGGAAGTCGAGGTCGAGTTGGCGAAGTTTGCGTTAGCGCTCGGCGTAGCCGAGCAGACGCTGGCAGCGCTGCAAAAAGAGGTTCTGGAAAGAATTGGGAAGCGCGAGGCAGACATCTTTGAAGCCCAGAAGCTTATGCTTCGTGACCCAAGTTTCTTGAGCAAAGTTTCGTCTCGTTGTGCTTCGGAGAGAATCAACGTCGAGGCCGCTCTCGCAGACGTGATCGAGAGTTTTGTGCGGATGTTCCAGGAAATCGACGATGACTACGTTCGCCACCGTGCAGGGGACGTGCTCGATGTGGGGCGACGCGTGCTGGGTATCTTACTGAAGCAAACGCTGCCCGGGCCGTGGATTTTCCCTGAGGGCAAAATCTTGGTCGCGTCGGAATTGTTGGCTTCCACTACTGCGCGCCTGGACCTGAAAACCATCCGTGCCGTGGTGACAGAACGGGGCGGGAAAACCTCGCATGCGTCGATCCTGACGCGCTCGCTGGGAATTCCGGCGGTCATTGCTGCCAAGGACGCCACCAAACGCATCAGGACGGGCGACGCGCTCATCGTGGACGGACTGGCAGGCACGGTGTTCGTTAACCCCAAAGGACCGGTCCTCAAGGAATACACCAAGCTCGAAGCCGAATTTCGGGCCTATCAAAATGCGCTCACGGATTTCGTCGATCTTCCGGCAATCACTCAAGACGGGGTGACAGTCCGGCTTTGCGCCAACATAGGTAAACTGGCCGACGCCGAGGCAGCGTTTTTATGTCGGGCGGAGGGAATCGGCCTTTACCGAACGGAGTTTGGTTTTCTGATTCGGGACCACTACCCGACATCTGACGAGCAATTTCAGATTTACGAAACGGTCGCGGCGCGGATGCATCCGCGAGAGGTGGTGATCCGCCTGCTCGATGTAGGCAGTGACAAGACCCTCCCCTATTTTCCGTTGGCTCAGGAGCCAAACCCATCGCTGGGCTTGCGTGGAATGCGCCTGCTACTAAAGCACCAGGAACTTTTGAAATCTCAACTCGCTGCCATCCTGCGCGTGAGCGCGAAACATCCGGTAGCTGTCCTGTTTCCCACGATTACCAGTCTCGAGGAAGTGCTCGAATCTAAAAAGGTGTTCGAGCAGGTGAAGTCCGCCCTCAAGCTCGAGGGGCAACCTTTCAATCTGGATATCCGCGTCGGGGCGATGATCGAGATTCCATCCGCCGCAATGATGGCTAAGCAGATCGCGCATGAAGTGGATTTCTTGAGCATTGGGACGAACGACCTCATCCAGTATTTGCTGGCTGCTGACCGTGCCAGCCCCGAAATGACCGCTTATTATGAACCGCTTCATCCGGCGGTGCTGCAAACCCTCAAATGGGTGATCGCAGCGGCTCATACTGAAGGAAAAGATGCTGCAATCTGCGGCGAGATGGCAGGCAACATGGCCTACACGGAGCTGTTGCTCGGGATGGGGGCGAGGAACTTCAGTGTTACGCCTGGAGAAATCCTTGAGATCAAGCGGGCGGTTCGCTCCCTCAGTGTTCGCAACGCCGAACTTCTGGCCGCAAAAGCCCTCGGGATGGGTACCGTGCAAGAGATCAAGCACTGCCTTAAGCAGATGGGCACCCAACTCGCCTGGATTGGCGCTGCGAAGTGACAGAACATCACCAGCGCGCGCGGCGGCAGGCCATGATAACCACTGCGTTCGGATTGCCCCGGGCCGGTGATTTGCAGGTGGCATGCCGATCATCTGTCGGCCAACCGCGCCGGTGTCAGCGATTGGTTTCATGCGTGAAGCGGATATTTCCATATCTTTGCCTATGCCGAAAACACAACTCGACCTTAAGGGTCTGACACAGATCGGTCCCATTCACCGCAACCTGGCTGTGGCACAGTTGGTTGAAATGAGCCTCCGACGTGGCGAAACCACGCTGGCAAGCAACGGCGCACTGGTCGCTCTCACCGGCAACCGCACGGGACGGTCGCCCGCCGACAAGTTTATCGTACGCGAACCGTCGAGCGAATCGCGTATCTCGTGGGGCACGGTCAACCAGCCGATGGATCAACGGCATTTCCAACGGCTGCATAGCCGGGTAATTGACTACTTCAGGGGCCGCGACGTGTTTGTTTTTGACGGATTCGCCGGAGCCGATCCGGCACATCGGCTACGGCTGCGTGTGGTGACCGAAAAAGCATGGCATTCGCTGTTCGCCCGACAACTGTTCCGCCGTCCCTTGACTGAAGAACTTGCCGCACACCAGCCGCAGTTCACGCTCATCGTCGCGCCTAATTGTTTGGCGGAGGGCAAGAACGATGGCATCAAGTCCGACGCATTCATCGCCTTGAACTTCGAGGCGAAGTTGGCGCTGATTGGAGGAATACGCTACGCTGGTGAAGTCAAGAAGGCTATTTTCACCGCGATGAACTACCTGATGCCGATGCAAGGAGTGTTCCCGATGCACTGCTCGGCTAACGTCGGTCCGGGCGGCGATGTGACGCTGTTCTTCGGGTTGTCTGGAACAGGCAAGACATCACTCTCCGCCGACCCGGAACGGCAGTTGATTGGCGACGACGAACATGGCTGGGGTGAGCACGGCGTGTTCAACCTCGAGGGTGGTTGTTACGCCAAATGCATCAGGCTGAGCCGCGACCGGGAGCCGCAAATCTGGAACGCCATCCGCTTTGGCGCGGTGGTGGAAAACGTGGTGATGAACCCAGTGACGCGCGAGGTGGATTATTGCGATGATTCCATCACCGAGAATACGCGCGCGGCTTATCCAATTGATTTCATCGCCAATGCCGTAAATACGGGGATGGCGGGGCATCCGCGCTCTATCGTCTTCCTGGCGGCCGACGCCTTTGGCGTCCTGCCTCCCGTGGCCCGGCTCACGGAGACGCAGGCGATGTATCATTTCCTCAGCGGCTACACTGCACGGCTCGCCGGAACCGAGGCCGGGATGGGGCGCGAACCGGAAGCGACCTTCAGCGCGTGCTTCGGCGCGCCGTTTCTGCCGCTCCCTCCGCGTGTTTACGCCGACATGCTGGCGGGGAAAATGCGCGAACATCATTGCCGCTGTTACCTCATCAACACGGGCTGGGTCGGCGGGCCATACGGCGTGGGTGAGCGGATTCGGCTGCAATTCAGCCGGGCGATCATCCGCGAGATTCAGAGCGGGCGACTCGACAAGGCAACGACCCTCCGTGACCCGATATTTGGTTTCGACGTGCCGCAACACTGCGGCGAGGTGCCGGCTAAGCTGCTTCATCAGCGAGGGTCGTGGAAAAATCCAGGTACCTACGACGCACAGGCACGTGATTTGGCGCGGAGGTTCCTCATGAATTTCGAGCCATACGCTTCCAGCGCGCCAGAGGTCGCGAAGGCAGGACCCAGAGTTTAGTCGCTGATCATCGAGTCGGTGTGCTTTCAGTGTCCCGCATCTCCGGAGGCCCCGTCTGGTTCAGCCTCTCTATCTTGTCCGGTGAACTTGTTCAGGAAATGGCGGGGTCAGGAGGTGTACCATCTACGCGCAAAAATTTCTCACGGGGGGCGTTGCACAAGGCGGGCGACTTCTCTGCAGAAATTGCACCAAAATACCAGTTATGCTCTTCCCCCAGGTAGGCACCTGCCTGGGCTGAACTACGCAAATGACTGCGCAGCAGCCGATTCAGAACCTATGCTCAAGGTGGCATCTGCTATGCGCACAATTGAGTCGTGGCCCGGCCACAGACAACGTAACTGCAGAGTAACAATTCAAAAACTGATCAAAAACTTATGAGTATACCAACAACTCCTGGAACTCCGGTTGCACCCGCAACAAATCAACCTCAACAACCTCAGAAGCCGCAGCCACAGCCCGGCGCAGGACAACCGCTGGCAGCCGCATCCACATCGGCGCAACCCACGCCGCCTGTGACGCCTACACCAACGACCCAACAGAAACCACCTACTCCTCTCGGGCAGAATCGCAAGTTCCGCGCCGGACGGAACCACTAAGCCATCGGTGCGATTCCGTTTCCTCGATGGAGCCGAGGTACGCCCTGAACCGTGGCGCTGGTTCGCCAAGCAGCGATTAAGAGAGCCAGAGCCCGGTTCCAGCGGCAGGGGTAAGACCCTCGGCTTCGTGTGAACGATTGTGAACATTTGACCTGCATGCCTTCCGACTCTGTTGAAATGCTTGGGAAACCCCTTGGTAGCGGGGGCAAATTGACGGCAGTCGTATTTCACCGGTCCAAGCGGCACAATCGACAAAGAAATGTTTGTGATTCCATCCCTCGTCTTGGATCGAGAGACTCGGGTCGGAGGGCGATATTAAGATTTGATTCGGGTGGCAGAGCGTTGCTTCAGCGGGATTCTCCATCCCCACCTCCTTGGCGCCTTTCGCCCGAATCTTTTGCTACTTGTATAGTTTCCGCGGGATGGACCAGGCGGGAGAGGAATCCAACCTGCATAATGGAGGCTTCCTGAATAACGAATGGAAGAACCGACCATAACGTAACATTACTTATATTATCAGCAATACTTTAAACAACATCAGTTTTCTTGACCTGCGCGGTGCAGTCATTAGATTGATCTAAATTGCTAGACAGTTAGCAATTTTTGACTAGTCGGCTTGAAGCCGCTCATGAATATCATTGCGAACGTTTTCAATTCTTCTCTTGGCAAGAAGTATATCATGGCCGTGACGGGCTGCGCCCTGCTTTTCTTCGTCCTCGGCCACATGGCGGGCAACCTGCAAATTTTTCTGGGACCCGAGGCGATCAACCGTTACGGCCACTTTCTTCAATCGAACCCCGAATTGATCTGGCCGGCGCGCATAGTCCTGCTCCTCTGCGTGGGCCTTCACGTCTGGTCGGCAATCAAAGTCTCCCTCGAAAACAAATCGGCGCGCCCGACCGCTTACGCGGTTTATGAGCCGGTCGGCTCCAGTTATGCGTCGCGGACGATGCTGATGAGCGGCATCATCATCTTCGTCTTCGTGGTTTATCACCTGCTCCACTACACGGCCCTGGTGCAGGCCATCAATCTGACCGGCCAGGATTTTGCGGCTTTTGAGGACTCGGAAAAAAGGCACGACATTTTCAAAATGATGGTCGTGGGCTTCAGCAGCGGCTGGGTTTCGGCCTTTTACATTCTGGGAATGGCATTGCTTTGCCTGCATTTGAGCCACGGAGCGAGCAGTATGTTCCAATCCATCGGCTGGAAGAACCAGGCCTATCGGCCATGCCTCGACAAGGCCGCGTACTTGCTGGCCGGGCTGATCTTCATAGGTTATGCCTCGATTCCGGTTGCGATTCTCCTGGGTTACGGGAAGGAAGCCTTGAAATGAAACTGGACGCAAAAATCCCTACCGGTCCTCTGGCCCAAAAGTGGGACCTGCACAAGTTCGAACTGAAACTCGTAAACCCTTCAAACAAAAGGAAGTTCGACGTCATCGTCGTCGGCAGCGGTTTGGCGGGGGCCTCGGCAGCAGCTTCGCTCGCGGAATTGGGATACCAGGTGAAATGTTTCTGTTTCCAGGACAGCCCACGTCGGGCGCACAGCATCGCGGCGCAGGGGGGAATCAATGCCGCCAAGAACTATCAGAACGACGGCGACAGCGTCTATCGGCTCTTTTACGACACGATCAAAGGGGGAGATTTTCGAGCGCGCGAGGCGAACGTGTATCGGCTGGCGCAAGTCAGCGTGAACATTATCGACCAATGTGTGGCGCAGGGCGTGCCGTTTGCGCGAGAATACGGCGGCTTGCTTGCCAACCGGTCGTTCGGCGGGGCGCAGGTGTCGCGCACATTCTACGCGCGCGGCCAGACCGGCCAGCAGCTCCTGCTGGGCGCATACCAGGCGCTATGCCGCCAGATCGGCCTCGGGACGGTCAAGATGTATCCGCGCACGGAAATGCTCGACCTGGTCATCATCGACGGCCATGCCAAGGGCATCGTGGTGCGAAACTTGGTTACAGGGGAAATCTCATCTCATGCGGGTGATGCGGTTGTCCTGGCGACCGGCGGGTACGGCAACGCGTTCTTCCTCTCCACTAATGCCAAGGGCTGCAACGTCACGGCCACTTGGCGTGCTTACAAGAAAGGCGCCTTTTTCGCCAACCCCTGCTACACGCAGATTCACCCTACGTGCATCCCGGTCAGCGGCGAACACCAATCCAAGCTGACCCTGATGTCCGAGTCTCTGCGCAACGACGGGCGGGTCTGGGTGCCCAAGCGCAAAGAAGATTGCAGCAAAACGCCGGCCTCGATATCCGAATCCGACCGCGATTATTATCTCGAGCGGAAATACCCGAGCTTTGGCAACCTGGCGCCGCGCGACATCTCCTCCCGCGCGGCAAAGGAGGCCTGTGATTCGGGCCGTGGCGTAGGTCCCGGCGGTCTGGGGGTGTATCTCGATTTCGCCGACGCCATCAGGCGTTTGGGCGAGTCAGTTATCCGCGAGCGCTACGGCAACTTGTTCGACATGTACGAGAAGATCACAGGTGAGAATGCGTACCAAATCCCCATGCGCATTTACCCGGCGGTGCATTACGCGATGGGCGGCACGTGGGTGGATTACAACCTGATGACCACCGTTCCAGGTCTGTTCGTCCTCGGGGAGGCGAACTTTTCGGATCACGGCGCCAACCGACTTGGGGCCAGCGCGCTGATGCAAGGTTTGGCCGACGGCTACTTCGTTTTGCCATACACCATCGGGAATTACTTCGTCACGTCCAAGCAGCCTAAGCCTCCGGCCAACCACGCGGAATTCAAGAAGGCGGAAGCCGAAACTAAGGCGTTCACGAAGCGGTTGCTTTCAATCAGAGGCAAGCGAACCGCCACCTCCCTGCACCGCGAGTTGGGCAAGCTGCTCTGGGAAAAATGCGGCATGGCGCGGAATGAAGCCGGGCTCAAAGAAGCGCTGCGGCGGATTCCCGAGTTGCGCGCGGAATTCTGGAGGAACGTGAATGTCACCGGGGAAAACGGTGGGTTGAACCAGGCCCTGGAATATGCGGGGCGCGTTGCCGACTTCATGGAGTTTGCGGAGTTGCTCTGCCTCGACGCGCTGCATCGACGCGAATCCTGCGGGGGACACTTCCGCGAGGAGTTCCAGACCCCCGACGGCGAAGCGCAGCGGGACGACGAGAACTTTTCCTACGTGGCCGCTTGGGAATACCGGGGTTCGGACAAACAGCCGGTGTTGCACAAGGAGCGGCTGGTCTATGAAGCAGCGCACATGAGCACGCGGAGTTACAAATGAATTTGACTCTGAAAGTCTGGCGGCAAAAAGACGCGACCACGCCTGGGAGCCTTGAAACTTACGAGGCTCGGAATGTCCTCGGGGATATGTCTTTCCTGGAAATGTTGGACGTGGTGAACGAAGGCCTGATCGCAAAAGGCCAGGAATCAATTGCCTTCGATTCCGACTGTCGCGAAGGCATCTGCGGCATGTGTTCGCTGGTGATCAACGGCATCCCCCACGGCGGTCATCGTGGAACCGCTTCGTGCCAACTCCACTTGCGGCATTTCAAGGACGGCGACACGATCACCATCGAGCCGTGGCGGGCCAAGGCATTCCCCATTATCAAGGACCTGGTCACAAACCGCAGCGCGTTCGATCGGATCATTCAGGCCGGCGGTTTCGTTTCGGTGAACACGGGCGGCACCCCAGATGGAAACGCGCTTCCGGTGTCGAAGGCGGACGCGGAACTTTCGATGGATGCCGCGGCCTGCATCGGCTGTGGTGCCTGCGTGGCGGTGTGCAAAAACGCTTCTGCGATGCTCTTCGTCGCCGCCAAAGTTTCTCACCTGAACTTACTGCCGCAAGGCAAAGCTGAAAAGGACCGCCGCGTCCTCAATATGGTGAAGCAGATGGACGCCGATGGGTTTGGCAACTGCACCGTCACCGGCTCGTGCGAAGCGGTTTGTCCCAAGGAAATCAACCTGAATTTTATCGGGAAGATGAACCGTGACTACGGGTTGGCCACGCTGAAAGGCGAGTGACCCTTCCTTCGAGAGAGCAAGTGCGACCTCGGAAGTTCAGGGTTGGCCTTTTTCAGAGTGCTACGTCGGAGGAAATGTGCTTCTCCAATCCACCTCCGAACTGTGGGTGACCTCAATCAAAACACTTTTCAGCCTGCCCCTTGCCCTGCCTGGAGCATAAACCAAGAATCCCTTTGATTTTAACAAAGGGGGTACGGCGGGGCAGGATTCCAGCCAGCGGCGTGAAATACCTGCCCCTGCTCGCCTGAGTGCGGGGGATGACGTGGGCGGTGGGCGGAGCGAGAGGAAAAGTGGGGACGGCCAGTGGTTGCTCGATCCGGCTGGATCGAGCGGGCGCTGTCAGCGGCTTGAACCCGGGCCCGCCTGCAGCCGCCGATTCAAGAACTGTTCAACCCGATGTGGTAACGAGCCGCGAGGGCTGCGTCGAAATCCGTTTCGTTGAGCAGGTAATACCGGAACGCTTCCAATAAGCGCTGAGGGATCTTCTTGAGTGCGCCCCAGAGAGCCAGGACGCTGGGTTGACCATACTGTTTAGCCAAGGCCTGGTGCAGGCTGTTATGGTGTAACAGTTGCATGAGCAGATGGCCGATCTGTAGCAGGTAATAATAGGCCTTGGCATGGTCCCAGTTTTGGCTGAAGACGTGCTCCAGGTTCAAGCCGCTGTTTTTTTGAACGTTGAAGCCTTCGTTTTCGATTTTTTGGCGTAGCCGGCCGACTTGGTCGGCGATAGCGATGACCGAATCCCGATTGACCGCCAAATTGGTCAACCAGGCAAAGGTAGTTTTTTGGCCGGTGGGAGAGGTTTCCTCGCAGAGAATGGCGCCTAATGTCCAAGAACGTTTTCCACTGTCGATGTAAGGCAACTGCTCCACCCAGCGATAAACCCGACGCGTTTTGTCGGGCAGGGTGGTGGTCCGTTTTTGTTCGGGGCGCAGTTTCAAGAGGGCTAGAAATTCCCGCCACAGGTCGGGCGTGCGGCCCTCCTTGAAAGTGACCATGAAATGCCAGTGATGCTTTTTGCATACGGCGAAAGCGCGGCCACAGCCATACAAGCTGTCGAAGCTCAGACAGAGACGCAACTGAGGGAAGGCGACCTTGAGTTTGGCCGCCAAGCGATCGAAGGCCTTAAGTTCGCAGTCCTGTTTTTGTTCCTGATAATTGGCGGGAGTGCGGCCTGGAGGGTTTTCGATAAACTCGCTGGCTAAGGACAAAGCCAGGCCGGTGCTCGTCACCAATTTGGCCTCCAGCACCGGATGGAGGTAGGAGGCCTTGCCCGAGGCATGCTTCTGGGTCAGGCACTGGGAGCAGTGGTGATGACTGAAGCTGAGATAACCCGTGCCATCAATCGGGACAACGAAGTCGCCCTGAAAACGGAAATCGTCCAGGGCTTTCATGCGGATGAGCCGCTGGGTGTGTCGGTGGAGCAGTTGAGCGAAAGCGGGGCTGCCGACATGGCCGATAAAATGATCAAGCGTCTTGGTGACCGGAAGAGATTCCTGCCGGGTGTCAGCTAAGAGGTTGAGGTTGTGCAGGATGGCGCATTCCAGGTCGCGCAGGTCGTTGTCGGCAGAACGGCGGCTGCCCAACCCCAGCCCGAACAGGAGCAATCCCCACCAGCAGAGAAAGCGGCGGTGATAGACGACCATGGGAACGTAGCGGGTATCGGGCAGTTGATCCAGCCAACCGGGCAGCTCAGGGAAGAAGTGAGCGACGGTTTTGAGAAAGAGCCGGATCAGGGCTATGACCTTCCGCGCTTGCGCCGCTGGGCAGTCACATGGGACTGAATGAGAGCCAAGGAGAGTTGGGTTATCTCGCGGACCAGTTGTTTGATGCGGCGATGTTCTTGAGTCCATTGTTTGACTTGAGGCAGCAGATCCACCGGGACATAAGTGGTGTGGGTCTTGGATTTGAGCTTCCAGGTGAGGTAGTGGCCAGGGTGCTTTTGCCCACGGGCGCAGCGGCAATTAGGATTGCCACAGGCACGGCGGATGTTGACGAGGCTGGCAGCCAGGACGGGGCCATTGGCTTGGAGCTGTTTTTGGCGGGCTTGGAGGAAGCGGCGGATCAGGGTGGGATGTTTGGGCGTTTTCATACGTTGGGACGGGCGACTTTTGTGGCCCGAATAACTGAATAGTATTATCACTTATCAGTTACAAGGGCAAAACAAAGCCTTGAGACAACTTTTTATCAAGAGGGGTTTAGCGCCAAGGTCCGGGCGCAAGCGCGGCGAAGCAAAAATCCAAGAGGCAGGAAAAGCCAGAAGAATGCGAAAAGCCCGGTGCTTATTGATGGAAGGCTATCCCGGCATTGCCTTTGATTGATCCAAACCCCATGGCCTCGGACTGCGGAAATGCGGCCTCGTAGGTGCGAAATCCAGCTGTGTCACGGTGCTGGATTCCAGCATGCACAACCAAGGCCTCCTGAGTGCAGAAATTGCGCATTCTTTTGCTTCTTTGCCGGCCACTCCCCGCTCACGCTTGCAGATTCCTCGTAAGTCTCAGAGGCGGAACACAAAAGCGACGGCTCATGAGCCTTGGCATGGCTGATGCGACCTGACGCGTGGACAGTTAGAAAATGAATTAGCGATTACGGGGAAACGTTCATGTTAACAGAAACCAAAACAGCAGCACCGCCAACTCCGGCCCGAGGGGGCTGGAACCAAACAACCGTTCAGGATCGAACCGCCATACCTCAGGTTCAACCACACGATGCGGAACCGAAAGAGGATGTCGTCAGCACAAGCACTTCGCATATGCCAAAGGAGGCGGTGTCCCATCAGCCACACTCCCGATTGCGGAGTGGCATCAACGCAAACCCTTATCAGCCCGGTCCTCACTCGGATTGGGGCATTAATGAAGAGTCCTTATGATTTGGACCATAAACTAAAAAGGCGAAACGAAAACTATGAAACTGCGAAACACTAAACTCACTGTCGGCACGCGGCTGAAGCCGAAAAAGCAACGGATCGAAAATGCCGGAACGAAGTCCGCATTGCCGGCTAGGCCGGCGGCACCGAATGGCAGCGTGCCAGCCCCAGAGGTTCGCACCTTGTTGGCCTCGCGTTGGGGAATCAACAACCCAAGACCTTCA
>Ga0315271_10000302_pt1 | contig 26173 bp, 21 predicted proteins | sample C3_top_MG_FD_204664 | JGI IMG/M metagenome (GOLD analysis project Ga0315271, IMG submission 204664) | Sediment microbial communities from Yellowstone Lake, YNP, Wyoming, USA - C3_top | ecosystem: Environmental > Aquatic > Freshwater > Lake > Sediment | place: USA: Wyoming | collected 2017-08-01
TCTCTCCTGCATTTGTGTGTTGGTGGCTTGATGCCCTTGGAGCCACAACAGGATTGAGCCTTTTCGGGCTTCAAGCCTCGGGAGAGAGACAGCCGTGGGCGGTGACGGTCCTTGGTTCCTTGGACCGTCGCGACCCTAACTGCGGGGCCTGCGAGATCGGGTCCTTCCAGCGAGACAAACTTGCCCCGAAACGAGAGATCGGTCTATAACCCTGAACGAATGCAAGAGTCGTTCCAGGAAAAGCGCCGGGCGGGCGCGCTCCGATCCAATCCCACGTGGATCCTGAGAACGCTTGCTTTGCTGGTGGTGATCGGGGTTTCGGCCGCGGTTTTGCAGGCCCTGCGAACGCCCCGCCTGAAGCAAGCCCCGGGCCTGACCGACCCCGCCGCGGTCTCTCCTTCGCCCGGTGTTTCGACATCCGCGTCTCCGACCGGCGCCGGATATGCCCCCACCGACCCGAAGGCCGACAAGCTGGAGGCCCTGGTGTTCACCCAGTGGAACGCCTCGGGGAAGAAGGGCGTTGAGCTCGAGGCTCAGGGTTCTTCGGGAAAGGAGACCGAGCGGCGATTCCTCGATACGGTCAAGGCGCGCATTCCTTTCACGTCCGAGGGCAAGCAGGCCAGCATGGAGATCGTGGCTGACCACGCCCAGCACGTCGCGAGCCGCCCCTCCGCCCTGTTTCAGGGCCACGTGAAGATGACCACGGACGACGGCTTTGTCCTGGAGACGGACGAGCTCTTCTACGACGGCCGCGACGGCATGGCCCAGAGCGAGCGCCGGGTCCGCTGGCACCGCAAGGACATCTCGGGTGAGGCGCTGGGCATGCTCTACGAGGGGTGGAGCGACTCGATCACGTTCTTCAAGGACGTCAAGATCCGGCTTCGCGACCCTGACGACCCGCCGGCCGACATCGCTGCCGATTCAGGTTGCCTGACGCGCGAGCAGAACGCCCTCTTTCTCGAAGGCAACGTGCGGGTCGACCAGGGACCGAACCGGACCAAGGCGGGTTCGCTCCAGTTGTTTTTCGGCCCCGACCGCGCCATCTATCGGGCCCTGTTCCGGGACGGATTCGAACTCGTGGCCCAGGGCGACACTTCCGCGCTGGGCTTCTCGTTCCCCCGGGCGACGGGCCGCAAGATCATCCGGGGCCGAAGGCTCGATATGACTTTCGGGGAAGGACGCGTGCTCGAGGAGGTGTCCGCCGGGCCCGAGGGCCTGATGATCGTCGAGCCCGGTCCCGGTGACCCGCCGGAGCGCCGCGAGATCCGCGCCGACGCCCTCATCTTCAAGTTCGGACCGGGAGGGAAACTGAGGGAATACCAGGGCAACTTCAACACCAGCGTGCGCTTCATCCCCCTGAGCCCCGCCGCGGGCGAGGCCCGGTCGATCTCCGCCACCTACTTTTTCGCCAAGCTCGACCCGCAGACCGGAGAGGCGGAGACGATCGCGTTCGACGAGAACGTCCTGTTCGAGAAGAAGAGCCAGCGCGGCAAGGGGAGCAAGGCCGAGTTCTCAGAGAAGACCGCGCGCATGGTGGTGTCCGGGGGAGCCTCGTTCGACGATTCGCTCTCCAAGGTATCCCTCGTGTGCTCGGCGATGGACATCGATACGCGGAACGGCTCCTTCCGTGCCTGGGGAGGGGTCCGTCACACGCAGAAGGGCGGGATTCCGGGAGCGCCCTTCGGCACCGCGGGCGCGGATCTCCTCGCCACCTCCCGCCAGGTCATCTACGACGCGCCGCTCAAGAAGACCCAGTACCTCGACCGCGTGGTGCTTCGCGCCGGCGACGACGAGATGCGCGCGCTCACCATCGAGACGGTGGAATCGCCCCAGGGCGCCAAAATTACCGCGGACGCGGACGTCGAAATCCTGGTGGCCGGAGGGGCGGCCGGGGCGGGCCTCGACGCGCGGGCCGCGAAGATGATCTACACCCCGGCGGACCGCCGGTTCGCCTTCACCGGGGCGGCTTCGGTGAAGCAGAAGGATTTCGAAACCAGGGCTCCGGAGATCCTGGTCGGCCTCGGTCCCGCGGGCGGCTTCGAGATCAAGAGCCTGGAGGCGCAAGGCGGCCTCGTCGCCATCAAGGCCATGGAACGAACCGCGGAGGGCACCCACCTTCTATACACTCCAAAGGATGGCCGCGTGGCCATGGCGGGAGCGCCGGTCAAACTCGAAGCTCAGGGACGCCGCGTGCAGGGCAAGTCCGTGGTCTTTTTCACGTCGGGCGATCAGGTCGAAGTGGTGGGGGAAGAAGGGCGAACCGAAACCGTGCTTCAGAGAAAGATCATCAAACCGTGAGCGCGCCTCAGATCGTCCTTCGCGGCGAGGGTCTTACCAAGGCCTATGGCTCCCGGGTGGTGGTGAAGGACGTCAACATCGAGATCTCCACCGGGGAAGTGGTCGGACTTCTGGGACCGAACGGCGCGGGAAAGACCACGACCTTCTATATGGTAGTGGGCCTCACCAAGCCCCGCTCGGGCTCGGTGTTTCTCGGCCGCGACGACATCACGAGCCTGCCCATGTACCTCCGCGCCCGCGCGGGCATCGGGTATCTACCCCAGGAGGCGAGCGTCTTCCGGAAGCTCAGCACCGAAGAGAACGTCCTCGCCGTCCTCGAGACCCTGGGCTACTCCCTGCGCGAGCAGAAGACGCGGGCCCTCGAACTCCTCCACGAGCTCGGCATCGCGGGCCTCGCGAACCAGCGCGCCGACACGCTCTCGGGCGGCGAGCGCCGCCGTCTCGAGATCTGCCGGGCGCTTGCCGCCTCGCCCCTCTTCATCCTCCTCGACGAGCCCTTCGCGGGCATTGACCCCATCGCGGTCGCCGACATCCAGAGAATCATCGAGTACCTCAGGAAGCGGGGCCTGGGAATTCTGATCACCGACCACAACGTCCGCGAGACCCTGCGCATCACCGATCGCGCGTACATCATCCGCGACGGCGAAGTCTTCCGCGCGGGCACGCCCCGAGCACTCGCCACCGACCCCGAGGTGCGGCGCGTCTACCTGGGCGATGATTTCGACCTCATGCTTCCCGAGACCAAGGGCTAAGACGATGGCACTTCAACAGCGCCTGTCCCTCTCGCCCAAGCTGTCGCAGCGCCTCGTCCTCACCCCGGCGATGCAGCAGGCCATCAAGCTGCTGCCCCTCACCACCCTCGAACTCGCGGATGTCATCAACCAGGAGATGGTCGAAAACCCCCTCCTCGAGGAGATCCCCGAGGACGAACTGGCCGGGCCCGCGCCGGAGACGGACAGCGAAGGCGCTGACGGTTCGAGCGGGGCCGAGGCCGAGTTCGATGCCGACATCGGCGGCGTCGATCTGAGCGTCGAGTCCGTGGATGCGGCGCCCGAAGTCGCGGTCGCCGAGCCGCAGCTCGACCCGGTCGCGGAGCCCGTGCCTGCGGAGCAGACCGCGCTTCAGGACTCCGACATCGACAAGCTCTTCGAGAACGTGGTCGACGACATCGGCGTTCGCGACATGGCGCAAAGCGATCCCGACTCGGAGTACTCGATCGAGAACCGCCTCTCCACCACCATCGACCTGCGCGACCATCTGATGTCTCAGTTGCGCCACGATGCTTCCCCCGGCCTGGTGCGCGACCTCGGCGAAGCCATCATCCAGAATCTCGACGACGACGGGTACCTGCGGACCCACGATCCGTCCTGCGAGGCGAACGACCACGCGGCCTGCGGCAAGATCGTGCCCACCACCCTCGACGAAATCTGCGTCGCCCTGGGCCTCGACCCCGAGGTCCATCGCAGAGACGCCGAGAAGGCGCTCAAGCTCGTCCAGACCTTCGATCCGGCGGGAGTGGGCGCGCGCGACCTGCGCGAGTGTCTTCTCGTCCAGCTCGACTACTTCGGTTTCGGCGACACCCCGGCGCGGACCATCGTGGAGTCCCACATGCGCGCGCTGGAGATGCGCGACGTGGCCGGCCTGGTGCGCGTCCTTGGCAAGCCCGAGGCCGAGGTGCTCGACTGGCTGGACCTGATCGAGGGTCTCGACCCGCGCCCCGGCAGCACGCTCTCCGCCAAGGCCCCGTCCTACGTGGTTCCCGACGTGATGATCTTCAAGAAGGACGGGCAGTTCGTGGTCGAGCTGAACGACGACTCCCTGCCGCGCCTCCGCATCTCCTCGAGCTATCGGCAGTTTCTGAGCGCGGGCTCCTCCGCGGACGACGAAGCGAAGACCTACGTTCGCGACAAGATGAGGAGCGCGCTCTTCCTGATCAAGAGCGTCGACCAGAGGCAGCGCACCCTTTACAAGGTCGCGGATTCCATCGTCAAGCGACAGGAGGGGTTCTTCGAGCACGGCATCGCCGCCCTCAAGCCCATGGTGCTTCGCGACGTGGCCGACGACATCTCGATGCACGAGTCCACGGTCTCCCGCATCGTCCAGAACAAGCACGCGCACACGCCCCAGGGCGTCCTGCCTCTGAAGTTCTTCTTCCACTCCGGCCTCAAGGGCGACTCGGGCGAGGCCGTGAGTTCGGTGGCGATCAAGGAGAAGATCCGGCACATGATCGATGCCGAGACCCCGGGCAAACCGCTTTCCGACGCCCAGATCGGCCAGGTGCTTTCCTACCAGGGCACCACCATCGCGCGCCGCACCGTCGCCAAGTATCGCGAGGAGATGCGGATACCCTCGTCGTCGGAACGCAAGGGCCGGCCGCGGTGAAGAAAGCCTCGCCTCCGCGCGTTCCCGTTGAAGCGCTGCTGAGCGAGGGTGCGGCGCCCATGGGCCTGAGCCTCGTCGGGGGGAAGGCGGGCCTCCGGAACCTCATCGATCGGTCGCGGGTGCAAAGGCCCGGCCTCGCTCTCACCGGGTTCACCCGCTACCTGAGCGCGGGCCGCGTGCAGATCCTGGGGGGCAGCGAGTCGTCCTACCTGAAGACCCTCTCGATGAAGCAGCGCGCCGCGGTCCTGCGCCGCCTCATGGCGCGAGAGCTTTGCTGCGTGGTGGTGACCCGCGGCCTCGAAGTGCCTCCGGAGCTGCAACGCGAATCCGATCGGCGCGGCATTCCCCTGCTGGCCACCGCCCTCGACTCGACCCCTTTCATCAAGCGGCTGACCGAGTTTCTCGAGGATCGTCTGGCCCGCACCGGACGACTGCACGGCGTGCTCATCGATGTGCTCGGCGTGGGCGTCTTCATCCGGGGCGACAGCGGGATCGGAAAATCCGAGTGCGGCCTCGAACTCGTGGACCGCGGCCATCGCCTCGTCTCCGACGACGCCGTCGACATCAAGGCCACGAGCCAGGGCCTGCTCGGCGCCTCGCCCCAGCCCACCCGCGATCACATGGAGATCCGCGGCCTCGGGATCGTCAACATCCAGGACCTCTACGGCGTCTCCGCGGTGAGCCCGGAGCAGACCATCGACCTCGTGGTCCGACTGGAGAAGTGGAATCCGCGCAAGGCGTATGACCGGCTGGGCCTCCATCGGGAAACCGAGACCATCCTGGATGTCGACCTCCCTCTCCTCCGCCTTCCCGTGGCCCCCGGCCGCAACGTGGCCCTCCTCGTGGAACTGGCGGCCAAGAATCTCCTGCTTCGCGCGCGCGGTCACGACGCGACCGTCACCCTGCTCTCCCGGGTGGAAGCGCTGCGCGCACCGCAACAGAAGGGCTGGGCATGAGGGCGACGCTCTCTCCCTCCCGGCACCAGGCGGAGATCGTCATCATCTCCGGCCTCTCGGGTTCGGGGAAGTCCCATGCCGCCAACGCCCTCGAGGACCTGGGGTTCTTCTGCGTCGACAATCTGCCCACCAAACTTCTGCCCGGGTTCGTCGATTTCCTAAATTCCTCCGGTATTCCCCAGGCCGCGCTCGTCGTCGACATGCGCGAGCCGAACTTCGTGACCCACTTCGGCCGGGCCTTCGAGAAGCTGAAGAAGCAGCCGGTGAAGGTGAGCCTCATCTTCCTCGAGGCCTCGGACGCCGCCCTGATCCGGCGCTTTTCCGAGACGAGACGCGCCCATCCCCTCGCCACGAATCAACCGGTGAGAGACGGCATCCGGGAGGAACGACAGGCTCTCACCATCATCCGCCGCCTCGCCGACCTCATCCTCGACACATCGACTCTGAGCGTTCACGAGCTCAAGGGATATATCCAGGAGCATTTCGGAGCGGGGCAGGAGGGAACCGGCCTCGTGCTGACCGTGCTCTCCTTCGGCTTCAAGCACGGCCTTCCCGCGGAGGCGGACCTCGTGTTCGACGTGCGCTTCCTGAAGAATCCCCATTTCGAGCCGCGACTTCGACGCCTCACCGGCCTCGATGCGAGGATCGTTCGCTACCTCAAGCGCGCCGCGGGCACCGTCGAGTTCCAGGCGCGGCTCAAGGATTTCCTCGGCTTCGTGATTCCGAAGTACGTGGCGGAAGGCAAGGCCTACCTCACCGTCGCCATCGGATGCACCGGAGGGCGCCATCGCTCTGTCATGATTGCCCGCGAACTGGCGTCAGACCTCGACCGGATCGAGGGCGCCACCGTTCGTCTCAGGCATCGCGACCTCAAGCAGAAATGATCGGAATCCTCGTCGTGACCCACGGTGATGTGGCCAAGGAACTGGTGAACGCTCTCAAGATGATCGTGGGCGATCAGGAAAGAATCCTCGCTCTTTCCATCGACTGGGAGGACGACGTGGACGTGGCCAAGGGCCACATCGGCAAGGCCCTCGCCCAGTGCGGCAAGAAGAATGTGCTGGTTCTGACCGACATGTTCGGCGGCACTCCGACGAACCTGGTCCTGCCTTTCGCGGGCGACGGCGTCGAAGTGGTCACGGGCGTGAACCTCCCCATGCTGATCAAGGCCTGCCAGATCCGCACCAAGCCTCTTGCCGAGGTGGCCCGGATCGTCTGCGCCCAGGGCCGCGAAAGCGTCCAGGTCGCCGGGGATCTGCTGAGCCCGGCCAAGCTTTGAAACGGAAGACCATTCGCGTGGTGAACGCCCTCGGGTTCCATGCCCGGGCCGCGGCCAGGTTCGTGGCGGAGGCCTCGCGGTTCGAGGCCCAGGTCACCGTGGTCTTCAAGGACAAGGAGATGGACGGCAAGTCCATCCTCGGCCTGCTCCTGCTGGCCGCGCCCTGCGGCGCCAGTATTCAGGTCCGGGCGGACGGTCGCGACGAGAAGGAGGCGATCAAAGCGCTCGCTTCCCTCGTCGCCGCGGGTTTTGGAGAGGCGCCCAGGAATTGAGGCTTTCAGGCTTCGCCATTGCCCCCGGCCGGGTGCTGGGGAAGGCGTTCGTGTTTCGACGGGCCGAGCGTCGCGTGCCATTTCGGAACATCGAGAAGGCCGCGGCGGCGGCCGAGCGCGAACGGCTCCAGGCCGCGTTCGTGGCCGCCCAGGCCGAACTCGCCGACCTCAGGGCCCGGCTCTCCCACGAGGCGGGCGAAGCCCACGCCTATCTGTTCGACGCGCAGGTCCTGATGCTTCAGGATCCGCTCTTCGCGGGCCGAAGCCTGAGCCTCATCGGCGAGCGTCTCATCGGGGCCGAGTGGGCGCTGTCGATCGTCTGCGACGAACTGCGCCGGCTCTTCGCCCGCGCCTCCTCGGTGATCGCGGAACGTTCCCACGACCTGGATGACGTCCTCGATCGCGTCCTGACCCTGCTCGGCGGCACCAAGGGTGACCTGGTCCTGCCGCGCGGCGAGAAGGTGGTCCTGGTCTGCGAAGACCTCAAGCCTTCCGAGGCCGCCGAGATCGACTGGTCCCAGGTGGGCGCGCTCGTCGCCGATCACGGCTCGCCCACTCACCACATGGCCATCCTCGCCCGGTCCCGGGCCATTCCCTGCGTTCTCGGGGTTCGCATCGGAACCGCGGAGGTGTCGAGCGAGGCGGTGGTCCTGGTGGATGGAACCGCGGGCTACATCGATACCAACCCTCCGCCCGAGACGCGGGTCGAAAAGATCACGGAAGAGCGGAGGGCCGGGACGCCCGAAGGCCCGGTCCGGACCACGGACGGCGTCGAGATCCTCCTGCGGGCCAACATCGAATTCCCGTCGGACATCGAGAGCGTCCGGGAGTCGGGTGCGATGGGCGTCGGCCTCTTCAGGTCAGAGTACCTGCTGTCCCGGCAGGGACGCGCGCCGAGCGAGGAGGCGCAGCTCGATCTGTATCGTCGTCTGGCTCTCGCGGTGGCTCCGCACCCGCTCACCGTCCGCACCTTCGACCTCGGACCCGAGGACCTGTCCCCTGCGAGCCCCTCGAGCCCGAATCCCGCTCTCGGCCTGCGCGCTTTCCGCCTCCTCTCCAAAGGGAGCGACTACTTCCGGCCCCAGCTCCGGGCTCTCCTGCGCGCGGCCGACGAGACCGCGATCCGGATCCTCTTCCCCTTCGTGGGCGGCGTCCGCGACGCCGAGGAGATCCTGGCTCTGGTCGAAGACGTCGAACAGGAGCTTCGTTCCGCGGGTCGCGCGTTTCGAAGGCCTCCGCTCGGCGCGATGATCGAGATTCCCTCCGCGGCCCTGGTGGCGGGCGCGCTCGGGCGGAGGTTCGACTACCTCTGCGTCGGCACCAACGATCTCATCCAGTACACCCTCGCGGTCGACCGCGCCGATCCGCGGGTCGGTCATCTCTATGCCCCGTTCCATCCCGCGGTGGTGCGCCTCCTGGGCGAGATCGTGAACGCGGCCTCGGATGCGAAGGTCCCGCTCTCGGTGTGCGGAGAGATGGCGGCGACCCGCGAAGGCGCGCTCCTGCTCGTGGGCCTTGGTTATCGCGAGCTGTCAATGGCGCCGGGTTCGATACGACAGGTGTGTCACGCGCTCGCCTCGTCTCCGCTCAGAGCCGTCGAGCAGGCGGTGGCCATGGCCTTGAGGTCCGAGACCCTCACCGTCGAATCGTTCACGGCCGCTCTCCACGCCACGTATCGGGAGACGCCCGCCCCGGTGTGAGGCGGCAGGATCGAATCAACGAACCAAAGGAAGCGAAGAGGCAAGAAGGCTCATGAACGAGAGCGCAAAGCGAATCGACAAACCCTGGGGCTATGAGATCTGGTGGGCCCGCACCGACCGGTACGTGGGGAAGCTCCTGCACATCAACAAGGGCGAGAGCCTCTCCCTCCAGTATCACAATGTGAAGGACGAGACCATCCTTGTCCAGGCGGGCACGCTTCTCTTCGAGACCGGTTCGAAGGACGATCCCGCGAACCTCAAGAAGACGGAGATGAAACCGGGCGATCTCTTCCACATCACCCCGCACACCGTCCATCGCATGACCGGGGTGACCGACGTGGACCTCGTCGAGGTGTCGACGCCGGAACTCGATGACGTAGTGCGTCTCGAAGATCGCTACGGCCGGGCGGGCACGAACAAGCCCTAGACGGGCGTTCGCAGCCGACCAGGAGCACTCCCATGACCCCATCCACCGTGTTGCTCTTTGTGGCCGCCCTGGGGTGGGAGCAGGCCGCGCCTTCGCCACCCCCGACGCCGTCTCCCTACGCAGCCCCGGCGGTGGCGCCCGCGGGAGCCGCGCTCGAGCAGAGGAGTCATGGCGCCTTGCCCGGCCCTGTGCTGGCGGAGAGCTTCGATGGCCTCGGCCTCGGCTTCAGCGGTCCCCAGGGCGTCGCAACCGTCAGGAATCCATCCGACAACAGCCTGGCCGTGGGGCCCGATCACATCGTCCAGACCGTGAACGGCGCGGGAATGGCCGTGTTCACCCGCAAGGGCAGGCGGTTCGACACGACCGGGAAGGTCCTCTACGGGCCGGTCCGCGCGAACACCGTCTTCAAGGGCTTCGGCGGGAACTGCGAGGCCCGGAGCAGCGGCGACGTGGTCGTGCGCTACGACCAGCTCGCGGATCGCTGGCTGATCGTCATGCCTTTGTTCTCGAGGGGGCCGGTGCGTCCCGACCAGATCCCGCCCGCCCCTCCGGGGGTGACGCAGCTCAGCGTGCCCGGTGTCACGAATCAGCCGGGTCCCGCGGTGATCCTGTATCAGCCGCCTCCTGTGACTCCCACGCCCACCCCGGCGCCGGGGCCGCGTCCTTCGCCGACCCCGGGACCCCAGGGGCCCTATTCGATGTGCTACGCGATCTCGGCGACGCCCGATCCGCTCGGCGCCTACTACCGCTATGAGTTCCTGCGTCCGCTCTTTCCCGACTATCCGAGGCCGGCGATCTGGGCCGACGGTTACTACGTGCCCACGAGCACCAGCGACGATCGCATCTCAGAGGCCGTGGCCACCGAGAAGCACGCTTGCGTGGTCGACCGCGGGAAGATGCTCAAAGGGCAGCCGGCCGCCGAGCAGTGCGTCATCATCCATGACGTCAACTTCCTGAACAACGCGGACATCGACGGCAAGGCCCTTCCTCCCAAGGGCGCGCCGAACATCATGATGGCCGCGGGCGGGCGACAGCTCGACCACATCCTGAATGACGATGTCATCAACGTGTGGCAGTTTCACGTCGACTGGAACGATCCGAAGAAGACGGCGGTCAAAGGGCCTCAGGTGATCCAGGTCGCCCCGTATAACTACCTGTGCGGCGGACAGCTCACCTATTGCGTGCCCCAGCCCGGAAGCGAGCTTCGTCTCGATGCGCAGGGCGACAAGCTCATGGCTCGACTCGTGTATCGCATGGTGAACGGGCACGAAAGCATCGTGGCTGCCCACTCCATCGACACCGCGCAGGGCGGGGGCGGCGTGCGCTGGTATGAGTTCCGCGTGAACCAGGACAAAGCGCGGAGCCTGGGTCTGCATCAGCAGGGGACGTACGCGCCGGAGGGCTTCTACCGCTGGATGCCCAGTCCGGCGATGGACAAGCATGGCAACATCGGCATTGGCTATTCGTTCGGTGGGTCACCGAACTTCGCCGGCCAGCGCTTCGCGGGACGCCAGGCGAACGACCCTCTCGGTCAGCTCACGTTGAGGGAAACCGTTCTGGTCACGGGCGAGGCGGCGGATGGCGGTACCGGCGCCGGTCGCCCGCGGGCCCAGCGGTGGCAGGATTACACCCAGACCGCCGTCGATCCGATCGACGACTGCACGATCTGGTACGTGGGGGACTACGTGAAGAAGGACGCCACGAGCTACTCAACCCGCATCGGAGCGTTCCGGCTGCCGGGCTGCCCGGCTCAGGGCACGTCGGTCCGATAGGCGAAATGCCGGTTGACCTCATCGCCACGAGGCGGGAACCATCGCCCTTGGCTCGGGGTCACCTCCCGATCTGAACCGGCGTCAGGGCGTTCTTGTTCGTCCCGTTCCCGAGCTGCCCGGAGTCGTTGTGTCCCCAGGCCTAGAGCGTGTCGTCCGTCCTGATCGCGACCGTGTGAGCCTCTCCCGCGACCAGCAATGGCAACGTCGGAGGCGAAGCTTCCCGGCCTTCGCAGGCGGTCAGAGTGAGTAACAGAGTCACGCATCCCAATCGCTCGCGGTGGGTCATCAGGGCGCCGGCCGTTCCTGCTCGAAGCCTCCGGCGGTCACCGCGTTTCGGCCCGGTAGTCGAGCCGCCATGTCACGGTTCCGCCGCGAGGAGAGAGCAAGCGCAATCGGCGCAGCGTCCCGACCCTCTCGTTGCTCTGGATGTCCGCCCCCGTGACTCGAGCATTCACGAACGCATGGCTCATGGGTTCGGTGAAATAGAGCTCATAAGGATCGTTGGCCACGACGTCACTGACGCCCTCGAGAGCGCCGCCGGACCAGGCCGCGGTGCTCACGTCCACGGCGCCACACGACACATGCCGGTTCGTGGCCACGAGCTGCGGGTGACCGACGCTTTCGCGCAGGCAGAACACCTGGACGCCGAAGCGAGGGTCGACCTCGCCGGGAGTGAAGCCACCGCGGAACGAGCCGAGGAAGGACTTCGTCCAGAACTCGAAGGCGAGGTAGTCGCGATCGGCGGCGAGGCCGAGATCGGCGAACCGGATCGGCGCCGTCTCGCCGCCGGTCCGGGCGAGCACCATCCACGTCTCGTAGGGGCGGCTCACGTCGATCGCGTGGAGGTAGTGGACGGAGAGCGCCTGGGTGGCGTCGAAGGTGCGCGGGCCGCTGCCCGACATCTCCACGGCGGCGCGTCCAATCGCGTCCGACCGCGACGGCTCCACGTCGTAGATCTGCCCGGGCTGGGCGAAGAGCACGGGCGAGGTTCGCCGGGCCGCTTCCACCCGATCCGTCCGGTAGATCGCGGGAGGGTCGGTGAGCATGAGGATCGAACCGGTGAGGGAGGTGAGGGTCGTCGCGCGATACGCGTCGGGCTGGCTGAGTTCGATGTGATCGGGATCGTTGCGCCAGACGATGTTGTTGAAGGAGTTGTACTCGGAGAAGCCGCCGTAGCCGAAGCCGTCGTTGCCCAGCCGGCATCCATCGAAGAGGCCGATCAGCTCGGGACGCACGCCCCAGCACATCAGCTTGAATACCTTCGGGCCGAGGGTCGAGGTGATGGAGGCGGCGAACTGGCGGTAGACGGCCTCGCGATCCAGTTCCTTGCGCGCGAAGTAGTCGGCGAAGCTGTTGTAGCCCTCGTATCTCAGGTGCCGCAGCGCGTCCACCTTGAAGTACTGCCAGCCCGAGTCGATGAGCGACCGGTACACCGGCGTCACGAGGTCTTTGAGTGTCTTCGGGTTCGAACCGTCCATGACGTAACCGACCCAGTTGCCGTTCGCGGGCTTGCCGCCCGGTCCGGGAACGAAATACTCGGGGTGAGCGAGGGCGTACTCGTCCTGGGCAAACGACACGTTCGTCCACAGGCCGGGCTTTAGGCCACGGCTGGTGATGGAGGCCTTCAAGCCCTCGAGTCCGCCGGGGAACTTGTCGTTCGTCTTCAGCCAGTGATCGGGAACGCCGATCGGGTCCTGCTGGAAGCCATCGTCGATCTGAACGTACTCGTAACCGAAGGGGGCGAGCGTCTCGGCGATCACCGCCGCGGTCTCCGCGATGTCCTTCTGCGTGACCTTGTCGCGGAAGGCATACCAGGAAGTCCAGCCCGTCACGGAACGGTTCCACGGCTGATACGTCCACGGCCGGAAATACTTGAGGCCGCGATGCTTCTGATAGAAGCGCGGCCGGAAGCGCAAAACGATCTCCCGGCCCGTCGCCTTGAGCTGGAAGCCCGTCCCCGCCTCGGTGGCGGCCAGGGGGGTGAGGACCAGCGCGGCGCCGGCATCGATGGAGACCGTCCAGTCGCGAGCCCGGTCATAGACCGCGCGGTTCCGCAGATTGTGGCTCGGGCCGATGCTCGCGCGGACGATGGGGAGGGTGCTGTCCGTGCGGTCGGCTTCCACGGCAAGCGCGTCCGCGCTGCCGTGCACCGTCAAGTCCAGGGTGAGGCGGCCCTTTCCCTTCGCGGTCCACTTGATGACCTGGGTGAGAGCGCTGTTCGTTTCGCTAGTCACCATGCGCCGCTCCGCGGTCACGCCGGGATCCGTGCTCACCGTGCCCGCGACAATCGGATGCCCTTCGTAGATGAGGGTCAGGTGGCCGGACGCTTCGGCCAGTGTGGCCGCGAGGTTGGGCGGCTCGGCGGGTGCTTGAGCCCGCGCCACGGCCGCGGCCACCAACGTCAGGCCCAGGCTCAGGAACAACGGGATCGCGCGCATTCGCGGATCATAGTCATGGTCGTCTCCGGCTTTTCGGCTCTTGACAAATCAACTCATGAGTCGATAATGTCCCGGCATGGCCCGCCCCGTTCACGATCCCCGCCGCGCCCCCACCGCCCGTCGGCTGCTCGATGCCGCCGAGCTGGAGTTCGCGCGCGACGGTTTCGAGGCCGCGCGCCTCGAGGATGTCGCCCGGGATGCGGGGATCCATCGCCCGTCGCTGCTGCACCACTTCCCCTCGAAGGAGGCGCTGTACGCGGCGGTGGTGGCGCGCAGCTTCGCCGCCCTCGGCGCCGCCCTCGCGGGCACGATCGCCGCTCCGGGTCCGTTCGATCGCCGGCTCGAGCGCCTCGTGCGCGCTTTCGCGAGGTTCGTCGACGCGCGGCCGTCTCTCGCCCGCGTCGTCCTGCGGGAGGTTCTCGGGGAAGGCGGACCGGGTCGGGAGATCCTCCTCGCCGAGGTGGCGCCGCTCCTGGGCCGGGTCGAGCGCTTCGTGCGGCGGGAGGGGCGAAACCACATCCGTCCGCTTCTGCCCGTCCGCGCGGCGCTGGTGGACACTGCGGTCGCCCTTCTCACCCGGGCCGCCTCGGGAGATCTGCGGCGTCCCTTGTGGGGTGCCTCCGATGCGGCCTGGCCGGTGGCCCGCTCTCTCTTCCTGAAGGAGACCGCGCGATGAACCCTCTTCCTCACCTCCTCGCCTACGTTGGCCCCGTTCTGCTGGCCATCGGAGCGGTGCTCGGAGGCGGTTGGACCTTCCTTCCCACCGCCTTCATTTTCGGCCTGCTTCCCGTTCTCGACGATCGGGTGGGGCGATATGACGCGAATCCGCCGGTCGTATCGCGCGGCCCGCGCTGGAAGTTCGATCTCGCTCTCTGGCTCTTCGTTCCCGTTCAGACCGCGGCGATCCTTCTCGTCCTCGTTCGCCTGACCCGCGGAGACGTCCCCGCCTCGTTCATCGAAACCATCGGCCTCACCCTGTCCCTCGGCGTCATCTCCGGCTCGGGCGGCATCGTGATCGCCCACGAACTGATGCATCGCGCCTCCGCCTTCTCCCGCGCTCTCGCCGAGATCCTGATGACGCAGGCGAGCTACGCCCATTTCTGCATCGAACACGTGTACGGCCATCATCGTCACGTCGCAACCCCGCGCGATCCCGCCTCGTCGCGCCGCGGTGAGAACGTCTTCGCCTTCGTTCCCCGCTCCGTCATCGGCGGAGCGCTCTCGGCGTGGCGGATCGAGAGCGAGCGCGCCGCGCGCGCGGGGGCGGCCTGGACCCTGCGGGATCGACGCCTGCGGATGCCCCTCATGACCGCGCTCGTCTACGCCGGGGTCGCCGCCTCCTTCGGGGCGAAGGGCGCCGCTCTCTTCCTCGCGCAAAGCGCGGTCGCGGTGGCGCTTCTCGAGGTCATCAACTACCTCGAGCATTACGGCCTGAGCAGGCGGGAGGTAGGACCGGGAAGATACGAGCGGGTGGGGCCGGAGCATTCCTGGAACTCGAGCCACCGAGTCTCGAACCTCTATCTGTTCAACCTCGCCCGCCACTCCGATCACCACTACCTCGCGAGCCGCCCCTACGAGGCGCTGCGTCACTGGGATGACCGCGAGGCTCCGCAGCTCCCGACCGGGTACGCGGCGATGCTGGTGGTCGCCCTCGTGCCCCCGTTGTGGTTCCGGGTCATGAACCCGCGCGTGGACGCATGGACGCGGACCCGGCCGGGAGTTCCCGTCGCCGCGGATGGGACCGCCCGGTCCGCTATGCGGGAAGAACCGCGGACCGTTTCTGAAGGAATCGTCGCGGACGCCTGAGAGACGGCCGGGGTGAGAGGCACGGCCTCGCGAGCGGACCGCTCAGCGAGGGTCTGAAGACCCGCACCGCCGCTTCACTCCATGTATGTGGCTCGGCGCGGTGCCTGCGCTGCGGCGCTACGCGATGCCCCGAGGGCATGCTCCGCGCCCCCCCCAGGGGGGCGGCGCTACGCGATCTCGAGCCAGGAGAACCAGACGGGATGGTTCTGCTTGTACCAGGCGAGGACGTCGCGAACCACCGCCTGCTTGGCCACCGGCATCACATCCGGCTCGATGCGGTCGAAATGGATGAGGATGGTGTCGTCGCGATACTCGAGGGCTTGTGAGCACAGCGTCTGCAGCTCGTTGCGGATGCGCCCCGAGTCGGAGACCTTGACCGCGCGAGAGCGGTAGTCCTCGCCGGCGATGAAGCGCTCGAGCAGCGGAGAGAAGATCAGCCGCATCTCCTCGAAGGGGGCAAGGAACCGGAAGACGAAGCGCGCCACCATGCTCGACCCGCGCGTGGCGAGCTGCGTGGTGACCGCGTAGGTGTCCTCGGAGAGCCGGGTCACCCCGGGCAGGCCCGTGTAGGGATCGGCTCCGATGTAGCCGCTCGCCGCGAGCACGCGCCAGGCTTTCTCCGGAAAGAAGTCGTCGGCCCGGATGACGCGGTCCGATTCGGGCATGTTCGCGGTCGTCTTGTCGCGCAGGCACTGTCGGTAGTAGGCGATCCGATCCGGGGTCAGCGCTCTCTCGCCCAGGAGACGGGCGAGGTCCTCCGCGAAGTCCGGCGCGTCGGGATCGAGCCGCATCAGCCGCTGTTCGTCCGGCATCGGACGCTCGAATCGGGGCGAATAGAGGGCCATGGTGACGTCCAGGTCGAGCGCCTTGCTGAGACTCGCCGCCTGCATGGCCTCCGCGGAGGCGGCGTAGCCGTCGCAGAGGAAGAGATGGGGCGCTCCGTTCTCGTCACGCCACGTACCCACGAGATAGCTGGGAGCGTAGGTTCCCGATTCGTTGAAGGAGGGCAGGCCGCTGGGGCAGATCCAGCCGTCTTCGACGAGATGCACGCCCAGCGCGTTCCACTCGGCCCACAGGGCGTTGAGCCGCATCTCCCGGCTCTTGCCTCCCAGCGTCCAGACGTGGATGTGCTCCCTCCTTATGCCGGGCACGGCCAGTTCGATCGCCTCGACCAGCTTGCGGCGCGGCGACAGGAGGTCCAGGTGGATCGAGTGATCGCGAGCGGTGTCGGCGACCACCTTGGGCAGGGTGAGCGTCCCCATGTAGGCCTCGTAGGGACGGGCGACCGTGAGGGGCTGGTCGAACATGTGGATGACGGTCATCGGCCCGATCTCCTCGCCCTTGGCGAAGCGGGAGGTGTTCTCGAGCGTGTCGATGGCGGTCCCCCAGATCGTGATGCCCTTGTCCCGCATCTTCCTGTAGAAGCCCTCCCAGCCATACCCGGGATCGTTCAGCAGCCGGTGCACGCGCGAGTCGATGAACTTGGCGACCTCGGGACGCGCGTAAACCCGGCCGAAGCCGAGCAAGGGGTTCGCCCCCATCTCCGGGGTTTCGCCCGCCTTGGGCATCAGGCCCTCGCCGAGACAGACCATGATGGCGTGGTTCTCCGGCAGCTTGCGAGAGAAGTGCCACAGCGCCTCGCTGGTGACGTAGGCCGAGATCGCATCGGCGTCCTTCTTGACCTGGTTGAGGGTGTGCTTGTCGGCGCCGCGGCCTTCGCCAAAACGGGCGAACAGCCGGGTGCCGAGGGCGGTCACCGCCGCGGTCATGGCCAGGGATCGCCGAATCTCCGCGGGGACGTGGTCGAAGGCCTCGTAGCCGCTCTGCGAGTCGGGGCGCCACTCGATCTCGATGTCCTCGAGCCAGAGATGGAAGCGCAGCAGGAGCGATCGCGTGTCGAACGCCCACTGCGCGATCAGGTCCTGCTTGGTCGGTTCGGTCATCCTTGCTCCCTTGTTTCCATGCGTGCGTTCGGGTCGGCACGCGCCGTGGCCGACGTTACTCCAGTCGCCGGCCGAACTCCCGTCCTTCCGGGGCGCCACCGTACGGTTCCGGACGAAAACGTACGGAGGCGTACGAACGCGACCTTGAAAACGCCGCTAAGTCCCAGAGAATCGAGATGCTTGCGATGGCACAGGCGTTGCTATTTGAGAGCGTATGGACCGAGCCATCGACCCCGTCTTCGCCGCGGCGCAGAAGCGCCGACGGATGGTCGTCGGCGCGCTCGTCACCTTTGGCCTGTTCCTTGCCTTCAGCTACGGGCCGACCCTGTTGCGGCCCTCGGTCCCGCGTTCGCGCGTGCGCATCGAGAAGGTGGATCGAGGTCCGGTCGAGGCTTCGATCGCCGCGAACGGCACCGTCACTCCCGATCTCGAAGAGGTGATCTCGAGCCCGGTGGACGCGCGGGTCACCCGCATCCTCAAGAGAGCCGGAGATCCGATCCGGGCGGGAGAGGCGATCCTGGAGCTCGACCTGTCGGAGCAGACGGTGGCCTTCGACAAGCTCGACCGCGACGCCGACCTCAAGCGCAACGATCAGCGGCGCACCCGGCTCGACCTGCAGAGCCGACTCGCCGATCTCGATGCGGCTACCGAGGCGAAGCGTCTCGAAGTCGAATCGCTCCGCGCGCGGCTGGCCCAGCAGACCGAGCTCGCCGCGTCGGGCCTCGTGTCGAAGGACGGCCTGCGCGAGGCCCAGCTCAACGAGGCCAGGGCCGCGCTGGAGCTGAAGCGGCTCGTCGCCTCGCGCTCCATCGCCGAGGAGATGACCAAGGCGCAGATCGACGGCATGAACCTCGAGCTCAAGACCCTGGAGAGCCAGCGGCGCGAGGCCCGGCGCATCCTCGAACTGGGCTCGACGCGCGCGGATCGCAGCAGCGTCGTCACCTGGGCCGTGACCGAGGCCGGAGCGCTGGTGCGTCGCGGGGAGCCGCTGGCGCGGCTCTCGGATCTCAAGTCCTTCCGCATCGAAGCCACCGTCTCCGCCATCCACGGCCGCGCGCTCCGCGCGGGTCTCGAGGCGCTGGTACGCATCGGCAACGTCGACCTGCGCGGGGAAGTCAGCACGGTCGAGCCCACCGTGCGCGACGGCGTCGTGCGGCTGTGGATTCGCCTGGCCGAGCCGACGAATGCGGTCCTGCGTCCCAGCCTGAAGGCGGACGTGTACATCGTGACCGATCGCCGCGCCGACGCCATTCGCGTCGCGCGCGGGCCGTTCCTCACCGGAGAAGGCGCGCAGGACGTCTTCGTCGTCCGCGACGGCCGCGCCTTCCGGACCCGGGTGGACCTCGGGCTCATCGGCTACGACGCGGTCGAGATTTCAAAGGGCGTTGAGCCCGGGGACGAAGTGATCGTCTCCGACATGACCAACTACCTTCATGCACGGGAGCTGAAACTGAAATGAGCGTTCCAATGATCCGCCTCGACAATGTCGAGAAGGTCTACCGCACCGACCGCATCGAGACGGTGGCGTTGTCCGGCATCAATCTCGACATCGAAGAGGGGGAGTTCGTCTCCATCATGGGCCCCTCGGGCTGCGGCAAGAGCACGCTCATGCATCTGATGGGCCTTCTCGATGCTCCCACCAAGGGCACGATCTCGCTCGGCGGCGCCGCGGTGACCGATGCCTCCGACAAGGCGCTCGCCCGCCTGCGCAACGAATCGATCGGCTTCGTATTCCAGTCGTTTCACCTGATTCCCGATCTCTCCGTGCTCGATAACGTCGAGATACCGCTCCTGTACCGGAAGGTCGGGGCCGCGGAGCGTCGCAAGTCGGCGGAGGCGGCGCTCGAGCGGGTGGGACTCTCGGCGCGCAAGCATCACTTTCCTTCACAGCTCTCCGGCGGTCAGCAGCAGCGCGTGGCCATCGCGCGGGCCATCGTGGGGAAGCCGCGGGTGCTGCTCGCGGACGAGCCCACGGGCAACCTCGACTCCCAGATGGGAGACGAAATCATCTCCATCCTTCAGGACTTGAACACGCAGGAGAAGACCACGCTGGTGATGGTCACGCACGATCCGCGTCAGGCCGAGAAGACCGCCCGCACCATTCGCATGTTCGATGGACGCCGGGTCAACTAGCCCATGCTCAAGAACTACCTCAAGCTCAGCCTCAAGATTCTCGGCCGCCGCAAGTTCTTCACTTTCGTCAGCCTTTTCGGGATCGGCTTCACCCTGCTCGTGCTGACCCTGGCCGCGGCCATGCTCGATCACGTCTTCTCGTCGTACCCCCCCGAGTCCCGGGGCGATCGGACTCTCGTCATCGACAACGTACGGATGCAGGGCAAGGACTCGATGTCCACCGGGCCGGGCGGATATGCGTTCTACGACCGGTACATGCGCGGCATCCCTCAGGTCGAGCGTCTCTCCATCGCCTCCCAGCCCGAGACCGTGATCTCGTACTGGAAGGGAGCGCGATTGAAGTCCCTGATCAAGCGAACCGATGCCGACTTCTTCCGGATTCTCGACTTCGAGTTCATCGAGGGCGGGCCATTCGGAGAAGCAGACGTGAGCGAGGGCCGCTTCGTGGCGGTCATCAATGAGAGCACGCGGACGAAGTTCTTCGGGGGAGGCTCGGCTTTGGGGCAGGCGATCGAAGCCGATGGCCAGACCTTCAGGGTGGTGGGCGTGGTGCCGGACGTCCCGATCTACCGCCTGATGACGACGGGCGACCTCTACGTCCCCGTGACCACATCCAAGACCGACGAGTACAAGACCCGGCTGCGCGGCGGATTCTTCGCCCTCTTTCTCCTGAAGGACAAGGACGCGGTGGAGAGCGTCCAGCAGGAGTTCAAGGCGCGCCTCGCCAGGGTCGAGCTTCCCCCGCAGTTCGACCGGATCTACGCGGTCCCCGAAACCTTCTTCGGCTCCTTCGCCCGTCTCTTCATCGGCGACTTCCAGACGGAGGATGCGGGCTCTCGCCTGATGGCGATTCTGCTCACCGCGGCCGCTCTCTTCATGATCCTGCCCGCGGTGAACCTGGTGAACCTGAACGTGAGCCGCGCCCTCGAGCGGGCCTCGGAGATCGGCGTGCGCCGCGCCTTCGGCGCCTCCGCGCGCGACCTCCTGCTGCAGTTCCTGTTCGAGAACGTCGTGATCTCGGTGGTGGGCGGCGTCCTCGCTCTGGCGTGCTCCGCCCTGGTCCTGGCCCTGCTCAACCAGAGCGATCTCATCCCCTTCGCGCACTTCTCCATGAACTGGCGCATCGCGGCGTGGGGCTTCGCCTTCGCCCTGGCCTTCGGCGTCATCTCCGGAGTGTGGCCGGCCTGGAGACTCTCCCGCCTGACTCCCATCCAGGCCCTCGCCGGAGGTGTGAAGTGATCCGCCATCTCTTCAAGCTGATCTGGAACCGCAGGCGGGCGAATGCCCTCGTGATCGCGGAGATCTTCGTCTGCTTCCTGGTCCTCTTCGCGGTCTCGACCCTGTCCATCTACTCCTGGACGAACTATTACAAGCCTCTCGGCTTCGCCTACGAGAACGTGTTCTCCGTCGATGTCCAGTTCCCGGAGAGCAAGCCCGATGCAGGCCGCATCTCGGTCGCGGGCACGGCGGCCGCGGCGCCCGCGACGCCTCTGGCCGAGAATCCCAATGAGAGTCGGCAGCGGGCCCTCCTCGCGGTGGTCAAGAGCGATCCCGCGGTGGCCGAGGCGGCATGGGCGAGTCCGCTCCCCTTCTCTCATTCCAACGAACAGCGCAGCTTCGCCTTCCGAAAACGCGACCTCAGCTATTCGATGGGTCGATGCACCGACGAGTACAAGTCGGTCCTGGGCATCGACATGGTGCGCGGCCGGTGGTTCGGGCCCGAGGACGACGGCGGCAGCTACGAGGCGGTCGTGATCACCGAGGCCCTCGCGAAACGAGCCTTCGGCGAGGAGGACCCGATCGGCCAGAGCATCACGGGGGATACGAACGCGGATCGAGGGGCGGACGTCGAGCAGCGGGTGGTGGGGGTCATGCGCGCGTTCAAGCAGGAAGGGGAGATGGAAACCGAGGAGGCCTATGTGCTGACCCGCGTTCTCTATCCCTCCCGTCAGATGCGCCGCATGGGCAGCATGGCCTTGCGCATGAAACCCGGGGCGGACGCCTCCGTCGAAGCGCGCCTCGCCAAAGCCCTCCAGGCCGCGGCTCCCGACTGGTCCTTCAACGTGGAGCCCATGGTGATGGGAGCCGAGCTCAACCGGCGGCTCTACATGGCGCCGCTCGGCGTGGGTGCGATGGTCGCCCTCTTCCTCATCCTGATGGTGGCCCTCGGTCTGTCCGGCGTGCTGTGGCAGAGCGTCACCACCAGGATCCGCGAGATCGGAGTCCGCCGGGCGCTGGGCGCCTCCGGAGCCGATGTGAAGCGTCAGGTCATCGGGGAACTCATGGTGATGGCGACCATCGCCATGCTCGCCGGCATCGCGGTCGTCCTTCAGTTCCCGTTCCTCGACCTTCTGGGCCCGGTGCCCAAGAGTGTCTTCTTCGCCGGTCTTTCCCTTACCATTGTGTCGCTCTACGGACTCGCCCTGGTGTGCGGCTTGCACCCGGCGCGTCTCGCCACCACCGTCCACCCCGCCGAGGCCCTTCGCTACGAATGATCCTGATCGTCGATGACGACGCGTCCGTTCACGCCTCTCTCGGTCTGCTCCTGAAGCAGGCCGGGCACGCGTGGGCGGCGGTATCGAACCGGGCCGAAGCGGTGGCCTGGCTCTCGAGCCACGACTGCGACCTGGTGCTGCAGGACATGAACTTCAGCCGCGAGACGAGCGGCGCGGAAGGACTCGCTCTCTTGCGCGAGATCCGGGCCGCGCATCCCTCGATGCCCGTCATCCTGATGACCGCGTGGGGCTCCATTCCGCTCGCGGTCGAAGGCATGAGACTCGGCGCGGGCGACTTCATCACCAAGCCCTGGACGAACACCCAGGTGTTGCAGTCCGTGGAGACGGCCCTCGGACTTGCGCGAGCGCCCGCGCCCGATGCGCCCGCCGCGACGCGCGAACAACTCGACAACGATTTCGACTTCGCGGGTCTCGTGGGTGAAGACCCCGGGCTCCTGCGCGTGCTTCAGATCATCGGCCGGGTCGCGTCGACCGATGCGTCGGTTCTCATCACCGGAGAGAGCGGGACCGGGAAGGAGCTCGTGGCCGAGGCCATCCACCGCAACTCGAAGCGCCGGGGCGGACCCTTCGTGAAGGTGAACCTCGGCGGCATTCCCTCCGGACTCTTCGAGAGCGAGATGTTCGGCCACGTGAAGGGCGCCTTCACCGACGCCCGCTCCGACCGGGTGGGGCGCTTCTCCCTCGCCCACGGCGGCACCATCTTCCTCGACGAGGTGGGCGAACTCGATCCCGCCTCGCAGGTGAAGATGCTCCGGGTGCTCCAGGACCGGACCTTCGAGGTTCTCGGATCGAGCCAGACCCGCAGCGTCGACGTCCGCGTGGTGGCGGCCACCAATCGGAATCTCCGCGACGCGGTGGAGCACGGCGCCTTTCGTGAAGATCTTCTCTACCGGCTGAACCTGATCGCGATCCATCTGCCTCCCCTGCGCGATCGGCGCGGCGACATTCCTCTGCTCGCCCGCCAGTTCCTGCACGCGGTCATGGCCGCCCACGGCCGGGAGGGCCTCGAACTCGCCGCCGGCGCCATCGAGCACCTCAAGGCGCAGGAGTGGCCTGGAAACATCCGCGAGCTCCGGCACACCATCGAGCGGGCGGTTCTGGTGGCGCCGGGACCTGTCCTCACCGCCGCCGATTTCCGCGACGTGGCCGCGATGGAGGCGCCCGGCTCGGCGCGCGACCCCCTGCCGCCCGTGGGCAGCATGACCCTCGACCAGATCGAGCGCGCGATGATCGTGAAGTCCCTGCGTCATCACGCCGGGAACCTCACGAGGGTGGCGGAGTCCCTGGGCATGAGCCGCCCCGCCCTCTATCGACGGATCGAGAAGCACGGCATCACGGTCTGACCGGGCGAGCGTCACCTTGAGCTTCAAGAACCGCTTCCTCATCTACGTGGCGGTTCTGCATGTCGCCATCGCCGGCCTGGTCGTGCCGCTTCTGGTGACGAACCGGCTTTGGCTCCTCGCCGTCGAAGCCTTCTTCGTCGGTTCGATCCTCGTGGGGTTCCGCCTGGTGCGCGGCCTGTTCGAGAGCCTCGACCTTCTCGCCGAGGGCGCGCGCTTCCTCGATGAGCAGGAGTTCACCACGAGGTTCAAGGAAACCGGCCGTCCGGAGCTCGACCGGCTCGTGTCCCTCTACAACCGTCTTGCCGACGATCTCCGCGACGAGCGAACGAAGCTGCGCGAGCAGCATCACTTCCTGAGCGAGGTCCTGCAGGCTTCGCCTTCCGGCATCGTCATCCTCGACTTCGACGGCCGGATCGACCTGGTGAATCCATCGGCCGCGCGAACCCTCGATCTCTCCGCGGACGCCGCACGCGGTCTTCGGCCTTCGGAAGTGGGCGGCACGCTCGGCGTCGATATCGCCGCGGCGGCCCTCGGCGGCTCGCGAGTTCACACGACGGGCGCCGGCGGCAAGATCCGGATCGTGACGGGTCGCTTCACCGATCGCGGTCACGACCGGCGATTCCTGTTGCTGGAGGAACTGACCGAGGAAGTCCGGGCCGCGGAGAAGGCGGCCTACGAGAAGCTCATCCGCATGGTGGCGCACGAGGTGGGGAATTCGGTCGCGGCCTCGGGCTCACTGCTCCAGTCGAGCCTGTCCTACTCTCGCCACCTTCCCGCGGAGGACCGTCCTGATTTCGAGGACGCGGTCGGCGTGTGCCTCGCCCGTCTTTCCACCCTCAACGGTTTCGTGCGCGACCTCGCCGAGGTCGTGCGCCTTCCCGAGCCGCGCCTCCAGCCCTGCGACCTCGCCTCCCTGCTGCGCGGCACATCGCTCCTGCTGCGCGCGTCCGCCGAGAAGGCGGGGGTGGAATGGGCGCTCACCATCGAAGAGCCCCTGCCTCTCGTCGACGCCGACCGCGCCCAACTCGAGCAGGCGTTCCTGAACATCGCCAAGAACGCGATCGAAGCGGCGGGTTCGGGAGGCCGGGTCCTCGTGAGCGCGGCGCCGGGAGGGGGCGTCGTCGATGTCCTCGTGGAGAACACGTCCCAAGGCATCGCCGAGGACGTGCAGGCGCGCCTGTTCACGCCCTTCTTTTCGACCAAGGCCGATGGCCGCGGCCTGGGTCTCACCCTGGTGCGGGAAATCCTCGTCCACCACGGCGCGCCCTTCGCCCTGAAGGCCCCGCCCGGGGGGCCGACCCGGTTCACCTTCTCGCTCAGGCAGGCGAACTAAAGGCCCTGACGCTCGCCCTCGCGGGACACCCGCATCCCTGCTTTCAGGATCACCTGCTCGGCCTTCGAGCCCGGAGCCGCTGCGGGATTCGTGTGGTTCAGGTGCACGAAGACGATCTTCCGCCGTTCCTTTTCGGGGAGGGCGGCGAAGCGGGCGAGCGACTCGGCGATGAACGGGTGCGGCACCTCGGACATCACGCGCCCGGGGAGTTCGGTCGCGTCGAAGAACGTGCCGTCCACATAGGCGACGTCGACGGCCGCGATGACGTCCTCGATCCGGCGATCCCAACGTTCCCATTTGTCGATATCCGGAAGCCAGAGCAGCGCGTGCTTTGGGCCGCGGACCATGAAGCCATAGGTGTCGCTGTATTCGTCTCGATGAGGCACGGCGATCGGCGTGATGGAAATACGGGCGTTCAAAGCCACGGGCTTGTCCGCCACGAACCGTTCGATCTGAACGTGCTTGAGCTTCACCAGCAGATCCCAGGGGCCGTTCGTCTCCAGGAAGCGGGCCATGCGGTCCGACGCGAGCACGCGCTGGCCAGCCGCCCCATAGGCCTCGCGGCCGAGCTGTATCAGTCCCGCGTAGTGCCCGATGTGGGCATGGGTGAGTGCTATGGCTCCGAAGAGCGGTGGCCGTCCCGGAGTCGTTGCGGCCTGGGGAGCCAGGCGGTCCGCGATCTCCACCTGTTCACGGATGTCCGGCGTGGCGTCGATCAGGAATCGCTCTTCCGATCCGGGATCGACCACGAGCAACGACGAAACCAGACGTCGCAGCCTCGGATCCCGCCGAGCCGATTGGTCCGGGTCCGCGTTCCCGCCGATCTGGGGCAGCCCTCCGTCCTGAGCGGTTCCCAGAACGAACGCGAAAGGGCTCGGTCCCTGTCCTTCGGCTCGGACCGGTGGGGTCCGCGCCGCCGCGCAGACCAGCAGGATCGCGCTCGCCGCGAGAAGGCCTCGCCGACCGCAGGCCGTCACCTCAGAACTCGACGAGGTGGCGGATCGCGTCCTTGATGGTCGCGACCTGGGGCAGGGTCGCGTTCTCGAGGGTCGGGTGGTAGCCGACGAAGCAGTCGAGCGCTCCGAGCCGCTTCACCGGCGCGTCGAGATACGAGAACAGCTCGTCCGCGATCTTCGCGGCGATCTCCGCGCCGTAGCCGAACGAGACCTGGTCCTCGTGGGCCACGAGGACGCGCCCGGTCTTCCTGACGCTCGTCCGGATGGACTCCATGTCGTAGGGGTTGAGCGTGCGCAGGTCGAGGATCTCGACCGACACCCCTTCCTCCTCGAGGTCGCGAGCCGCCGCCACCGCGCGCTGCACCAGCGCGCCGAAGGTCACGATGGTGGCATGAGACCCCTCGCGCACCACGCGGGCCTTGCCGAAAGGCACCATGTAATTCGGGCCCGGGTAGGAGCCCTTGTTGTAGGTCTGCCGGTAGAGATGCTTGTGCTCGAGGAAGATGACCGGGTCGTCGCAGCGGATGGCGGTGCGAAGAAGGCCGTTGGCGTCCTCGGCGTTGCTCGGGATCACCACCCGGAGTCCGGGGATGTGGGTGAAGAGCACCTCGCCGCACTG
>Ga0315271_10000303_pt1 | contig 26138 bp, 24 predicted proteins | sample C3_top_MG_FD_204664 | JGI IMG/M metagenome (GOLD analysis project Ga0315271, IMG submission 204664) | Sediment microbial communities from Yellowstone Lake, YNP, Wyoming, USA - C3_top | ecosystem: Environmental > Aquatic > Freshwater > Lake > Sediment | place: USA: Wyoming | collected 2017-08-01
CACGGAGGGCACCAGGAAGGCCAGCCAGGAAAAGCCACGCCGCACGGCCTCGTCGCCGTATTTTGGGTGGTGATAAATGTCAAAAATGTGCATGGTTCCAACTCGGTCCTGACTGCAAAACTTTGACCAAATTGCCGGCCAATCATTCCAACCACTCGTCAGCTAATCGAACCTCCCTGTCGCCGCTGCACGCTGATTATAGCGCATCCCAACTGCGCGTGATGATGCCGTAAGTCATGTCGGCTTGCTTTACCCGGTTGAGCACTGTGCCGTGATCTGCCTGAATTCGTCGTCAGTCACCAGGCGTTGCGACTGGGAACCCAGGGCTTTGACCCTGGAGAGCACGGCAGGCACGCTCTCTGGGGGAATTTCAATCCCCAGTTCCAGCGCTTTTAGGCGAATGCTGTCGAGGCCACTTTTCTTGCCCAAGACAATCCGGCGTTGGGCCGCAACAATATCTGCCGAGTAGGGTTCAATTGCCTCCGGGATATGAAACTGGCTGGCGACGGCCCCGCTTTCGCGTACGAACAGGTTCTCACCCACCACCGGTTTCCAGCCATCGACCTGGTAGCCACCGGCATTCCTGACCAGGCGGGATACTTCGCGTGCCTTGCTCAGATCCAGTTCAACAGGCATGTTGTACAAACACCGCAGGGCCAGGGCAACTTCGCAGATGTCTGCATTACCGGCACGTTCGCCCATGCCGTTGATGGTGCCCTGTATCCAGTGGGCGCCGCCACGCACCGCCGCGATTGCGGACGAGGTGGCGAGGCCAAAATCATTATGCCCGTGCCAGTGAATGGGAACGTGGGCGCCGACATGGGCCGCGATGTCCCGGATCATGGTTTCGACAGCTTCCGGCGCCAGTGCCCCGATGGTGTCCACCACTGAAACCTCTTCTGCTCCGGTCTCCAGGGCAAGGCTGTAAACATCTTTCAGGAATGCCTGGTCGGAACGCGTGGCGTCGACAGCAAAGAAATTCACCCGCATGTCATGATCCCGGGCATGCTGTACCGCGTTTTTTACCCGCTCCTTCACTCCGTCCCGGGTAAATCCGTAGGCCTTCATCTTGACGTCACTGGTGGAGATTTCGATCAGTACCTGTTCGGTGCCGAGTTCGATGTGTGCATCCAGGTCGGCGATCACGCAACGCGCGAAGCCCCAGATTTCGGCTGAAAATCCGGCATCGAGCATGCGTCGCACGGCCAGTGTGTCTTCTTCAGAAACGCGCGGGAAACCCGATTCGATGCGGCCCACTCCAAGGCTGTCCAGTTTGCACGCGATATCGAACTTTTCCTGGGCAGTGAACACGACGCCAATCGCCTGCTCGCCATCGCGCAGCGTAGTGTCATAAAAGCGCACGGTACGGCTGCGGTCAAAGCCACCCTGGACATTTTCGTGCTGGTTCAGTGGGCTGATCCACACCTGGTCTGCCCTTATTTTTTGACTCATTTCCGGCTCCTGCTGTTTTGCGACCCGCTGTTGTTCGAAGTGGCGTTCGCGGACGCACTGGCAGCGTCGCCATGCATGAACCAGTCATAAATCTCATCCGCTGTCGTAAACCACACATCCTCGTGCTTGAGCATGTAATCGTAACCTGCTTCAAAATACCTGATGCGATGCGGTGCGCCCATGATGTAGGGGTGTACGCTCATGGACATAACCCGGGGCTGGGTAGCGCCCTCCTTGTACAGGCGGTCGAACTGGTCGGTCAGGCGCTGCAGCCAGGTGTGGGATTCGTGCTGGTGCACCACCATCATGGGCAAATCACTCAGCTCGAAGTTATAGGGCATGGCCAGCACGGAGCCGCTGCGGGTTTTCATGGGCACCGGATGCTCATCCATGGGCCAGTCGCAAACAAACTTGAAGCCGGTCTCGGCCAGGTAGTCGAGCGTTTCCAGGGTTTCATGCAGGCCCGGCCCCAACCATCCCTTTGGCGCTACGCCTGTGTACTCCTTCAGTACATCGTAGGTTTGTTGAATCACCTCAGCCTGATTACTCACGGTGTGCAAAGCCGCCTGTGCATAGCCATGGCCAATAAAAGGCCAACCGGCATCACGCATGGCGCGGGCTACGGGCTCTCCGGCACCGAGACAGACCCGGGCATTGATGGCCGCGCTGGCTTTAAGACTGCGTGCGGAGAGAGCGTCCATCAAGCGCCAGATGCCGACGCGCATACCGTACTCGTGCCAGGACCAGTTCGGAATATTGGGTACCGTGGCAACCCCCGCTGGCGATGAGACATACTCCCGCGCCACGGGTTTACTGATATCCCATTCCTCTACGTTGACGATGGTGTAAACAGCGATACGCGCACCGTTGGGGAGTTCCCACTTCGGGCGGCGGTTGATCGCTGAATATTCAAATCGCTGGTCAGGGTTCGTCATGCTGTTGCACTAAGCTCAGTCCGCCACTCCGCACAGCTTGAGCATCAGTTCGATATAGACCTTGGTAATATCCACCATGTCGCCGATGTGCACATGTTCTCCCTGGTGGGTCGAAAAGCCACCACCACCGGTGCGTATGCGTCCCGCCGAGCCGTAGTTCACCGTGGGAATGCCATAGCGGTTCATGTGCGCAGCATCGCTGTACCAGGTTTCAGTGCCCATTTGGGGCGCTGTGCCCAGTTGATTCTTATGGGCTGAAATAATGCTCTGCACCAGTTCGTGGTCGTCCGGAATGGAAGTGCCCGGAGCTGAAACAAATATTTCTACCTTGGTGCCCTCAAGCTGAGGGTGCGCGCGAACGACTGCATTCACCATATCGCGCACTTCCATGTAGGTACTCGTAGGCAGTTCGTCAGGCAAGGAGCGCACGTCGAGGTAAATGCTGCAGCCATCCGGAGTGCGTGCCCCCCGCCACGGCCAGCCGCCTTCAATGGCTGCGACGTTCACCCGCGGACGGAAATCGCCCAGTGCGTGTTTTTCGACATAGGCCGGAATCCAGTCGTGGATGGCATCCAGGACCAGGCGGCTCTTGTTGATCGCATTTTTTCCTACGTCCGACCAGGCCGTGTGGATCAGGTGGCCCGGCACGGTGATTTTGACCCAAGTAGTGCCGCAGTGACGTGCAATGAGCATCATGTTCGTGGGTTCACCGAGGATGCAGTAGTCGGCAACAGCGCCGTGGGTGATGGCAAACTTGGTGCCTACGCCATAGCCCTGGTACTGCCGTCCGTCAAAGTTGTTTACCGGTGATTTTTCAATTTCACCGGCAACCCCGGCGATCACGACATCTCCCCCCAACCGGATGCCGGCCTTGCGAATCGACTCGACGGCGGTCACGTAGGTCGCCATGGCACTTTTCATGTTGAACGTGCCCATGCCGTAAATCCATTCGTCGTCGATGATAGTGCCGCGACATTCGTAGCCAATACCGCGATGGGCCTGTTCTGGGCCGAAGGAGGTATCCAGGTGGCCGTTGAACATCAGGGATTTACCGCCGCCCTGGCCTTGCAATCGCCCGACGGCGTTGTAGCGCTCATCTCCGATCGGCTGCAGCGTGGCATCGAAACCCGCGCCCTTGAGCACTTCATGCACGGCCCTTGCCATATCGCCTTCGAAGCCGGTAGGGCTGGGAATATTGGTCAGGTCTACGGTGAGAGTTACCAGGCGCTCGCGGTCAATCTGGTCTACGGCGCGGGCGATGAGTTCGGCATGGTTTTTCTTGGTCATGAGGTCACTCGACTATAAAGGTGGTCAGCGTGCCCAGTTTTTCGACGGTACAGTCAATCCGGTCACCGGGCTTAAGGTATACCGGGTTTTTCATCCCGGCAATCACGCCGGGCGGGCTGCCACTGGTCAGGACATCGCCCGGTTGCAGGGTGGTGTTGGACCACCAGGACACCATGTCGGCAATCTTGTACACCATGTTGGCGGTGCTGGAATTCTGCCGTTCCTCACCATTCAGGCGACACACCATCTTCAGGTTGTCGGGGTCACCCACTTCGTCCATGGTGACGAGGTAGGGGCCGAGCGGGCAGGAACCGTCAAAGCTCTTGCCCAGCAGGATCACCTGGTTGGAATGCTCACGGGCCTGGATGTCACGCGCGGAAAGGTCGTTGAAGATGGTCAAACCGGCTACGTAGTCCAGCGCATCTTCGCGCGCCACCCGGAATGCCGTTTTGCCAATGATCACCCCCACTTCGATTTCGTAATCGAGTTGCTTGGTGAAATGGGGTACGGAAACCCGGCCTTCGTGCGGCGATATGGAAGAAGGCGCTTCCAGAAAGCCCGTGGGGTGTTCGAAGTGAAAATTACCCCAGTTATGCGACTGCCATTCGGGCTCGCTCCAGGTGGTCAGTTCTTCCAGGTGCGCGGAAAAATTACACGATGTATGCATGATTTTGCCGGGCTTGGGCACCGGCGCCTGCAATTCAATTTGATCGTTGGTGTACACCGGACCTTTGCCTTCGCTGGCCAACTTCCGCGCGAGCGCCATGGCTTCGGGCCCGCGTTCAAGGAATTCGATCATGGAGGCAGGCAAGGTGCCGTTGCTGGCCGCGTGCAGATCCAGCAGGCCCTGCCCAAGCAAAACGCCGATGGTGGCCTTACCGGTGGACTTCAAACGAAAACTGGCGAGTTTCATGATTGCATCATCCTCAATGAGCGGCCGACGGTCCGGCCTTAAGATGGGGAACCACGTGCTCGCCCATCAGGCGGATGGTCTCCAGGTTATCTTTTTCGTTGGCTCCAACCACCTCCAGCAAGGGCAGGTTGAGCCCGGAGTCGACCAGTTCCTGGGTAATTTCCAGGCACTCGTCCGGTTCGCCTGAAATTACGGTGAAGCGGCGCATCATCTCATCGGTCACGAAGTGAGTCACTTTGTCATCCGTGCCATCGGCAATGGCTTTGCGGAATGGCGCCCAGGTTTCATCCGGCAAGCCGGAGCCACCGAGGATGATATTGTTCTTGATGTTGCGGATCTTGTTGACAATGTAGGTGCCGGTGTAGCTGCGGGTGGCATCCCGTGCCTTTTTGCCGTCCTTCGAGCAGGCGCACAGGATGACGCCGCCCACCGGGAAATCATCCGGCAGGGTCCGGTTCACGGACCTGGCGCCTTCCTGCATGTTTTCTATGGCGTACCGCACGAAATGCGGTGCGGTCAGTCCGGCCAGCAGCATGCCATCACTTTCTTTGCCTGACAGTTTCTGCATCAACGGACCGGTAGCGCCAACATAGATCGGGATTTCAGTGGCCAGGCCCGCCGCGGCGCGATCATATGCAGGCATCTGGGATTTAAAGAATTCACCGGCGTAGTTGAACGCCTTTCCGGACCAGACCTTGCGCATGATGGCCATGGATTCGCGGTGCACCGGCACGGGCTTCATTACTTTTACGTCATACTCCAGGTAGCCGACACCCACCATGCCCGCGCCTATGCCCATGATGAAGCGGCCGTTGGAAAGCTCATCGATCGCGGCTGCTTCATTGGCCTGTATGGTCGGATGCCGCATATACGGCGAGGTGATGCCAAGGCCAATGGGTATCCGCTTGGTTGCCATGGAAACTGCGGCCAGCGTGGTAAAGCACCCCCGCGACTCCAGGCCGTACTGGCGGAACCAGTGGTATGCCTCGGCAATCCAGAAGCCGCCGTCCATGTTGGACGCTTCGCTCTGCGCCGCATATCGCTGCATCGCGGACAGGGGTTCATAGGATTTGAAAATTACGCCCACTTTTGGGCTGACCACTTTTGGTCTGATTGGGGTCGTCATTGATTACTCCTGGAACTGAATTGTCACCGCAACAGGCTCACGCCGCTACGGCGCCTTTTGGGCGCTTGCCGCGTACATGCCAAGTACTATGTTGAACGCAAAGTCTACCCTACCATGTTAGGCCAAAGCGTGGCAGCGGTCTTGTCCACGCAAGTCCGGGCCTTGACTGCAAGCGCAGGCCCCCGTGCCTTGACACGCCCCCCGGCTGGTCATACCGTTTGGGTCCGGTTCAGTGCCCCCTGGAGATTTCCGCCACCGATGCCCGCCCCAAAGCGCAATGCAGGAAAAGAACAGCCCTACATCGGGCCTGGCAGCGCTGTTGAGCAGCACACGGAGCTCAGGTCCTTGCTGGATATCGCCTCAAGCGCCATTTTCCAGATTCTCCCCCAGCCGATTTCCGCTGATTTTGAATATTACTCCATTACCCGCCATCGCCTGGCGCAACTTTCGATTTACCTTTCCGCAAGTGACCCCTTCACGGTGCACCGGCGCAGCGAAGACATCAAGGACGACTCGGCGTTTGATTACCTGGTGCTGGTGCAATTGGAGGGCAGTGCAGAAATCGGGCAGGGGGACGCGCAGTTTTCCGTCAATCCGGACTCGCTGGCCATCATTCCCGGCGGCTTGCCCTATACCCTGACGTTTCCGCAAACCGGCAGGCGATTGCTGTTGCGCGTGCCTTTGCGACTGTTCCATGAGCGCGTTCTCGGGAGGCAGATACGCGACTTTGGCGCACACGTCTTCAGCGGTGCCGGCCTGGTCCGGATCACCACGGATTTGCTCAAATCGCTGGTGATGCAGGCCAGCCACCTGACCGAGACCGAGCAATTCACCATGGCCGAGGTCACCCTGAACCTGATTGCCGCAGTGGTGCACTCGCAAACGGGCCTGGACGAAAACCAGCAGGGGAGCTCGCAGGTTGCCCGCATGAGTCGCATCCTGTCCTACATGGAAGAGCACTACGCCGACCACGATCTGACCCCCGCCAAGGTGGCCAGGGCCAATGCCGTATCGACCCGTCACCTGCATAACCTGTTCCAGCACTCGGGCATGACGGTCACCAAGTGGATATGGGAACGGCGCCTCAAGGCCGCGCGGGAAGATCTGTTAAATCCCGTCCTGGCGGAAGAAAGCATCACGGAGATCGCCTACAAGCGGGGCTTCAATGATTCAGCGCATTTCAGCCGCGCCTTCAAGGCACGCTTCACGATTTCGCCCAGCCAGCTGAGAAAAAAGTCCCGGCAAGAGCCCCCACAAAAGAACCAGGCGTGAATCCAGCCGGAGATGGCCAAGGGCAGCCATCTGTCCCGTGTCTTGCACAGTCAGACAAGGGGACCGGCGTTGCCATCCAAGCCCGGTTGCAGGATTTCCGTTACTCTGGGCAGCCATTAATTTTGAACGATCAGCCCCAAAGAAAGCGGATATGGAAAAAGCGGGTATGGGGAAAGCGGGTATGGGAAATGCGGGTATGAGAGAAATAAAGCGCACCTGCGTAGTGGGCGCCGGCGCCATAGGCAGCCTGTTTGCAGGCCACCTGGGCAGCGTGGTGCAGTCCACCGTGCTGACGCGGCGCGCTGAGCACGCAGCACAACTCAATGCTGAGGGACTGCGGGTCAGCGGCAAGTCAGACACCCATTGCCCGATTGCTGCATCCACCGATCCGGCCGACCTGGGTGATGTCGACCTGGTCATCATTGCCACCAAGGCCAATGCGGTGGAAGACAGTGCGCGCATCCTTAAAGGCCATTTTCCCCATGCGCTGGTCATGACCGTGCAAAATGGCCTCGGCTGCGAGGAACTTGTTTCACGCTATGGTGACTGGCCCATCATTTCCTCGGTCACGTTCATGAGTGGCCGGCGTCTTTCCGATGCCCACGTGGAATACGAACTGGACACCGCGACCTGGCTGGGCCCCTGGGCCGGCAGCACCGCGACTTTTGAGCAGGCCCAAGCGATCGAATCACTGATCCGGGCCAGTGGCCTCAAGGCCGAGGCCTTTCCTGACCTGCGCCCGGCGCAATGGTCAAAGCTGATCTTCAATGCCGTGATCAACAGTGTTTCCGCCGTGACCGATCTGCCGCATGTAAAATCGTTTGCCGTGCAGGACAATCTTTCAGACCTCGGTTGCCTGGTGCACGCTGCCATGGACGAGGGCAAGCGCGTGGCGGCTGCCTGTGGCGTTGAGCTCTTTGAGGATCCCTGGCATATGAATGTCAAGGCCACCAGCCATGGCCAAACCGGTAACGAGGATTACGCCCACGTGCCCTCCATGCTGGAGGACGTGCGTGCGCGGCGGTCAACCGAGGTGGATTGGATTACCGGTGCAATCGTGCGCGCCGCCGCCCAGGCCGGCGTGCCGGCACCCATCAATGAAACGCTGTATCGTTTGGTCAAGGCCCGCGAAAGCAGCTGGAAGCTCAAGCAGGCGAATTCAAATGCATAAGCTGAAGAGGTAGACATGAAAGTATGTATCGTTGGCTGCGGTGCAATCGGCAGCTTGTTTGCGGCCCACCTGGGCAAGCTGGAAGACGTGGAGGTGTGGGCCTTCGACCCGGACCAGGCACACGTCAATGCAATCAACCAGAACGGCCTCAGGCTCACCGGGCTCAGCGACATCGTGGTGCCGGTCAAGGCGCGCACCAACCCGGACGAAATCCCTGAATGCGAATTCGGCATTGTAGCGGTCAAGACCATGTATACCCGCTCGGCCATGCAGGCCACGGCGCGGATTTTTAGCGATGGGGCCGTTTGTTCGGTGCAGAACGGCATCGGCAATGAAGAAATTATCGCCGAGTATGTCGACCGCGTGATCCTGGGCACGACCTTCCCGGCGGGTCATATCACGGCACCAGGTGTGGTGAATCAGGACACCGGTGGCAAAACCTGGATCAGCCCCTTCCTGCCCAAGCCCGCCAGCATGGACGAAGTGCGGTTACTGGCCGAGACCCTGATCCGGGGTGGAGCAGATATTGTGGCGATGGAGGATGCCCGCGGTGCCCTGTGGACCAAGCTGATCTTCAATTCAGCCTCCAACCCGCTGGCGGCGCTCACGGGATTGCCCCATGGCGTCGCTTGCGACCAGCCCGGCGTGCGGCGCGTCATGCGGGCACTGGTCGAGGAGGGAAAAGCGGTTGCCAAGGCGTTGGGCGTCACTCTCGATGGCGACCCGGATGCCTTGCTGGATTATGGCCGGGAGAAGGCTTACCAGCATCCGCCCAGCATGCTGACGGACGTGCGTAACAAGCGCTTGACGGAGATTGATGCGCTCAATGGCGGCATCGCCCGCTTCGGCGAACAAACCGGCGTGCCAACACCGCTGAATTCCGCGATAACAGACATCATCAAGGGCCTGGAATACTCCTGGCGCGAAGACGAGTGGAGGAACAAGAAACCATGACCGAATTCATCAACCGTTTTCGCCCCAGCAAGGCCGAAATCGAACGTCGTTATGCCAATACGCGCAAGGCCATGGAAAAGCATGGTCTTGACTACCTGGTCATCAGCGGTAGCGAGTACAGCGGCTTTGAGGGCGGGGTGCGCTACATGTGCGGATTCCTGATACTGCACCGTTACGCGTACGTGATCGTGTCGCTGACCGATGATCCGGTATGTGTATTTCCCCGCGAAGCGACCTGGGTGGGAGACCACAGCGCCACGTTCATCGAGCGTCGTGAATTTCCTCCCCATTGCGGCGAATGGATGGCCGAGTACCTGAAATCCAGGAACGCGAAAAAGGTCGGCGTCTACGGCCTGGAATACATCATCAATGTGCGCGACTACCGCGCGCTGGCTGCGGGTGGTTTCGAGATTGTCGATTTCGAGATTCCCTTTGACTATGCGCGGGCGCAGAAGAGCGACGAAGAAATGGCCTCGGTGCGGCACTCGATGGAGATCAACAAGCAGGGTGTGCTCAAGGTGATCCAGTCCTACCAGGCGGGCAAGACCGAAGCCGAGCTGATGGGCGTGGCCGAGCACTACTTCGCCACGGCCGGGTGCGCGCGCAGCACCATGGACATGGTGTGTACCGGCCCCAATGGTTCCATACGGCCGCAGATGGTATTTGCCAGCCAGCGCCCGGTACAGGATAGCGACAGCTTACTGTATGGCCTGGAGATTGCCGGGGAGGGAGGGCATTGGGTGGAGTTTTCGCGCCCGCTGGCGCCGAATGGCTTCGATCCCGTCATGCAGGAAATGATGCAGGCCTACCTGGAGTTCCACGAGCTGGCGAGGGAACACATGAAGGCCGGCAATACCGCCGAGGCAGTCAGCCGGGCCTGCATGAAACCGATCTTCGACCGGGGCTACCGCTCCGGGCATGTGTGCGGGCACTCAATTGGCATGACCATGATTGAAATGCCGCGCATCGGTGAAGGCTTCGACTTCGTCCTGCCGGAAAACATGGTGTGCTCCATGCACCCGCATTTCATGACCCAGGACCGCACCCACTCACTGTACTTCCAGGAAACCTACCGGGTGGGCCGGGATAGTGGAGAAGCGCTGTCCGGTGTGCCCTACACCGTCTATCACGGCGGGGAAGACAGCTTCTGAGTTCTAAACTTCCTTGATGATGCCGGAATAGAGGCCATCCAGCAGGTCGTTGGCGGCCAGCCCTGCCTCGGTGACGTCGCCCTCGCGATAAACCCGAATATTGAGTTGGCCCTCGCCATCATCGGCCAGCACCTCGAAGCGGGTTTTATCCATCAGCAGGAAGGTCTTGCCGACCGGCTGGATATGCAAAATGGATTGCTCTTTGTGGATCTTGGCCACGCGGGTGGAAATGGCACTGATCAGCCGGTCAATCCGTTCCTGCAGCTGTTCCGCGCTAAGGGATTGGCCCGCCGGGGTCAGCGCCAGGCTGCAGTCGGGCGGCGGACCGATGGCGTGCAGGAACAGATGGCTGTCCGCTGCCCCGTCGTCTCCGGCCTGGGCCAAAAGCTTGAAAGCCACCTGGTAACGGTCTGAACCACTGCCCTGCGCCGGCACGAAGCGGATATCGACCAGGCTGACCGGCTTGCCACCGATGTCGGTATCTGGCGTGATCCTTAAAGAATCAAGCCGGTATTGATTAAAGAAGTGTGCCAGTTTCATCATGAGTTTCCTGGCCTCTCGCTTCAGGCGGTGATGGACTGCCAGTTGTTCAGCCGGTACTCGCTGCAGCGCGCCGGCGTCCCGCTGGTCGGGACGCCGGCCGGTGGGTCAATCAGAAGTTGTATCTGATGTTCACACCATACCAACGTGGTAGCTGGTAGGAGACTTCATTGCATCCGCACAAGCTTGCAAGGTCAAAGCCCTGGATGCCGGCACGGTCGTCGGTTAGGTTCTGGCCCATCAGCGCAAACTCCCAGGTATCGTCTGAGGTGGCCCAGGACCAGCGCAGGTTCAGCAGGAAGTAGCTGTCAAACTTGTCGGCGCTGAAGTTGCGCAGGTTGTAGTAAAAAGAACTCGAATAGGCTCCATCGACGGCGACAGCCATGTTCCCGCCCAATGCTTCCCATTCGTAGCGTACCAGGGCGGAGGACTTGAACTTGGGTGCATAGTTCGGCCGCACGTCGCGCGTCGGCAGGGGTGAGCCGATTCGCAACGGCACGTCTTTCACCGTTGGGTCCATCCAGGACATGCCGAACATGATATCCCAGCCATCCGCGGGTGATGTTTGCACCTGGAACTCGACGCCATAGTTGGTGGCATCGCTGTTGATCACGACGCCGGAGACGCCGGTGAACAGGAAGGTCTGGTAATCCTTGTAGTCATAATAAAACGTATCCATTTGGAAGCGCGTGAGACCGGACTCGGTAGTCAGCTTGAATCCGGCTTCGATGGTGCTGAGAATTTCTTCATTGTAGGGAAGGTAAGAAGGGGGGAATCCCAGTCCGCCCGGTATCGGCGCATTGTAGCTGGCCGCTTTCACCCCGCGGTTCAAACTGACATAGGTCAGCAGCTTATCGTTGGGCGTGTAGTTGAGTTGCAGTTTTCCAGCCCAGAGGTTGTCGCCCCGGTTGTCGGTATAGTAGGGGGCCATAATGCCAGGGGTGACGGCAGTAATGTTGAAGAAGGGTTCACCCACGTTGGCCGTGTAATTACTTTGGTTGAAGAATAAACCCTGGAGCATGGAGTAGTCTTTTTCTTCCCGCATCACACGCAAACCGGTAATCAGGGTGAAATTTTCGGCGAAGTCCCACTCGTACTGGCCAAACAAGGAATAATTTTTGGTTTTAAGGTGTGCCTGCACGCCGATATCGGCGCCTGCGGGGAAGGGGAAGCCACCCAGCAGTGCCGGTATACTGTTGGCAGGCGCTTTCAAGCCATTGTTCGATTTGGTATCAATATCCAGGAAGAAGAAACCAACGACCCAGTCGGAAACGTCAGTAGAACCCGTCAGGCGGACCTCCTGGGTGAAACTGCTGGCATCGACACCGGCATAGTTGGCCAATTGATTAACGGGACCTGAATCCACGTCGATGAACAGTAGCTTTTGATAGTTTTTGTAGTCGGTGACTGAAGTTAATTTCAGGGTGTCATCAAAATCGTGTTCAATCCGCATGTTCACGCCCCAGGTATCCGTCCAGCCATTCTTCTTGAAGGCGAAGTCACCCGATGTTTTAAGGCCGTCGCCGTCAGGATCCTTGTAGCCAAAGAAGTCGGTACCGGCGCCAAAACGTCCAATCAGGTCGCCACCGGGGTCGTTCAGGCCAAACAGTCCGTTATTGTTGGTGTCGCCACCGAAGTCGGTGCCGTCGGATGCGATGCCGGTGCGGGACTCTCCCGGGTTGGTGACATCGATGACATTGATCAATTCACCGACACCTTTGGTGCCATCGAACACACCAATGGTGGGCTTGGATTGATAGGGGCCGGTGGCAAAATCGGTACTCGCGTAATTGCCTGACAAGGTAACTGCCGTTGCGTCGCTGGGCTGGAACAGCATCGTGCCGCGCAAAGCCCAGGTTTTGTCGTCACCCATGTCAGCGCCGGCGCCGGCGCCAGGCGAATTACCCGTGCAACCGCAGAGCGACCCCGCGCCAACGGCTGCATAGGGGTAGATGTTCTTCAGGTAGGGATCGGCCTGGTTGTAATAAACGGCAATGCGGCCAGCCACTGTCTCACTGAACGGTCCGCCTACCGCGCCTTCAAACCGCAGCGAATTGGCGTTGGTGGGTGAATCAAACCAGCCATAAGTAACATCGCCATACCCTTCAACACCGTCGAAGTTGGGTTTGCGGCTGATGTAATGGATCAGGCCGCCGGTGGCGTTGCGCCCGAACAGGGTGCCCTGGGGTCCCTTGAGTACTTCCACCCGGTCGATATCAAACACTGCAAAGGTTTGTGCCTGCGCGATGGCGATGTAACCTTCATCCAGGTACACCGCATTGGGTGACTCGATGATGTCGTTGAAGTCGTTCTGGGTTACGCCGCGTATGGAAAACTGAGTGTTCTGGCCCGCGATGTTGCCGCTGATGTGCAAACCGGGCGTGAATTTTGCAATGTCGAAGCTTTTCTGGATGTCCAGGACGCGCAACTGGTCTGAATTAAAGGCCGTGATGGCAATACCGACATCCTGCAGCGATTGTTCGCGCTTCTGGGCTGTGACTTTGATTTCTTCCAGCATGACCTGGGCGCTTACCGGCAGCGCCAGAAACAGGCCGAGACTGAAGGATAGGAAACGGAAGAGTGACTTGTTCGGATTTTTCATAACTTCCCCCACACTACGTAGCGGTTCACTGCTGAATTCGATGGGCAATCACTGATGTGATGCAAACTGGTGTGCACATCGACTGTGCGTCGCAGTTTAACCTGTTTTTAACTTTTTGCCATACCCTCAGCGTCAAGCTTTTGATTCAGGGCGCAATACGGTCAGGCGCAGCACCGGGTAGATTAAGGCCACCAAGGCCAGCGAACTCAACACTTCGATGGGCTGAACCGGTTTCAACAACCAGTGGGCGCCGTAAACCGCTGCCAGGATGGCCACCAGGCCGGCCCAGTTAACCGCCTCAGGCTCACCTTGCGGGCTTGGAAGCCGCGGGCTGACGACGTAGTAGTCGAGGATGATGGTAGCGGCCAGCGCGCTCAACAGCACCCCCAGCAGCTTGATCCACCCCTCGACAAAATGCAGGATTTCACCGTACAACATGCCCAGCGCGAGCAGGTTGGCCAGCACCACGAAGGCAAAACGGCCCGGCCGCCAGCCCGTCAAGGCATCGCCCAGGTTGGCGATGCACAAAGATGCGCTGTAGGTATTGAGCACCTGGGCCTTGGCCTGGGCCAGGATCATCAGCAGGAAGCCTGCCACCCCGCCAAACACCATGAAGGTGGCTGCAATGCTGTCTGGACTGCGCAGCACTTGCTGGTGCGCGCTTTCAGCCGGCATGCCAAGCACGTTGGTGAAGTAGGCAATCATGGTCGGCGCGGCGGATTTCATCAACACGCCACCAATGACCATCATCACCAGGGACTGGACAAAAATTGCGATCATGGCGGCCGTAGCAACATGGGCGGTGGACTTGCCATAGCGGCCAAAGTCGGCCGTATTCAGTGCCAGGGCGCAGGCCGGACCGACCAGCAGGTTAAGCGCAAACACGAATTTATCTGCATCAGAAGCAATACCCATGCCGGCCAGCGTAGTGGCATCCATCTGGCTGGCAAACAGCAGGCTACCCATGCTCAGCGGCGCAGCACCGGTCAGTACGGTAACCATCATCCAGGCCAGCACCAGCAGGAAGCCCACAATCATCAGCGAAGACGTGCGCGTAACCAGCCGGAAACCAAAGGCAGTCAGGAGAATCCAGCTCAGCGTCATGCTGCCGTACAAAACAACTCGTGCGAACCAGTCATCTTGCCATTTGAAGAAAAACAGGAACCCGCGGTACAACAAACCGTTTTCCACCGCCAGAAACCCGACGATCAGGAAACCAAAGATGATCGACGCCAGGGCGGAACCGCGAACTCCAAGACCATGCCTGCGGGTAATCAGCGTGTTTGAACAGCCGGTTTCGACCGTGACCCGGGCCAGGGCCAGGGCCAGGACACTGCCAATGGAAAAGGACACTATGCCTGCCAGCAGGGCTATCTTGACGCCGGCCACGAAGCACACCACGGCGCCAAAAAACATGATCACCAGCGTGGTAATCAGGCCCACTGTGTTCCAGGCGATTTTCAGCCAGTTTTCACGCTCACCTGGAGGGACGCTCTCAAGGGCGTGGTCCTCCATGATGGCGCTTAATCCGGGTTTGATCATGGACGGTGAGCCTGTCTGGGAAATGCACTGCAACCGGAAGTCTATGGGTTCGTCAATTTCAAGGCAAATAAGCGTTTTCAGGTCGTGGCTGATGTGCTAGCGTAGCAACCCTGCCACGAGTTAACTAAAGATATACAGGTACACTGCTGATCATCTCACTTTCGGAAGCTGCTCATGTATCCCGCACCGTTCAAATACCACCGCGCGAACTCCATTGCCCATGCCATCGAGTTGTTGTCAGGAATTGGCGACGGGGCGCGAGTCCTGGCCGGCGGCCAGTCACTGCTGCCCCTGCTGAAACTCCGTTTCGACGAGCCTACCGACCTGGTGGATGTAGCCCGCATCCCGGACCTGGCAGGCATAGACACCAATGGCGCCACGGCCAGTATCGGGGCGCTCGCAACGCACCGGCGCATAGCACTGTCAACCCTGGCCGCAGCGGTGCCCATCCTTGCAGACTGTGCCCATGGCATTGCGGATAACCAGGTGCGCAGTCGCGGAACGATTGGAGGCTCAGTTGCCTCGGGCGATCCCAGCTGTGACTGGCCGGCCCTGTTGCACACCCTGGATGCGCAGATTCAGTGCCATGGTCCCGAAGGGGAACGGACGCTGGACATCAATGGTTTTGTCCAGGACTTGTACCAGACCGGTTTGCAGCCAGGCGAACTTATCACCGGCGTACGATTTGCCGTTCCGGGTGCTGGCACAGGCGGCGCCTATTGTGCCTTCAAGCGTTGTGCGCCCGCATTTCCGACCACGTCCATTGGAGTGCAATTGCAGATCAGGGATGGCCAGGTAGTCAGTGCGCGCATCGCCATGGGTTCTTCCGGCCCGACCCCGATTCGTTCACAAGAGGCGGAAGCAGAATTAACCGGCGGCAGCCTCAGCAAAGAGCGGGTGGATCGGGCAGCCGATGCGGCTGTTGCCTCGGCCAGCCCATTTGATGATCAACGGGGATCGGCCGCGTTCAAGCGCCAGCTGATTGCCACGCTGACCCGGCGCGCGATTGGAATCGCGCAACGCCGTGCCAACGGGGAAACCGTCAAGAACAGCCATGAGTACTACTGAGATGAGCCCTAGAGATATGAGCGATCAAGTCGGTATCACTGTCACAGTCAACGGCAAGTCCTACCAGAGGCAGGTGGAACCGCGCCTGTTGCTGGTACAGTTCATTCGCGATGAATTGCTGCTGACCGGGACGCACATCGGATGCGACACCAGCTATTGCGGGGCTTGCACCGTGTTGCTCAATGATGAGCCGGTGAAATCCTGTACGGTACTCGCAGTGCAAGCCGATGGCTGCGAAGTGCGCACAGTGGAAGGATTGGAACAAAACGGCACACTGCATCCCTTGCAACAGGCCTTTTCCGAGCACCATGCGCTGCAATGTGGTTTTTGTACCCCTGGTATGTTGATGTCCTCAGTGCATCTGCTGGAGACCAATCCGCAACCCAGTGCGCTGGAAATCCGCAAGGGCATCCAGGGCAACCTGTGCCGCTGCACCGGCTACAAGAACATCTTCGAGGCCATTGCTGCTGCAGCACAGGATATGCAGCAAGGCGCCTCGAAGGGCGGCGGCTAGGTGAGCAGCTACACCTTCAATGGCGATTTTACCGTGCCGACCTCGCGCGAGCAGGTCTACGCGGTTTTGTCCGATGTAACGCGCTTCGCCCCGCTGCTACCCACCTACCTGTCACACGAGTTGAAAGAGGATGGTTCTGCACTCGTTAAAGTCAAGGTGGGCGTGGGCAAAATTCACGGCACGGGTGAGGTTGTCCTGAAGTCTGAAGAGACCATCGCGCCCCTGCGCGCCAGTTATGCAGGTAAAGGCAAAGTCATGGGCGGCGTGTTCAATCTCAACGCCGGGTTTGAGCTGGAAGATACCGGCACAAATCTGACCCGGGTGGTTTGGCGTGGCGAAGTGGCCATGTTCGGCAAGCTGGTTTCCCTTGCCGGTGGCCTGGTCAAGCCCGTTGCCGAGCGCGACATTAACGCCATGATCAAGGCCGTGCAGATTGAATTTGGCGGCGCCATCGAGGCCGAGCCGGCCGGGGTCGCACTTGCTGGGCCGGTTCGCCCGGGCCTGGTTGCCCGCTTCATTGCCTGGCTAAAGCGGTTGTTCAACATTCGAGATCGAGGATAAATGACATGACTTGGGTAGGAAAATCCCTGCGGCGCAAAGAAGATGAACGCCTGGTGCGCGGAAATGGCTTGTTCAGTGATGATGAGCACCACGAAGGCATGTTGCATCTGTATATCCTGCGCTCGCCGTATGCTCACGCGCGCATAGTAAGCATTGACGCAGCGGCGGCGCGGGCAGTGCCCGGAGTCGCCTGTGTGCTCACCGGTGATGACATCAAGGCGCAATGCGCGCCCTACATGCAACTGGGCCCCGCGCCCTGCGACAAAATCGTGGACCTGCCGCTGGCCACCGACAAGGTGGTGTACCAGGGCCAGCCAGTGGCGGCTGTGGCGGCGACCTCTGCCGCTCTTGCGATGGATGCCGGCCTGCTCATTGAAGTGGATTACGACATGCTGGACGCTGTTGTCGACCCCGAGCAAGCGCTGGAAAACACCAACGTGCTGCATGAAGCCGCAGGCAGCAACCGCACCTACAATGACGTTTACGAATTCGGTGACCTGGACCAGGCGTTTGCCGATGCAGCGCATATCGTCAAGATCGATCGCCTGCACTTTCACCGGTTCTCCAGCACGCCGCTGGAGAACAATGCCTGTATCGCAGAGTGGAATCGCCGGGGCGAACTGGACCTGCTGTGTAACAATTCTTTTGCCGGCTTTGCGCTGCAGTTGCTGGCGCCTGGTCTGCGCCTGCCGGTAGAGAAAGTGCGCATGCGCTCCTACGATGTGGGCGGCAGTTTCGGTATCAAGATAGGCAATTATCCTTATTATGCGCTGGCTGCACTGGCCTCAAAAGCCTGCCAGGGACGCCGGGTCAAATGGGCGGAAATTCGCACCGAGCACATGCTATCTGCAGGTCACGGCAATGAACGTACGTTCCGCGACACCGAAGTAGCGCTGGACAAAAACGGGGTCATCACTGCGATCAAATCACGCCATATCGATGACTGCGGCGCGTATCCACGTTACGAACCGCTGGGTTGCGTGATCTGGTCCCAGGTCCTGCCTGCTACTTTGAAAGTGCGCAACGTCCGCATCGACTTTACCCAGGTCGTCACCAACAAGTGCCCGGTAATTCCCAACCGCGGTTATTCCCGCATGCAACACCTGTGGTTCATGGAGCGCGTGCTGGACATCTGTGGACACGAACTGGGCATCGCTACGGACGAAATGCGCCTGCGCAATTACATTCGCGAGTTTCCCTACGAGACGCCCAACGGCTGTGTTTACGACTCGGGTGACTACCCGAAGATGTTGCAACTGGCCAAGCAACTGGTCGGCTGGGATGAGTGGAAGAAGAAGCAGATCGAGGCGAGGGCGGAGGGCCGCTGGCTGGGTATCGGCATCGGAACTACATTGGATTCTGGCACCAATAATTTCGGCCAGGCCCAGATTATGAACCCCTACCTGCCGTTCTCGGGTAATTCTGAAGTGTGCAATATCCGCATTGATTTTGACGGGGCGGTGGTGGTAACGCTTGGCACCGGTCCTTCCGGACAGGGCCATGAAACCGTGACCTCGCAGGTTGTGGCCGATGAGCTGAACCTTGACCCCTCCATGGTCACTGTGAAAACCGGTTTTGATTCTGGCTGGAACAATTTCTCCGGGCACTCGGGTACCTATGCCAGCCAGTTCGCTGTTACCGGGCTGTCTGCGGTGTATGGCGCCTGCCAGAAGCTGAAGAAAGAGATGCGCCAGCTGGCTGCACATGTCCTGCAGGTGAGCGAGGACAAACTGGAGTTTGGCGTTGGCGCGCAGGGTCCGCAACTGGGCGTTCCCGGCACCGATAAAGCGCTCAACTACTGGTACATGAGTAACCTCGTCAACAGCAATAACGCCGGACTGGGCGCAGGCCTTGCCGAAGTCACCCTGAACGTGAAGCACACCTACCGCCCGCCGTTCACGGTGCCGGACACCAAGCGCAAGTTTGGTAATCTCACCCTTACCTATGCTGCACAACTGCACATCGCCGTGGTGGAAGTCGATAAGGAAACGTGCCGGCCCAAGGTACTGGCCTATTCGGCAGTGGATGATTGTGGCACGGTCATGAACCCGCAAATCGTGCACGGCCAGGTGCACGGCGCTACCGGACATGGCCTGGGTGCTGCACTGATGGAAAGCCTGGATTACGACGAAGGTGGCAACCTGATGGCCTCGACCTTCAGCGATTACTGCCCGATCACCTCGGTGAACATGCCGGATGTGCAGTATGGCAATATCGAAACGCCGTCACCGTTCAGTTACAACGGGGCCAAGGGCATGGGCGAGGGTGGCGGCGCACCGCTGCATACCATCTCAGCCGCCTTGCAGGATGCGCTGCACAGTTCCGGGTTCATCATCACCGAGTCTCATCACTCGGCACCCAGGCTGTTTGAACGGCTGCAGCAGCCTAACCGGGAGCAGAGCGTCAGCGTCGAGTCGCGCCTGTAGGAGGCCGCTCCCGGCCTTCCCTCGGCAACTGCTCCTGCGTTGCCCTACCTCCTGCATCCCTGCAGTCGTGGCCTGCGCGGCACCGGTGCGTCCTGCACAATGCGCGCTTTGCGCGCGATAATTGGTTTAGGGGCCGACCGCATCAATCGCGCGCAAGGCGCGCTCCTATGGGCCCCCGGCCCTGCCCTGGAAATTTATCGGTCTTCGCGCGTATGCCACAGTCGCAAGACGTAGATAGTGGATTCCTGAATCTCATAACGCATCTCGTAAGACGCCACGCGAATGCAGCGTACCTCGCGTGGCTCGAATTCTTCAAGTTTTTCACCGATACGCGGATTCACCAGCAGTTTGGCTGGTGCGGCAGCCAGCGATTGCACGATGCGTGCTGCAGCCGACTGGTTGACTGGAGCCAGAAACTCATACAACCGCGCCAAATCCGCCAGTGCTTTGCCGGTCCATCGCAGATCCTTCCACTGCAACTGCATTAGCGCGGCAGTGGCAGCGGCTGGTCGGTATCGAGGCTATCGGCCCACGCTTGCACGGCCTGGTGCGCGATGACACGTCCGGCATCCACGTCGGCCAAAGCCTCGCGCGTCAGGCGGCTGCGTTCCTCTTCCTGATCGATCCAGGCTGACAACGCCTGTTTGACGATCCAGCCACGCGAGCGGTCTTGGCGAGCCGCCAATTGATCTACTTTCTCCGCAAGTGCCAGCGGCACATGCGCGGTCAGCACCTTGGTATTCATGCATCACCTCGTCATCACAAATAATCAGTTTACATCGTAGTGATTAAAGATGATTGAATCAAGCGTACCGGAGCCTGGGTCGGCGATGCAGGGGACAGCAGTGGGGCAGAGTGCTTTTGTTTGCGGTGACCGGCTATGGCGGAATCATTCGTGTTGCACTTGACTCTTGAATCTAAGCCGACCCCTTTTCACCTTTTCAGAGCGGTTTGTTAGCAGCTTCTGCCTTAAGGCGCTCGACCAGCCAGACTTTGATGATTGATTGCCGCGTAACACCTATACGCTGCGCTTCGCGATCCAACAACTCGACGACCCAGGAGGGGAAGTCGACATTTATACGCTTTTGTTCCTGGTTGACTCGACGTGCTGTGGAAAGATCGAGATCATCAACGATGTCTCTTTTGCCTTCGTCAAACTTCTTATCAAAGGCCTTAGCTTTCATATAACACTACCTCTTTCTCGCGGGACCGCCTGACAGAAATCAGGCGGATTCTCTCGTTTCTGTACGTGACAACTGCAGACCAGTGCTTTGCACCGATAAGTCCTATAACAAGAGACCGATGCTCATCACTGGACTTCGCCTGGATTTCCAGAAGGTCGGGGTCTTTCCAGAGCTCCTGAGCAGCCTGGAAATCAATTCCATGCTTTTCCAGATTGGCTTTGCTTTTGTCGTCGTCAAACTCAAAACCAGCCATGAGTATAAACTATTCCTTTTTTACTCATATGACAATAACGACAGGAGGTAGGGCAACGCAGGAGCAGCGAATTATCGCGCGCAAGGCGGGCATTGTGCAGGGAAGCACCGGTGCCGCGCAGGCCAAGGGTGGCCGGGAGCGGCCTCGCAACGACCGCCACGCCGCATCTCCAAGCAAGGCAACGCACGCATCCGTGCGGCGCTGTTCATGCCGGCCCTGGTGGCGGTGCGCCATGATGTTCACGTCGCGGCATACTATGAACGGTTGTTAGCCAATGGCAAACCAAAGATGTTGGCCCTGATGGCAGTGATGCGGCGTCTGCTGCATGCCTTGTGGGGCATGCTGCATCATCGTCAGGAATGGGACCGCAACAAGTTCTATTGCCTCAACCAGACAGAAACTGCTTGACGGCCAAGAGAGTATCTACAGGCTCAGGACTCTGGCGCGAAGCTGATGATGGGGTCGTATAAACCGACCTTGAATACCAGCACCCGGAAGGTGTAGTAGCCGGACAGTACGGCGAGGGCGACCAGGAAGCTGACTACCCGTGATTCCGGTAACAAAGCAAGCAGCAGGAACGGCAACACAAATCCGGCGCCGATAACAAGCCCGTAAAACCATTTGACGTAAGGTCCATCCCGGGTCAGCAGAAACAGGGACTTTTTGGCCCCCGGGGAGCCCCGTTTGGCACCTTGCAACAGGGCCAGCACGATAATCGCCGCGGCCACTACCAGCACCAGGCTGGCGCTATGGGCGGGGGGCAGGTAGCGCGCGCCCTCAGCCCCGGCCGCCGGGTTCAGATTCAGGCTCAACACCATGCCACCCAGTGCCGAATAGGCCAGGCTGGAAATCGGCATCAGCCCGGTATTCCAGAAGGAAATTGACGTCGAGTCCGAAATGGCGAAACCGTGGTACATCATCACAAACAGCGCCAGCAAGATCGAAGCGATTTTCACCAGACCCGCTATGCCGCTGATGAACCCACCCCCGCCCAGCCATTCGGCCAGACCGAAGCCGTTGAGCAAAATGTGCAGCAGCGCCGCGCCGGTGAACAATACGATGGAAATGGCTCCGCGGCTGATCCAGGAGCGGTCAGGCCGCAGAATGGCTCGCCACGAGCGCCCCGGCACACCCATGTGTGAAAGATGGAAGTAGGTCTTGAGTATGGCGGTGATACAAACACCGACGACCATGCAAATGACCGAGTTGTACAGTGCGCCAACCAGGAACAGGCCGGCACCCAGTTCACCAAAGAAGAACGCCCTGGCCATGGCATCGTCCCAGTAACGCTGGAAACGATAGCCCAGAACCAGGCTGTCACCGACGATTGGAAACTCTCTGCTGGCCATGTGTATTCCCTTCCTCCGGGTTTGCCGATTGCGGTGCCGAGTTTTTTGCTCAGGTCACGTAATAAACTTTGGGTTTGGTGTTCTTCTCCGGCATGGGCGGCCGTCCGCCTTTCTCGCGGATTAACTTGCTGGGCTTGCTGTCCGGGTCGTCAAGGTCGCCAAAAATGCGCGCATCCGTGGGGCAGGTGACCACGCAGGCCGGGTCCAGGCCCTGGTCTACTCGTCCACTGCAGAAGTCACACTTGGCCACTGTGCCCGGCGTGAAACGGGTGTAGCCCTGCTTTTCGAATGGAGTCAGTTCGCCTTCGCCGAACAGGCCCTTGTCAAACAGGTCCTGGCTGAGCACGGTACGCTGGTCGTACGGGCAAGCCACGGCACAGGAGTTGCAGCCGATGCACTTGTCGTTATCGACCATGACAATGCCGTCTTCCCGCGTATAGGTCGCGCCACTGGGGCAAACCTTTTCGCACGGCGCGTCTTCACACTGGTTACACAGAGTGGGAATGTAAACCCGCCCTGCATTGGGGTAAACGCCGTAGTCCTCGCTTAGCGTACGGGTGAAAAACACGCCGTCGGGCAAGGAATTTTCCTGTTTACAGGCCACCACGCAGGCATTGCAGCCGATGCAGCGCCGGATATCGAACACCATTCCCATTCTGGCCATCAGTGACTCCCGGCTTTGCCTGGTCGTTTCAGATCATCAACGATGTCGTAGACGGTCTTGCCCTGCCTGAGAGCTTCCGGCCAGTCATCGAGCTTGGTCAGCTTGACCTTGCAGACGGTCTCGGGTTGGCCCGTGACCGCGTCCGTGTTGCCCAGGTCGTACGGCAGCAAGTCGTTGAAATGCCCACCGGCGTGCGGGACACCGGCGTTATTGACCTTGATCCGGGAAAGTGAATTCGACACCCCCAGAGTGTCCGGATGCATGCCTTCGGACGAGCCCACGCGGCCATAGATCACCCCCGTGGGTGATTCAACCTTGACGATATCGCCGCTTACCAACCCCTGCTTTTTCAGGGTCTTGGGGTTCAAGATCAAGGCGATATGCACCGGGTCGCGGTACACGATGTCCTTGATCCAGGGATTGCTCAGGCTTTCGCCGAAGTTGATCTGGATGTCCTTGAAGAAAATGCCGTACAGGTCATATTCCGGAGGGTTGCTGTGGACAGGATCCGGCACAGCCGTTGGCAGGGGCTGGTAATCGTCAAAATCCCATTCGTGGCGGAAAGGTACCTTGGCTTCTTCCATCTGTGCACGCAGTTTGCGCGGAATGGTGACCATGTCCTCAATATAGAAATGCAGGCGCATGCCTTCCCATGGCCGGTACCACTTGTCGGTGCGCCGATGGGTGACTGCGTGGCCGTGCTCGATATACCAGTCCAGGGGCTTGCCGTTCCAGAGCAGGCCCTTCTTCTCGGCGATTTCCTTGTCGGTGTACTTGCGGTCGTGCTGCAACAGCAATTCGGGCTTGTGATGGAAGCCGCTGACAATGTTGATCACTTCGTTGTAACCCGCGAGTATGCCCATGCGCTCCGACAGCTCGGACATGATGTCCTCTTCGCTCTTGGTGTCGTACAGGGGCTTGGTAGCGGGTTGCCGCAGGCACATGCCCTCGGTGTGCGGCGGCTCGATCATGGTCATGTTCCAGGATTCGAGCGCGTCGTGCGAAGGCAGGATGACATCGGCCCACATGGTCGTTTCCGTGGGGATGATGTCGCACACCACGATAAAGCGCATGGAACGCATGAACTCAAACCACTTTGGCCGCGGTCCCTGCATCGCCCAGATCGGATTGGAATGGCCGATCACCATCACATCCGGCTTGAAGTCGATACCGTACTTTTCCGGGTTTTCAAACGTCACCAGGTTCAAGTGCGGTGGGTGCAGTCCAACCGGGAAATAGTTCAGCAGGTGGTGGGTGCTGGGCGGGTACTGGAAGGGCGGCATGGGCCCAAGCTGGTGTGGCTGGGGCTCGATCATGCCATTCTCACCAGGAACGATATGACTCTTGTCGATCCACTGGTCATCCAGGGTCACACCGCACAAGCCTCCCGGCGCGTCAATATTGCCCACCAGGAAGTTGACCATCTTGAACGCGTGGTTGGTCTGGAAGCCGTGTTTATGCCCCTGGGCGCCACGGTAATAATTGTATCCGGCCGGTCGCAATGGCAGGGTGCGGCCGTCGATTTCTATGGTTGCGCCAATGGTTGCGGCGGTGGAAAACTCCCGGGCGATGCGCACGATGGTATCTGCCGGCACCGTGGTGAACTCACTCATTTTTTCCGGCGTGCAGTCTTCCAGGATCTCTACGAATTTCTGGAAGGCCGGCTTGCACTCCTTGCCCTCCACCTGGTAGGTGCCTTCAAGGGCAATCTCGCCTATGGTTGGGTCATCCCAGAGCTTGGCACTGTTCGATTTGGTGTCCCAGATGTAGATTTTGCCTTCTGCATTGCGCATGAAGGTGCCATCGGGTGACACCAGGTAGGGTGCATTGGTGTCTTTGCGCAGGAACGCATAGTCACAACGGCGTTCCTTGACCATTACGTGGCATAAACCCAGGGCAAAATGCCGGTCGGTTGCCGGCCGGATGGGTATCCACTCCTCGGACTTGGCGGCCGAGGTGGACAGCCGGGGCTCGATGGTCACGCAGCGCATGTTGCGATTGATGCGCGCATTGGCCACCCAGTTGGCCTGGGCAGCGGCGTGCAAATGGGATGAAAAGCCATCGCCGGTGCCGTCGTTGATCCAGTAATTGCAGTGTTTGGCGTCGTTGGCCACAGCAAAAGCCGAGTGCACATAGCCGTTGACCGGATGATAGGCGCCACCGCACATGGTGCCGCCTGACTGGAAGCTGTTCTGGTTGCCAAACGCCAGTGGCCAGTTCCACACGTTCATTTTCTGGAAGTGCTCAAGCGATGGCAGGATCTTGCGCGGATCGTCCGCGATGGTCTTCTTCAACACGTCGGCTACCAGGTCCAGTGCTTCGTCCCAACTGATCGGCTGCCACATGGGGTCCACGTTCGGGCCCTTTTCGGGATTAGTACGCTTCAGCGGTTGCTTGAACCGCTTGGGATCATAGTGCCGCATGATGGCAGAATTGCCTTTGGGGCAAAGCTTGCCATTATTGGACGGGTTTGTGGGGTCGCCTTCAATCTTGTTGACGACGCCGTCATCGGTAACGTGCATGATCGTGCCGCAGGAATGCAGGCACATCTTGCAGGTGCTCCTGATCCACTTGCCAGCCTTAAGGGAGTTTTGGACAGGAAGTGCTGCTATAGCCATTACGCTTACTCCACGCCGGATGCGAAATCAAAATACGAAGTTTGACTAAATATACACAAAAACCTGGCTGACGCTACCCCTACAGAACCAAGTCGTGACTTTACACCAAAATATTTGTGTTTGCTGTGCCCGTTTTGTCGTTAATTGACCGCGCAGACTGGGCAGAGTGTTCACTACAGAATCCAAAAAGCAGCGTTTGTTTGTCATAAATCAACCGCAACAGCGGTAGTGCGACAATTTTTGTGCTAGTTTCTTCCGCTGGGAATAAAATGCCAAACCGGAGTCTGGGCCAGTCGGGCCGAATGGAGAGTAGCCGTGTCACTAAACAAGCTTCAGGAATATTACCTGCCGGAAGATGGCAACGCCGTGGTGGAGTTGTTGGCCAGGCATCAGGATGGCGCCACCATCGTGGCGGGGGGCACGTTCATGTACGGCCTGATCGCCAGGGGTCTGGTCACCGATGTTGAGGTTCTGATTGATATCAGCCGTCTGGGCCTGGCCTATGTCAGGCAGGAAAAGGACCGGCTCAGGATTGGCGCAACCACCACGTTCATTC
>Ga0315271_10000304_pt1 | contig 26105 bp, 18 predicted proteins | sample C3_top_MG_FD_204664 | JGI IMG/M metagenome (GOLD analysis project Ga0315271, IMG submission 204664) | Sediment microbial communities from Yellowstone Lake, YNP, Wyoming, USA - C3_top | ecosystem: Environmental > Aquatic > Freshwater > Lake > Sediment | place: USA: Wyoming | collected 2017-08-01
AGCAGACGTTCCGGCGCAACATAAAGCAGGTCCAGTTCGCCGCGCAGCAAGCGGCCTTGCACTTCGCGCGCGCCATCGGCGGACATGGTGGAATTGAGAAAGGCGGCTTTCACACCGAGCAATTGCAGCGCATCCACCTGGTCCTGCATCAGCGCGATCAACGGCGATACCACGATGCCCACACCCGGACGCAGCAGCGCGGGAATCTGGTAACACAGCGATTTTCCCCCGCCGGTCGGCATCAACACCAGCGCATCGCCGCCAGATGTAACGTGTTCGACGATCGCCTGCTGTTCGCCTCGAAAAGAGGAGTAGCCGAATACATCATGGAGTATCTGGTGGGCTGAACGGGATGTCATGGGCGATTTAGGTGGCGTAGTTAAAGAGGAGGGGATTACAATTCCGGAATGCAACGGGTTGTCCCAACCTGGCATGACATTTTAACGTGCGCAGAGCCGCAACAGGAGTGAAAGATATTGAACCAAATGCCGGAAAATATCGTCGAGGTTAACGATCTTCATTTCGCCTATGGGGAGCGCGAGGTGCTGAAAGGCATCAACCTCACTATCCCGCGCGGCAAGATCGTCGCAATCTTGGGTACCAGTGGGTGCGGCAAGTCCACATTGCTGCGCCACTTCGGCGGTCAGTTGCGGCCATCGCGCGGTAGTGTGAAGTTCATGGGACAGGTGGTGCACGAACTCGACAATGACGAGCTGTACAAGATGCGCCTGAAAATGGGCATGATGTTCCAGGTGAGCGGGTTGTTCACCGACTTGTCGGTCTATGACAACCTGGCTTTCCCGATGCGTGAACATACCGATCTTCCCGAAGAAATGATCCACGACCTGGTATTGATGAAGTTGCATGCCGTGGGCTTGCGCAATGCCCGCAACCTGAAGCCCAGCGAGCTATCTGGCGGCATGGAACGCCGTGTCGCGTTGGCACGCGCGATCGCCACCGATCCCGCACTGATCATCTACGACGAGCCATTCGCCGGCCTCGACCCGATTTCGCTGAACACCATCGCCAATCTGATCCGCAAGCTGAATGATGCGCTCGGCGTGACCTCCGTGGTTGTGACCTACGATCTGTCGGAGTCGCTCAAGATAGTCGATTATGTGTATTTTATTAACGACGGCATCGTCGTCGCAGAAGGCCACGTGTCGGAAATGATCAACTCGAAAGACCCGTTTGTCCGGCAGTTCGTCCACGCCGAGCCGGACGGCCCGATCGCCTTTCATTATCCCAGCAGGCCTTATGCTGAGGAGCTGGAAATAAATAAGTAGTTTTACTAACGTCATCCGGGTCTGCAAATAGCGCTTGACCTACGTAAACTATTTGTTTACAGTTCTGGCATGATACGCAACTTCGCAAGTATGGGAACGGAGCAATTTTTTGCCTCGGGAAAATCGCGACGATTACCGCCGGAGATACTCAAACGTGCAGCGATGCGCTTAACGCAACTGGATGCCGCCACCCGCATTGAAGATTTGCGTCTTCCCCCATCAAACCGGCTGGAAGCTTTGGCTCATGACCGCGCCGGGCAATGGAGCATACGCATCAATGACCAATGGCGTGTGTGTTTTCGTTTTGAAAGTGGCGATGCTTATGACGTTGAAATTGTCGATTACCATTAAGGAGAACCATCATGGCAAAAAAAGGATTACCCGCAATCCATCCGGGAGAATATCTGAGCGAGACATTGGGTGAGTTGAGCATCTCTCAAGCCGAGTTCGCCCGCGCGATTGGTGTTTCGCCCATGAGAATTTCGCATGTCATAAAAGGAGCGCGCCCGGTAACGGCTGAACTGGCACTGCTGTTCGGGAGAGCCTTCGACCAGTCACCGCAATACTGGCTTAATCTGCAAGCGGCTTATGATTTGAAGACGGCGGAGGCCAGTTTGGGCAAGTTGCTCAATAATGTGCATTTATTGGCCCATGCATGATTGCAAGACCTGCCGGAATCTAATCAGAACCCAACTTCTTAAAGCTACGCCTTATTTCATTGGCGAATCTGGAATAACAAGGAACTCAATTAATGTGCGGCATCAATTTTATCTTTGACAATCGCCGGATCACGCCGGAGCGATCCCGCATCGAGGCAATGAACCATGCCCTGAGGCATCGTGGCCCGGATGGTGAAGGAGTATTGCTGCGCGATTGCGTCGCGTTGGGCCATCGCCGCCTCTCTATCGTCGACGTGGCGGGCGGCGCACAGCCTATGCTGACTCCCGACGGAAGATTTGCCATCGTGTTCAACGGTGAGATCTACAATTACAAAACGCTGCGCGCCGAGCTGGAGGATGCCGGCGTCACCCTGCACAGTCACTGCGACACGGAAGTGATCCTTCATCTCTATCAGCGCCTGGGCCCTGCCTGCCTGCACCGGCTGCGCGGCATGTTCGCTTTTGCCATACATGATACAGAGAGCGGCGCGCTGTTTGTGGCGCGCGACCGGCTCGGCATCAAGCCGCTGTTCTATCACTGGGACGGCAATACTCTGGTCGCCGCCTCGGAAGCCAAGGCACTGTTCGTATCGGGTCTGGCGAAGGCGCGCCTCGATCCTAAATCAGTGGCGAACTATTTTACCTACCAGTTTTCTATCGCCCCCAATACCCTGTTCCAGGGCGTTTATGAGCTGCCGCCGGGACATACACTCAGCATCGAACCGGGAGGCAAGCCCGTGATCCACCAATACTGGGACCTGGATTTCCCGGCAGATGGCGAATATGAAAGCATGGACGAAAGTTATTGGATGGACAAATTCAGTGCTGCCATGGACGAGGCGGCGGCCACGCACACCATTGGCGATGTACCGATCGGGGCCTACCTGTCAGGGGGCATCGACTCCTCCGCCACCACATATCTCTTGACCCAGCATTACCCGCGCAAGGTGAAAAGTTTTTCTATCCACTTTACCAACCCGCAGCACGACGAGTCATTGCAATACAAAGCCATTGCCACTCATATCGGGGTGGAAAACTGCGAACTGACCATGGACGACGACCGGCCGCAGGGTTATCTCGCGGACCTGACTCACTGCCTGTATCACCTGGAGCAACCGCAGCGCATGGCGGTGGACATCCCGCATTTCCTGCTGTCCGGCCTGGTGCGCGACCAGCATTACAAAGTGGTCTACACCGGCGACGGGGCGGATGAGATTCTGGCCGGCTACGATTGTTTCCGCCAGGATCGGATGCGCACCTGGTCCAATGAACAGCAACATACATACCAGCAACGGAGTGATTGGTATCTCAACGAATACACAAAATGGTATTCGCAAGATCAGATGCAGATGTTGCTGGAGCAACACACCGATCAGGCTCAAATGCATACCATCAAGCGCTTCGGCTTTTACCCGGCCTGGTACGATTTCTGGCATATCACGCACGGCGTCACGGACGATCTGTTCACGCCGACATTCCGTGAAGCGCTCGCCGGCCCGGACCAAATGGACAGCCTGATGCAACAGGTCAAACCGCACACACACGGTCGTCACCCGCTCAATCAGTCGCTCTATCTGGAGACCAAGACACGGTTGCCGGGCTGGATACTTTGGAAAAGTGACCGCTTGAGCATGGCGCACGGAGTGGAAGCACGCGTGCCGTTCATGGACCACCCGCTGGTGGAACTGGCCGCGCGCCTGCCACCGCAGTTCAAGCTGGACGACATGAATGAAAAATACATCCTGAAGAAAATGATGGTGCCGCACCTGCCGGAGTTGCCAACCCAGTACAAAAAGCGCGGCTTCTACACGCCTATCCGCGAGTGGTTCTTTACGCCTGAGCGCTACGCCGAGTTGGCGCCTTACTTGTCAGAATCCGCATTGCGCCAGGCAGGCATGTTCGAGCCGGCCGCAGTCAATGCCTTGTATGAGAAGCTCAACAGCTATGGACAGTTGGCGGACATGAGCGACTACTACCGGGTGATGCGTATGGAATGGGCGCTGATGACGGTGCTGAGTGTGCAGATTCTTTATCGACTGTTCGTGCTCGGAGAGTCGGACAAGCTAAACTGAACTTCTCACCATCGAGAAGTGTTTTAGCGGCTACGGTATCGATTGATCAAACCGTTCGTCGAAACATCATGCCTTGCCGCTGAATCTGCATCACGCAATTCCGGCAATATTTTCCCCGCCAGTTGTTTGCCCAGTTCAACTCCCCATTGGTCAAAGGAGTTGATGTTCCACACCACTCCTTGCACGAATACCTTGTGCTCATACAGTGCAATCAGCATTCCCAGCGTATGAGGGTCGAGCTTGTCGAAGAGCAGGGTGTTGGTCGGTTTGTTGCCGGGGAAAACCTTGTGCGGCAGCAAGGCGTCCAGAGCTTCGCCATCCAGGCCTTGTGCTGTAAGTTCGGCGCGGGCTTCTTCCCGGGTTTTGCCGAGCATCAGGGCTTCGGTTTGCGCGTAGCAGTTGGCGAGCAGGATGGCGTGGTGCTCTCCGATGGCGTTGTGGCTGTGCATCGGCGCGAGGAAATCCGCCGGGATCATGCGTGTGCCCTGATGGATGAGCTGGTAGAACGCGTGCTGGCCGTTAGTGCCAGGTTCGCCCCATACCACCATGCCGGTATCGTAATCCACTTCAATGCCGTCGCGATCCACGCGCTTGCCGTTGCTCTCCATTTCAAGTTGTTGCAGATAGGCCGAAAAGCGATGCAGGTATTGATCGTAGGGGAGCACGACATTTGAACTTGCCCCAAAGAAATTGCCGTACCAGATGCCGAGCATGCCCATCAATACCGGTATATTCCTGTCCAGGGGCGTGTTGCGAAAGTGCTCATCCATCGCATATGCGCCGCCCAGCAGTTCCTCGAATTTGTCCATGCCTATATACAGCACGATGGGTAGGCCGATGGCTGACCACAGAGAATAGCGTCCGCCGACCCAATCCCAGAACTCGAACACGTTTTGCGGATTGATGCCGAATTCTGCAGTGGCTTCGAGATTGGTGGAGACGGCGGCAAAATGTTTCGCGACCGCTTGCTCATCGTCCAATATCTCGACCAGCCATGCACGCGCAGAGCGGGCATTGGTCAAAGTTTCCTGAGTGGTGAAGGTCTTGGAGCTGACGATGAACAAGGTGGTTTCCGCATCCAGATTTTTTAGCGTCTCTACCAAATGCGTGCCGTCCACGTTGGAAATAAAGTGAGCGCGCAGATTCGATTTTGCAAAAGGTTTAAGGGCTTCGCATACCATCAGTGGGCCGAGGTCTGAACCGCCGATGCCGATATTGACGATGTCGGTGATCTTTTTCCCGGTGTGGCCAAGGTGCTGGCCATTGCGCACTGCCTCGGAAAAGCTGCGCATCAGCTCCAGCACGCGCCTTACATCCGGCATGACATCTTTGCCATCAATCTGGACAGGGCGGTCGGAACGGTTGCGAAGTGCGGTGTGTAGCACGGATCGGTGCTCGGTACTGTTGATCTTTTCGCCGTTGAACATGCGTTCTATCCAGGAGGGCAGCTTGGCTTGATCGGCAAGTTCGATCAGCAGGCGGACCGTCTGGTCATTGATACGGTTCTTGGAATAATCAAATAACAGATCGCCTAGATTGACCGAAAATTTATCGAAACGCGCTGGATCGTCGCGAAACATCTGGCGCATATGAGTCGAAGAAATGGCGGCATGGTGAAACCTTAGCGCCTGCCAGGCGGGGGATTCGGTCAGTTTTGACATGGTGGCCCTATTTCATATCGAATTCATTAAACAACCATTTAACTTCATATTATTCATTGATCAGGATCACTCCGGCCAATGGCGGCAGCGTAATCTCAGCGGAAAAGGGCAGCCCCATCCATGGAATCGCTTCGGCAGTGATCGATCCGGCATTTCCCATGTTGCTACCGGCATAGAATTGCGAATCGCTATTCAACACTTCGCGATATGTGCGCTGCTCAGGCAAGCCGATGCGATAGCGATAGCGTGGTACCGGTGTCAGGTTCAGCGCGACGATGACGCCAGAGCCATCGCGAGCGCGGCGCTGGAAGGATAGTACCGAATGTTCTGCATCGTTGCAGTCTACCCATGAGAAGCCTTCCGACTGAAAATCCAGGTCATGCAATGCAGGCAGCTTGCGATAGAGCTGATTGAGGTCGTGTGTCAGGTTCTGCACGCCGCGATGGTTTTCATTACCCAGTTGCCACCATTCCAGCTCCCATTTGGATTGCCACTCGCGTCCCTGGGCGATCTCGTTGCCCATGAAATTGAGCTTCTTACCTGGGCTGGTCATCTGGTAAGTCAGCAGTAGGCGGAGGTTGGCGAACTTCTGCCAGGCATCGCCGGGCATCTTGGATAGCAGCGAGCCTTTGCCGTGCACGATTTCATCGTGCGAGAACGGCATCACGAAATTTTCGGTGTAGGCATAGAGCTGGCCGAAGGTAAGTTCATTGTGGTGATAGCGGCGATGCACTGGATCGTGGCGGAAATAACCCAACGTGTCATTCATCCAACCCATGTTCCACTTGATCGAGAAGCCCAATCCGCCGAGGTAGACGGGGCGCGATACGCCCGGCCAGGAAGTAGATTCCTCCGCCATTGTCAATGCGCCCGGGAATTCTTCGTGAACCATGATGTTCATCTCCCGCAGGAAATCCACTGCTTCGAGGTTCTCGCGACCGCCGTATTTGTTGGGTATCCACTCTCCCGCCTTGCGCGAATAATCCAGATACAACATGGATGCGACGGCATCGACACGCAACCCGTCGAAGTGGAATTCGGATAGCCAGAAGTGCGCGCTGGACATCAGGAAGGACTTCACTTCGTTGCGCCCGTAATTGAAGATGTGCGTACCCCAATCCTGATGAAAACCCAAACGAGGATCTTCGTGCTCATACAATGCCGTGCCATCGAAGTGCGCCAGCGCCCAACTATCTTGTGGGAAGTGCGCGGGTACCCAATCCAGGATCACGCCGATGTTTGCCTGATGGCATGTGTCGATCAGCAGACGCAGCTCGTCGGGAGAGCCAAAGCGGCTGGTCGCGGCAAAATAGCCGGTGGCTTGATAGCCCCAGGATTCATCCAGCGGGTGCTCGGAAATCGGCATGAGTTCGATGTGGGTGTAGCCCATGCCTTTGACGTAAGGCACGAGGTCTGTCGCCAGTTCGCGGTAGGAATAGAAACGGCCATCCGGGTGGCGCTTCCACGAGCCGGCATGGACTTCGTAGATGTTGATTGCGCCATGCAGCCAATCCCACTCACCTCGCTGTTTCATCCACTCGGCATCCTGCCAGCGATGTTCATTGGCAGTGGTAGTGAGGGCGGCGGTGCCGGGGCGTAATTCATAACCTTGCGCATAGGGATCGGTTTTGATCAGCACGTTGCCTGAGGCACGGTTGCGAATCTCGTAGCGATATAGCGCATGCTGCTTAATCTCGGGAATGAATAATTCCCACACGCCGCTTGAGCCGTGAGAACGCATTGGATACAGGCGCCCATCCCAGTTATTGAATTCGCCCACCACGCTGACGCGCTCGGCATTCGGTGCCCAGATGGTAAAGCGCACTCCTTTGACCCCGCTCATTTCGATGGCATGCGAACCCATCAAGCGATAACCCTGGTGCAGCTTGCCTTCGCTGAATAAATACAGATCCTGTTGCGAAATGTGTGAAGGAAACTGGTAGGGATCGAATATATCGTGCGTCACATTGCCATAGTGCATGCGCAGACGGTAGGGAAGGGCGGGTTCTGTTTTGCCGCGCCATTCGAAAATCCCGTCAGGGTGAGTTTTCTTGAGCGGCTCGCTGGCACGCTCGCTGTGCAGCAAGACTTGCGTGGCATAAGGTTCATATATCCGTATGACCCACTCTTTGCCTTCCTGATGCAACCCGAGCAAAGCAAACGGATCAAACAGGCGTGATTGCAGCAACGATTCGATCAGCTTATTCACCTTGCGCACCCTATTTTTCTTGTCTAGTAGGGCGATTGTAAACGATAATGTACGCACTTTATAAGGTTTATCGGAGGGTAACAAAGTGAATGCCGAGTTGGGTTACCTGCAAAAAAAATATCATGTTGCGGTGGGTGATCCTGCACCGCGTTTCGTCAGTCGCATCACCAAAAACACTTATGCGATGGTACTGGCCGGTGGGCGCGGCAGTCGCTTACATCAGCTGACGGATTGGCGCGCCAAGCCAGCAGTTCCGTTCGGCGGCAAGTTCCGTATCATCGATTTCGTGCTGTCCAATTGCGTCAATTCCGGCATCCGCCGGATCGGGGTCGCCACACAATACAAGTCGCATAGTCTTATTCAGCACATTCAGCGTGGTTGGTCATTCCTGAATGGCCAGTTCGGCGAATTCGTCGATTTGCTCCCTGCACAGCAACGCATCAGCGCAGATCATTGGTATCAGGGCACCGCCGATGCGGTGTTCCAGAATATCGATATCTTGCGCGAAGCGGACCCCGACTTCGTGCTGATACTGGCGGGCGACCACGTGTACAAAATGGACTATGGCAAACTGCTTGCCTTCCACGTTGATAACAAAGCCGACATGACGGTGGCGTGTTTGGAAGTTCCTATCGCCGATGCATCTTCATTTGGCGTGATGGGTGTCGATGAGCATGCGCGCGTCGTCGAATTCGCCGAGAAACCTGATCATCCTGCCTGCATTCCCGGCAAGCCGGACAAATCGCTGGCCAGCATGGGCATCTATGTGTTCAACAAGGATTTTCTTTTTGAACAATTGGTACGCGATGCCGATGATCCGCATTCCAGTCACGACTTTGGCAAGGATCTGATCCCGCAGATGATCAAAAAATATCGCGTGTTCGCACAGAGCTTCGAACAAAGCTGTGTGGGCATTGAACACGGACATGCGCCATATTGGCGTGATGTGGGTACCATCGACTCTTACTGGGAAGCGAACATGGAGCTGACCAAGGTGTTACCCGATTTGAATATGTATGACCAGGAATGGCCGATCTGGACGCATCAGGAGCAATTGCCTCCGGCGAAATTTGTGTTTGACGAGGATGAGCGTCGCGGCATGGCGATTGACTCCCTGGTTTCGGGGGGGTGCATCATCAGCGGTTCGACGGTGCGGCGCTCACTGCTTTTTTCTGATGTGCGCATCAATGCTTACTGCACGATCGAAGATTCGGTGTTGCTACCCAATGTGGATGTATGTCGAGATGTCACCTTGAAGCGCGTCATCGTGGACAAGAACTGCAAGATCCCGGAAGGTCTGGTGGTCGGGGTTAATCCCGATGAAGATCGCAAGCGCTTCCACGTCAGCCCTAATGGCGTGACGCTCATCACCCCGGAGATGCTTGGACAGACCGTACATCGTATTCGTTGATTTGATTCAACCACCGATGTAAGGCGGGGCCCACATTATGAAGAAATCTGTTGATCTGGTTTTTCTCTGGCACATGCACCAGCCGGATTACCGCGATTACGCCACCGGTGACTTTGTGTTGCCGTGGACCTACCTGCACGCGATCAAGGACTACACAGACATGGCCTATCATCTTGAACGCCACCCCAAGGTGCGCGCAGTGGTGAATTTCGTGCCTATCCTGCTCGATCAATTGGAGGATTATGTCGACCAGTTTGCCACCGGGCAATTACGCGATCCATTGCTGCGCATGCTGGTACATGACGATTCTTGCGTACTGACCGATGACGAGCGGAAATTGATTCTTGATGCGTGTTTCCGCAGCAATCACACCAAGATGGTTGCGCCTTATCCGGCCTATAAGCGCCTGTCAGAATTATTCATTCGTTTGCAAAGGGACGGGGAAACTGCGCTGTCCTATCTGTCCGGGCAATACATGGCTGACCTGCTGACCTGGTATCACCTTGCCTGGTGCGGGGAGAGTGTGCGTCGTGAGCATCCTTTGGCAGTGCGCCTGATGACCAAGGCCGAAGGTTTTACCTATCAGGACCGCAAAGAATTACTCGGTCTTCTCGGCGATTTGATAAGCGGCATCATTCCGCGCTATCGCAAGCTGGCCGAGTCTGGCCAGGTCGAGATCTCTGCCACGCCGCACTATCATCCGCTGGCCCCGTTATTGATCGATTTTACCAGCGCCAAAGAAGCCATGCCGAATGCGCCGTTGCCACATGCTACCCGTTATCCGGCTGGAAAAATACGTGTTGCCGCTCATGTTGAGAAGGCCAAAAAAAGTCATGCCGCACGCTTCGGCAGCGAACCAACCGGTATGTGGCCCGCAGAAGGATCGATCTCGATCAGCACTCTGGAAGTCCTGGCGGAGCAGGGTTGTAAATGGGCGGCGAGCGGCGAGGCTGTGCTGGTAAATAGTATGCGCAAGTCAGGTAAAGAAAATCCAAATCGTTCCGGTTATCTGTATCGCCCCTACCAATTGGAAAAAGGAGCAGATGGACTGACTTGTTTCTTCCGCGATGATCGTCTGTCCGATCTGATCGGCTTTGAATATTCCCGCTGGCACGGCCAGGATGCGGCACACAATTTTGTGGAGCAGGTTGCGGAGATCGCCCAGCATGCACCTGATGGTGAAACACCGATCGTCTGCGTGATCCTCGATGGTGAAAACGCCTGGGAATATTATCCATACAATGGCTTCTACTTTCTTGACGAGATGTACTCCGCCCTGGAAGCACACACAGAGATCAATACCAATACTTTTCGCGATTATCTAAAAACGCAAAGTGCGCATAGCGAGCGTGCAAGGGTAGGCAACCTGACGGACATCGCTGCAGGGAGTTGGGTATATGGTGATTTCTCTACCTGGATCGGGTCCAAGGACAAGAATCATGCGTGGGATCTGTTGTGCGCGGCCAAGCAAAGCTATGACATGGTGATGGCCGGCGGACGACTCAGCCAAGCCGAACAGGAGGCCGCCGAAAAGCAGCTTTGTTCTTGCGAGAGTTCTGATTGGTTCTGGTGGTTTGGTGATTACAATCCCTCGCACGCAGTGGTCAGTTTCGACCGGTTATTCCGGCATAATCTGACGGAACTTTACCGCCTGTTGAAATTAACGGCCCCGAGCAATTTGTCTGAGCCCATCAGCAAGGGAAGCTCGGGTGAGGCAGAGGCAGGTGGTGCTATGCGTCGCGCTACCGAGTAACCTATTTTCAGGCATAGCCATGTTAACTGAGCGCGCCAGCGGCATATTGCTGCACCCCACGTCTCTTCCCGGTGCATTCGGCTCTGGCGATTTCGGTGCAGATGCCTACAAGTTCGTCGATTGGCTGGCGAGCGCCGGACAGACCTACTGGCAAGTTTTGCCGATGGGCGAGATCGGCCCCGGAAATTCTCCCTACATGAGCAGCTCTGCTTTTGCCGGCAACATCCTGCTGATCGATCTTGCAGAATTGGGCAGCCACGGCTGGCTAAGCACGGATGACCTGACACCGCATCCCGATTTCCAATCCGGTCGCGTGGATTTCACAGTGTTACAGCCATTTCGCATTGAACGGTTACGCCGGGCGGCGAGAATGTTCTTCGCCGGCAGCCATGATGAAATGCACCGCTCATACGCCGAGTTTTGCGTCGCTGAAAAGGAATGGCTGGCCGACTATGCATTGTTCATGACAATTTCGGAGCGGGAAAGTTGGCGTGACTGGAATCTCTGGCCCGGGGAGTTGGTGTGCAGGGAACCCAAGGCGATCAGTCTTATTGAGCAGACTTGTGCTGACGAAACAGGGTTCTGGAAATTCTGCCAGTGGTGCTTTGCCCGACAGTGGTCGGCTTTAAGGCTGTATGCCAATGAGCATGGCGTGCGCATCATCGGTGATGAGCCCATATTTGTGGCCTATAAGAGCGCCGACGTATGGTCGCATCAGGAACTGTTTGAGCTGGACGAAAATGGACGCCCATTGGTCGTGGCTGGCGTGCCGCCTGATTACTTTAGCGAGACCGGACAACTGTGGGGGAATCCGCTCTATCGCTGGGATGCTCACAGAGAAACCGGATATGCTTGGTGGATAGCACGTTTGCGACACGCACTCGAAATGGCCGACATGGTGCGTATCGATCACTTCCGCGGATTTGCCGCTTATTGGGAAGTTCCGGCTGATGCTCCCAACGCGATTAATGGAAAGTGGCAGCCGGGACCAGCCGACAATCTGTTCGAGGCTTTCGAACAGGCATTTCCCTACTTGCCCATCATTGCCGAAGACCTGGGATTGATCACACAGGACGTGCTGGACCTGCGCAATAAATTCAATCTGCCCGGTATGCGTATCCTGCAATTTGCTTTCGCAGACGGGGAGGGTAATCACTTCTTGCCGCACCACTATGTGGAGAATACCGTGGCTTATACGGGAACCCACGACAACGATACAACGCTCGGCTGGTGGAGCACAGCCCCCGAGCCGGAGAAAACCTATGCCTTGAAATATTTGAGCAGCGATGGGCAAGAAATTCATCTGGACATGATGCGCGCCCTTTCCCGTTCAGTGGCGAATCTGGTGATTTTTCCTATGCAGGATGTGCTCGGCCTTTCCAGTGAACATCGTATGAATTATCCAGGAAAACCCACAGGAAACTGGGAATGGCGCTTCTCCTGGGACCAACTCAAGCCGGACAATACGCTGGTTTTGGTGGAGATGACCGCTGGGAACAACCGCAGGCACAGCGCGAAATGATAGTTATAGCAATTGAAATATTTGTTTTTAATGACAAAAATCAATTTTCCGAGTAGTGTGCACAGGTAATTTGAGTTTGGGCGAGCTCTACAAATCGACCAAGAATAAAGCTAAGTAATTCAAACAGGGTTAATGCCATGTATAGAATTGCGCTTCGCTACATTGCACTCTTGCTACTCTCTACCACTCCCGTGTATGCCGCCGATACAGGGCCTACTCCCTTGGTGCTTGCGGTTCACCCCTATCTGTCCACTGCCGAGATTCAAAAGCGTTTTACACCGCTTGCCGCTTATCTTGGCAAGGTGATGGGCCGCCAGGTAGTTGTTCGCGTTGGGCGTAACTACGAAGACCACATCGACGCCATCGGAACCAACACGGTCGACATCGCTTTTCTCGGGCCGGTACCTTACGTCATCATGGTATCTAAATACGGACAAAAACCATTTTTGGCGAGAATTGCACTAAATGGGAAACCCGTCCTCGAAGGTGTAATTATCACTCGTCAGGACAGTCCGTTACACACTCTCTCAGATCTGCGCGGAAAGCGCTTTGCCTTCGGCGATCCGGATTCAACCATGGCAACCGTGTTACCACTATATTTTCTAAAGAAGGCAGGTGTTCCAAAAACTGACCTTGCCAGTTATGAGCACCTTGCATCACACAAAAATGTTGCTTTGGGTGTTCTAACAGGGGATTTTGATGCGGGCGCGGTAAAAACTGAGGTGTTTGAAGAATTACAATCGCGCGGTTTGCGGATACTTGCCAACTTGCCAACAGTTCCAGAGCATATTTTCATAACACGATCTGACATGCCACCGGCACAAGTTCAGGTTCTGCGTAAGGCACTGCTCGAACTAAAGAACCAACCAGACGGTCCCGCAATCATGCAAGCAATACACAAGGACATGACGGAAATGAGCGCGGCGACCGATGCAGAATACAATGACCTGCGCAAGGTACTTGTTGACCTAGGCATCCTTCGTCTCTGACCACCATGCATCGCTGGATTTTCGAGACCAGTCGCCGCAGTTGGACCGTTTTTACGGTTGTCATGCTGCTACTCCTGCTTGTAATGTCATGGTTATGGTGGCAGCAGTTCAAGAATAATTTCGAAGAAGTCAAATCGGCTACTGATCACAAAGTAGCGCTGCTTGCATCAATTACCGCCGAAACACTACGTCGTGGTCAATACCAAAATATCGAAGAGATAGTTACTAGCTGGGGGCAGTCCGATATCCGTGAGGAAAGTATTTCGGTGACAGCAAAAAATGGTACGGTCATTGCGAGTTTCAAACGTGCCAACCCGGCCGATCACGCCATAGAAATTTCCTTGCCTATCGAATACACATATCACGGTCAGGCGACACTATTGTTGCGCCGTGACTTGGATGATATCTATGATCAAAGCCGTATGTTCGGTTATCAGCTTGCATTGACCTATGCGCTCTTGGGCTTGCTATTGGCAATTGTTACGAATATGGCTCGATTGATCAATCGGGAAGCCTGTATTTTGCGCAAGAAGACCGTACAACTCAATAAAGTTAATAAGGCTCTCAAGGAAGAAAATGTCGAACGCAAGCATGCGGAGGAGCAAGTTCATTATCTCGCGTTTTATGACGAACTAACCTTGCTGCCCAACCGGCGCATGTTTACTGACCGGTTACAACGTGCGATGGCCGCAAGCTCCCGCAGCATGGAATTCGCTGTGTTGTTGTTCATCGATCTGGATCACTTCAAGACTCTAAATGACACTCACGGACACAATTACGGCGATCTTATGTTGATCGACGTGGCACTTCGACTGATCGATTGTGTAAGGGATGTGGATACCGTCGCCCGTTTAGGTGGGGACGAATTCGTGGTGCTGGTGGAAGGGCTTAACCAGAACCGGGAACTTGCTGCAGAACAAGCGTTGTTGATTGGCGAAAAGATACGTGAGTCCGTCTCGCGTCCCTATAAACTTGAAGGAATAGAATTTCATAGCAGCGCAAGCATCGGCATTAGTCTTTTCTGTGGGGAGACAATAAAGTTGGATGATCTATTCCGCCATGCTGATTCAGCCATGTATCAAGCCAAGGATGCTGGCCGAAATTCGTTGCGCTTTTTCGACCCGATAATGCAACACGAGCTGGAATTCCGCACTAAGCTGGAAGCTGACCTGCGATACGCGCTGACTCGTCAGCAATTAAGTCTTTATTATCAGAAACAAGTCGATGCACAGGGTAACGTGATCGGCGCAGAGGTCCTGTTAAGGTGGAAGCATCCGCAGGAGGGCATGATTTCCCCCGTTAAATTCATCCCTATCGCGGAACATGCCGGTTTAATAGAGTCGATCGGCGTATGGGTATTGCAAACAGCCTGTAAACAGATCAAATCATGGAATGGTGATCCACATACTGCGCACCTCGATTTGTCCATCAATGTGAGCGCAAGACAATTTCGTGGTGCCAATTTTGTACGGGAGGTAATTGAAACAATTCAGAATGCTGACATAGAGCCGCACCGAATTAAACTTGAACTAACGGAAGGTTTGATGCTGGACAATATTCAAAATAGCATTATTAAAATGCAGGCATTACGCGATTTCGGAGTGCGCATATCTGTGGACGATTTTGGCACCGGCCAATCCTCATTGGCCTACCTCAGGCGCTTGCCATTGGACCAGATCAAGATCGATCAGAGTTTCATGCGTGACATTCCGGCAAATCAAAGCGATGCAGCAATCGTCAAGATCATCATAATGATGGCTAACAATCTGGGGATAGAAGTCATTGCTGAGGGAGTGGAGACCGAGCATCAACTTGACTTCCTGCGGCTCAATGGATGTTATTTATACCAAGGCTATTTGTTTGGTAAACCTGTCCCAATAGACGAGTTTTTATTAGTTCATGGCGTGATAGATGTTTAGCTAACTCGCAACGGTGACGGAGCACATTGATGGGGCGCACTTGGTTTTAAATATAAGATTAACCAAGAAAACCACCACGTCAAACTATTCCAATACTGTTCTTTAGCTAGATTGAAGTCATTGCCACAGCCTGTTCCAACTCGGCAGCGGTTGCATAGCCTTGCCAGCGGCAGATTAACGTCGGAAGGTGGTTGGTTGATGAAAGCATATCGTTTATCCGGTAGTATTCGATTTGGACGGATGATGTGTAGCCGCAGGGGTTAAAAATCAAGGGGCGATATGCGATTGGAGAAAATAGGGCTGGGCAAGCTGGCCAGCGAGAGCGGCAAAATCGCCGAGACTTGGGTGGAGAATTCCGTTGCCAGCTCCCGGTTGCTGTCCAGGATGCGCAACGCTTTTAGTGGACATGCGATAAAAACAACTAGAGGCGTAAAATGAAAACACTTGATCCCTGTACATTGGTGATTTTCGGCGCGAGTGGAAACCTGGTTCGCGTCAAGCTGATTCCGGCCTTGTTCCGCCTCGAAGTGGCAAATCGCCTGCCGCCGCAGATGGTCATTCTCGCCGCCAGTCGCGCCGTGCGTAGCCGCGAACAGTGGATAGATGAAGTCGTGTCCATGCTGAAGGCAAAATATCCGCAGGGTTACGACGAGCAGGTATTCGAACGCTTCTGCCAGCGTTTGCATTACCACTCCAATCCGCCGGACGACAAAGATTCCTATCAGCGTTTGCAGGCAACGCTGGAAGCCAACCCCGCGTTCTATCCAAATGCGGTGTTCTACATGGCAGTGCCGCCTTCCGAGTTTTCCGTTTTCATTGACAATCTTGGCAGCGCAGGGCTGCTCAATGAAAAAAATGGTTGGCGGCGGGTGGTTATCGAAAAGCCCTTCGGCTACGACCTGTTGAGCGCGCAGATCTTGCAGGCTGGCCTATACCGCCACCTTAACGAGCCACAAATCTTCCGCATTGATCACTATCTCGGCAAAGGCACGGTGCAGAACGTAATGGTGTTTCGCTTTGCCAACATGCTGCTGGAGCCGCTGTGGAACCATCATTACATTGACCACGTGCAAATCACCCACTCCGAAACGCTGGGTGTAGGAGGGCGCGCAGGTTACTACGAGGGTTCGGGAGCACTGCGCGATATGATCCAGAGCCATTTGCTGCAATTGATGGCACTTGTAGCGATGGAGCCGCCAGTCACGATTTCGGCGGAGCACCTGCGCGACGAAAAGGTAAAAGTGCTCAAGGCGATCCGCCCTATCACGCAGAACTCGGTGCATGCCCATGCATTTCGCGGTCAGTACGCCGGCGGAACCATAAACGGGAAGGCTGTTTCCGGTTACATGGAAGAAAAGGACGTTGCAGAAGACAGCACCACGGAAACCTATGCTGCGCTCAAATTATTTGTGGACAACTGGCGCTGGGCGGGCGTGCCGTTTTACCTGCGCACCGGCAAGCGCATGGCAGAGAATATTTCTTCTATTTGCATCCGCTTCAAAAGCCCGCCGCAAGACTTGCTGCGCCATACGCGCCAAGGCCCGCCACAGCCGAACTGGATCATGCTGGGCATCCAACCCAACGATTGCCTTAAAATGGAAATGCAGGTCAAGGTTCCAGGGTTGGACTTGCACACCCGCGCCATCAGCCTGGATGCGACTTACCGCAAGGAAAGTGATGAGGATTATGATGCCTATTCGGGTCTGTTGCTGGATGTGATGCAGGGTGACCATTCTCTGTTTCTGCGTATCGATGAAGTGGAAAATGCCTGGCGTGTGGTTGATCCAGTTCTCAAGGTGTGGGCGATGGAACGCGACTTCATCAATACCTATCCTGCAGGAAGTTGGGGGCCCAAGGGAACTTACCGCCTGTTCGACCGCGACGATCAGTTTTGGCGACATTCGCTGGATGTTGCCGGGGCGAATCTGGAAGCATATTGAAGTAGGGGTTTTGCTAATTTACTTGCCTGGTAATTTGGCTTATCTTTAATTTGACATAATATACATTATGCGAAGAATGGGTAGTTATTGGGATGGCAAGAATGCAACGATTGCGATATGCACGTGGCAAATTCTGCCTCTTTAAAAAACTGTCTCCTGATATTCAATGCTACATAGAAAACATAGCCTAATTTATATTAATATTTAAGTTTAAGTAAGTTATGTAATATATTGTTTTAATATAATTAGTTTTTATATGTTTCTGCACAACGAAACCCACCGCTGCTTGCTGTTCCAGGATCCCCATGACTTCTTACGGCACCTCTGAAAAAATGACTTAACGTGTAATGGCCGACTCCTGCCTCCCCGCCCCGTTTTACTTTGTGCTTCTCACCAAAGTCTGGGCTGCGATAGTCCGAACCGGGATAGGGCTTATACCAGTCGGCTACCCATTCCGAAACATTGCCTGCAAGATCGAACACTCCATAGAAAGACTTGTCGCTGGGGAACGTGCCACCGGGTACGGTTGCCGCATCCTCGGATTCAGCCGTCGCACCCGTGTTGGGATTTTTCGGCTCCCAATCATTGCCCCATGGATATTCAAGGCCATCGGGACCGCGCGCTGCTTTTTCCCATTCCGCTTCTGTCGGCAGTCGCCGCCCTAGCCAGCGGCAATAAGCGTCCGCATCGTGCCAAGTGACATTGGTCACCGGGAGCGCATCGCGTTTTTGCTGGATCTTTTGCAATTCTGCAAGGAGCGCTTCTCTGGTCATGGTATTGGTATTCATGTCCAGCTTGAAATATTCCGTAGCAGCCCAGCGTAGTGTTTCAAGCTTGAAAGCCTGCAACTTTTCTTCGCGCACGTTGTAGCCGTTCTGTATCCAGGCAGGGGGCTCGGTACGCTTGGTCTGTTGAGCAAAGGCCTTGTAATTGGCGTTGGTCACTTCATATCTGTCGATCAGAAAATCTGGCAGCTCGGCGATGTGCAAAGGATGTTCATCCAGGAATAAGGGTTCGATGAAGCCATATTCCTTTTGCAATCCTGCCTTGTCGGTTTTTTCGCTACCCATTACAAACTTGCCAGCTGGAATCAGCACCATGTCGGCTTGATTTGAATGGTTATGCCCTCCTCCCGCGCCTTTATCGGCATCGCAGCCTGACAATATCAATGCAAAACACAGCATTGCCGATACAAATGAAAGATTATTTTTCATCTTTGGCACACCGAAACCCGAAACTGGAATTCTTGGTCTGGCGATCAAAAAAAGAGCGGTTATACACGGGTGCTGAAAGACCACATTGGTAAAAAGAGCAGTCCCACCATGAGCCGCCTTTAAGGGTCTTGTAGTGTTCGCCGTAATTTTCGCTGGGGTGGGTGTTGCCGGGATATTGCCTGTACCAGGAGTCTGTCCATTCCCACACGTTACCTGCCATGTCATGGAGACCATACGGGCTTACCCCACCTGGAAAAGCGCCCACCGGTGTAGTGTCCCCTTCCTGATTCAGACTTTGCCAGCGCGCAGGAGTGTTCGCATCATTCACGTCGAACTCATCACCCCATGGAAAGGTGCGCTCATCGGTACCGCGCGCAGCTTTTTCCCATTCCTCATCACTGGGAAGGCGTTTGCCGGCCCACTCGCAATAGGCATAAGCGTCGTACCATGACACATACGTCACTGGATGGTCGATCTTTCCTGCAGGAAAGGTGCGGTTCTGGAAATGCTGGGGGGAATGTCGTCCTGTGGCTTCGATAAACTGTTGGTATTGCAGGTTCGTCACTTCGTATTTATCAATCAGGAAAGTCTTCAGTTTTGCGCTGTGTTGTGGACCCTCGTCAGGCATGCGGGTGTTGCTGCCCATTGTGAAAGAACCCGCCGGCACCCGCACCATAGGATTGGGATTCTTGCCAATGCGTGTCTCGGAGTAATAAAGAGGCAACACCATGCCGGCCGTACCCTTGATGGATGGTGCCTTGCCCTTTTTCTTAATGGGCATGACAGTGTGATTTTCTGCAGTTGTCGATTGTTGGATGCCTGATTCTGAATTCAGTGCTGCAAGTTGTAGTCCCACTTTGATTTTATTGGCGTTATGGCATTCCACGCAATCTTTGAACATTGCGGCTCGAAAAGCAGGGTTTTCTGCATTCTGATGGCAACTCACGCATTGCTTGATGGACTCGCCGTGATGACGCTCCTTGAAAGGGCTGTCCAGCGGCGCTGCCTGAGCAGTATTCAACATAACAAGAAGCAACAGCAGTGTGCTAATACGATGTGAATAGCGAAACATGAGTTTGGAACGGCGTGTTAGCGAAAATTGGGGTCTTTATGCACCAGGCTTCTCAATATCCTTGGCGCACCTGAATCCAAGGTCGATCAATGCGCTCTGTGGCAAGAAATGATTGCGCTTGGCAGCGCGAAACATCAGGCTGATCGAATCATAGTGGCCAGAACTGGTGATTCCGCCTCGTGCAACGCGCTGAATCTTGCCATAATATTTATTGTCGCTAGGGGGCGCATCAGGGTAGGCTTCGTACCAATCGGCAACCCATTCCGCAACGTTGGCAGCCATATCGTAAACTCCATAAGGCGACTTGTCGCCGGGAAAAGAACCACCCGCTGAATAAGGAGATTCCGGATCTTCAGACATGGTATTGATTTTTTTCGGATCCCAGTCATTTCCCCAGGGAAATTCCAAACCCTGCGGTCCGCGTGCAGCTTTTTCCCATTCCGCCTCGGTCGGCAGACGTTTGCCAGCCCAAAGGCAGTACTCGTTGGCGTCTGCCCAAGTGACTGTTGTGACCGGAAGGTTGTTTCGCGCGGCCAGACTTTTCTCCAGTTCAGCCAGTATTGCCTGCTGAGGCATTTTGGACACATCCATATCCAGCTTGAACCTGTTACTTGCTACCTGACGCAAATACGGCAATGGCAGGGCAGTCAGGAAATCACTGGTGAAGTTATAACCGTTTTGCAACCATCCCCATGGCACGGCGTGTTTTGTTGAAATAACGAAATCGCGATATCTGGCATTAGTGACCTCAAATTGGTCGATCATGAAAGCAGGGAGCGTGACTTTGTGCAACGGATTTTCATCGACATACAGTCTGTCTTTGAATCCATATGGGTTCAGCGGATTTGCTTCGCGCCACTTGGATGCATCTTCTCCCTTGTTGCTGCCCATAGTGAATTCTCCCGCCGGAATCAGTACCATGCCATTCACAACGGGACTTTCAATAACCTGATTCGCCGGTTGCTGATTGGCCTGTTTATCAGTCAATGGAGCTTCTGCGGGGTAAGTCGCGCAACCTGACAATGTCAAGCCAAGAAGCCACCCAAGGAAACAAAAAATCCTAACAAAATATTTATTTATCATCTTTAGCGCACCTGAAGCCGAAACTGGCATTTTTCACGTTTTGTTTAAAGTAACTACGGTTGAAAACGGGCGCGGAAACACCGCACTGATAATAAGAGCAATCCCACCAAGAGCCACCTTTCAACACCTTATACATCTCACCATAGTTTTCGCTTGCCCAAGTATTGCCAGGGTACTGTGTGTACCAGGAATCGGTCCATTCCCACACATTTCCTGCCATGTCGTACAAATCATATGGGCTTTTGCCTCCCTCAAAAGCGCCTGCTGGTGTGGTGTCGCCCTCCATATTTAGAGATTTCCATCGCAGCGGCGAATTGAGTCTGCTTACATCGAAGGTATTTCCCCAAGGGTAATCCCTGTCGTCCGTTCCACGCGCAGCCTTCTCCCATTCGATGTCGGTAGGCAATCGTTTTCCTGCCCATTCGCAATAATCATGTGCATCGTGCCAAGTAACATAAACGACTGGGTGATCCACTTTTCCGTCAGGATAGGTGCGGTTGCGAAAATGTGTGGGCGACTTCCGGTTGGTGGCATCAATGAATTGTTTGTACTGGAGATTCGTGACTTCGTATTTGTCTATCCAGAATGCCTCGGTCTCAGCAGCATATGAAGGTCCTTCATCGGGTAAGCGGTTATCGGAGCCGCGGGTATATTTCCCTGCTGGGATCAGCACCATACGGTTCGGTTCCTTGCCGATACGAGTTTCGTTGTAATAGAGGGGCACGCTCATTCCTGCAGTAGCTTCAGGGGGTGGTGCAACATTTAGCTTATCCACATAGGGATCTGCAAATTTCTTTTCTGCAACACTGACTACAGAACCACTTTCACCGGATGTATGGCATTCTTGACAGTCACCTTTGATGTTGGCATTAAAGGTATCCACCAGACTTTTTTCATGGCATGAATCACACGACTGCGTTGCCTGGATGGCGTGCTGGTATTGGGCAGCGTCCGTATTGTTACTAGCCGAGGTGTTTGTAGTGAGCAAAAAAATAGACAGCGATAAAACGCAACGGTTCAGGTTTACTGATGGCATCGGTGTGACCACGAGAAAGTCAAATGTGGAGTCATTTTATCATGGTTATACTTGGCAGGAAATTACGTACTCGCGGTACTCAAGAGAATGATGGGCATTCCAGAATGATATATACTTTTAACCAGAGGTATCCGGAAATTCAGCCTACCTGCCTCCGGGAGTAGGTTTCAAAATCAGGTATAGATCCCATGTCCGAGATTCCAAGCCGCGGCTTATACGCGAAATTATGGCCGATGTATCGGCGCTTCACTGTTCATTTGACAGGCGAGTGGGGATATCTTGCCCTTGGATGCTTGATGATGTTGGCCATTGCAGCCACCAATACCCTCATGATCTGGCTGTTCGGAATGCCCATCGATCTACTCAATCAAGGACAGTACGACGCCATCCTCAAGATTCTGTTCGCGCTTGCAGTCGTTGCTTTGGTAAACCATGCCTTGCACATTTCCGTTGTCGCGCTTAATGCATGGCTGGGATTAAGGTTCATCGGGCGTGTCCGGCAAGTGATGCTGGCACGCTGCTTAGCGACATCTTACCCAGTGCTGGACAAGATCCAGCGTGGCGACGTGCTCACCCGCCTTTCCGCAGATCTCGATAAAGTCTCGCGCCTGATGGTAGATCTGCCGCTGGCCTTGGCTTCGCATCTATTCATTTTTCTGTTCTATGCCGGCATGCTGTTCTGGATCGATTTCAAGCTGGCCATACTGGCGCTGGCGATCAGTCCGTTATTTTTGATCCATCAGCGAGCTTTCGGCAAGCATAAGCATCGTGTCTCTCAACAGTTCATGGCTGCGTTTGCCCGCTTGCTTTCGTTCGAATCCGAAACCATGGGCAATTTGCGCGGCATCAGCTCTTTTGCCGCTGAAAAAGAAATCCAGCGACGGCACGGCCATATCTTCAGCCCGGCTCGGGACGGAGCCATGCGCAGTAAAATGCTCGATGCATGGTTTTCTTCAACCTTCTCTGTCCTTATCTACCTGAGCGGCCTGCTCATTGTCGGATTCGCTATTTACGCCATCCGTCAGGGTGAATTTTCGGTGGGACATCTGGTCAGCTTCCTGCTCTACCTCGGTTACATCTCAGTACCGGTGCGCGGTGTCGCCCATCTCGCCATGCAGTGCGAAGAAGATATTGCTGCCGCAGAGCGCGTCATCGTCCTTCTTGACATGCAGCCCATAGTCGCTGAAACCTCCGATGCCAAACCTCTCCACACCAGTAGCGGCAAGATCGAGTTTGAAAAAGTCAGCTTCACCTATCCCGGCGGCGCAAAGCCGGTCATCCAGAACGTGGACTTAACCATAGCCAGCGGAGACACCGTGGCACTGGTTGGGCCGAGCGGGTCGGGAAAATCTACTTTTGCCCGACTCCTGATGCGTTTCTACGATCCGCAACTAGGTGCCATCAAGATCGATGGCAGCGATATTCGCCACGCTACCCTGGAATCCCTGCGCAAGCATGTCGCGGTGGTTTGGCAGGAACCGTTTCTTATCGATGATACGATTCGCGCCAACCTCTTGCTGGCACGGGCGGATGCAAGTGAGGCACAACTCATCCAGGCCTGCGAAGCAAGTTACGCATGGGGATTTATTTCAGAAATGGAACAGGGGCTGGATAGCCCGGTTGGGGCAGAAGGCACAGGTCTTTCGGCAGGCCAGCGCCAACGGCTGTCACTGGCACAGGCATTTTTGCGCGATGCCCCGATACTGCTGCTGGACGAAGCTTCCTCGGCACTCGACAGCCACGCCGAACAAATGGTGGTCAAGGCAGTAGCAAAGCTACAACAGGGCCGCACCACCCTGATCATTGCCCACCGCTATTCCTCTATCCGATCGGCCAACTATGTAGTGTATTTCAACGGGGACGGCACGATCACTGTCGGTAGCCACGTCGAATTGCTCGAAACCCACCCCGGTTACCGTCAGGCTACACAATGGCAAACTGGCGTAACTGAAGAAATCATTCAGGGAAAATAAACACCCTTGTTCCAGCGCTAATTCAGTACGAAAAAAAGGCACCTATTCCTAGGTGCCCTTGCCACAATTACTTATTGCTGGCGTATTCTGCTAAGAAGCAGGATTACATCCCGCCGCCGCCGCCACCCATGCCACCCATGCCGCCCGCTGGGACTGCTGGGACTGCCGGTGCTGCTGCACCCATTCCGCCTGCTGCTGGCACTGCTGGTACTGCTGGAACTGCTCCACCCATGATGATCTCCTAATAAAGTAGTTAATAAAAAGTAAAATTTAAACACAACAACCAAAACAACCTCTGAACTGGGTAGAACTGTAACTCAAAGAAATTAATTAAGAAACTGTACTTTGGTACAGGTAAGACCAATCCACAACTTTTTTTGTTGGAAGGCAGTGCTTATCGAGTCAACAGCTATTGAAGCAATCTTCATTCAGAGGCCGCTTCCCTAAAGACAAAGGGCACTCGAAAACTCCAAGTGCCCTTTTTTTGAACCGTATATACAACGCTACGGTTCGGTCAGCTATTTCAGCTTGTGGTTTTGCGCAAGGCAAAACGGTTTAGCTAAGTGCTGCTTTGACGCGGATACTACATTCCGCCGCCACCACCGCCACCACCGCCACCGCCGCCGCCGCCGCCCATACCGCCGCCGCCGCCGCCCATACCGCCACCACCACCACCACCACCGCCGCCTCCACCCATAATAATCTCCTAAAAAGTAAGTTAAAGTAAATAAAGTAAACAGCCAGAAGTGGAATTTACTTCGGACTGGTTGCAAACATAAACCAAAAATATACTCATTGTCAAGTCAATATCATGATTTCATTGCAGATGTAGGAAAAGCGGAAGGATGGTCATAGGACAAACACTTAGCCGATCATCAACGAATTCATAAAAAAGTTTAGCGCAAAAGGTATTGCGCTGATTTTGGTCAACTCCCCCAGAATCCTCCCCACCAACCTTTTCAGGTCGTTCCACATTAACCTTCAGCGATCTGTTCACCTAGTCTGGCAACAATGCTAATATATTCATTCAAATGGCTCTTGCAGCATTCAACTCCCCTTAAATTTGATCATTAAAATTCAGGACCACTACCCTTGTCTACTATTGACACCCCCAACACCACACTCCCGTCAGGCAACCATCATGTAGTCAACGCGCCATTCCTGCTCGCCGCAGGATTTTTGGTGCTATCCGGCGTTGCCAGCCTGACTTACCAAGTTACTTGGGTGCGCTTGCTGGGGCTCAGTATGGGATCCACCAGCGCTTCCATCAGCACCGTTCTGGCGGCATTTTTTCTTGGCATGGCCTTGGGCAGCTATCTTGCGGAACGGATCACGCGCAACCGCATCCATAATTTTACGCCCTACATCGTGCTGGAGTTGTTGATCGGCCTCGCCGGTCTGGCCCTGCTCCCGATCCTGCTCAATCTCGACGTTCTGATGGCGCAATTCCCCGCGTTCGGCACCGAGCTTGGTCTCAAATTCGTACTGGCCATGATATTGTTGTCGATCCCCACCATTTGCATGGGCGCTACCTTCCCGGTGATGGCATCGATCTTGATCCGCCGCCAGCATGAAGTGGGCCTGAGGGTAAGCCAACTTTACAGCCTGAACACCGCCGGAGCAGTTCTGGGAGCAGCATTGTCCGGCTTCGTTTTCATACCGGCATGGGGACTGGATGGTTCGATCTACCTGGCATTTTCCCTCAACATGGTGATCGTTGGCCTGGCTATTTATTTCAATAAACGCTGGACTCTGCCACCGCTGGAACTTCATCCGCACGAAACAGATAACAGCGCGGCGGCTCCGGATGAACAAGCGCCGTTTCGCACGCGCGCTCTACTGGTACTGTTTGCCACAGGACTGGTGTCGATCGCAACGCAGGTGGGTTGGACCAAGTATCTGGCTATCTTTACCGGCACCACTATCTATGGCTTTGCGGCGATCTTGACCATATTCCTTACCGGGATCGCGGCCGGCTCATGGGCCATAAAGTCGCACCTGGAAAAAATACGATCGCCACAACTTTGGATGGCAAGCGGCCTAGTGCTGCTGGGCATCTCGCTGATCATGACGCGGGTCGGCTTGAGCGCCATTCCAACCATTTACGGTGCCACCAATCATCTTGATGTTCCCGCTCCGGTTTTGTTCGGGGTCAAGTACACCTTCGTATTTTTAATGCTGTTCGTGCCAACATTTTTGTTCGGAGCGCTATTCCCACTTAACCTGAAACTCTACTGCGGCAATCTGGCCGGCGTCAGGGCGCGCATCGGCAAAGCCTATTCCATCAACACCGTAGCCAGTATTTT
>Ga0315271_10000305_pt1 | contig 26092 bp, 2 predicted proteins | sample C3_top_MG_FD_204664 | JGI IMG/M metagenome (GOLD analysis project Ga0315271, IMG submission 204664) | Sediment microbial communities from Yellowstone Lake, YNP, Wyoming, USA - C3_top | ecosystem: Environmental > Aquatic > Freshwater > Lake > Sediment | place: USA: Wyoming | collected 2017-08-01
TCGTTCCTCAGCGCCTGGCTCTGCATCCGCTGGCTGCTGCGCTATATCGCCACGCACAGCTTTGCCGGCTTCGCCTACTACCGCATTGTCTTTGGTATCGTGGTGCTGGCCACGGCCTGGAGCGGCGCTGTCGTCTGGGCCGACTGACCGGCTATTGCCTGTCCCGCAAGATGGACGACCGACATCCGACGAACAGTTGAGGACAGAGCTGGCCCACTTCGTGTGGCTGCGGTCTGTCCCGCAAGATCTCAGATTAACTTTTCCTGCGGCGTGCTGATCTTCTTCAGCGGCAGCGTGCGCCCGGACTGCGCCATCAGCGGCACGTCGGTCCGCTCGCCGGCCCACATCGGGTCCTCGATGCTGTCGAACACCTCGCGCAGCTTTTGCCCCCAACTGCCACGCAGCATCCGGAAGTAGGGGTTGTTGTCATCGATGCAGACCACCTTGTCGGTCTGGAAGGCGTTGGCTTCGTAGATCACCATGTCCAGCGGCAGGCCGACCGACAGATTCGATTTGAGCGTCGAGTCCATCGACACCAGCGCGCATTTGGCCGCCTCGTCGAGCGGCGTGGTCGGCGTGATGACGCGGTCCAGCACCGGCTTGCCGTATTTCGATTCGCCGATCTGGAAGTAGGGCGTCTCGGGCGTAGCCTCGATGAAGTTGCCGGCCGAATAGACCTCGAACAGGCGCATGCCTTCACCCTGGATCTGGCCGCCGAAGATCAGCGACACATTGAACTCGACGCCGGCCTGCTTGAGCGAGGCGGCGTCACGCTGATGGACGTGGCGAATCGCCGAGCCCAGCACGCGCGCCGCGTCGAACATGCTCTTGGCGTTCCAGATCGTGATCGGGTCGCTGTCCTCGTGTTCCTTGAGCTGCTCGACCTGCAGGATCTCGCGCACCGATTGTGAAATGCTGAGGTTGCCGGCCGACAGCAGCACCATGAAGCGGTCGCCGGGCTTTTCATAGACGATCATCTTGCGAAAGGTGCCGATCTGGTCGAGCCCGGCGTTGGTGCGCGAGTCGGACAGGAATACCAGTCCGGCATTGAGTTTGATGGCGACGCAGTAGGTCATTTTCAGGATTGCCTAGGCAAATACATCAAGTGTATCGGGGGCCCGGGCCAGGGTGTCGGCGAAGTGTGCTGGAGCGAGAACCCTACGCGGGAAGCGCTTGAATCTCGCCGTAGACGCTCAGGAATTCGTCGCCATGGCGGTCCGTACCGCCTGACAGGTGACCCAGCGGACACGATCCGAGGCGCTGCAGTTGCGCTTCTATGGCCTCGGGTGAAATGCCCAGATGTCCAGCGGCCAGGCGCAATTCGGGCCCCGCGTCGGCAACGCGCATCCCGGTCTTGTACAAGTTGACGTCAAACGAGCAGCGCGGGTTGCCGCCCTCGCTGGCTTCAAGGTACAACAAAGACGCGGTCGGATTGCGCTTGACGCCCTGGCAGACCATGCCCAGGGCTGCCTCACCGGCAAGGGTCAGCTTGTTGTGCGGATAGACCGCAGCCATGCGCCGCAGTATGTCCTGGTTCGACAGCAAGGGGTAACACATGTAACGCGCCAGTTCGTGGCGACCGGCCAGGGCACTGTCCCACTTGACCCCCATGTGAAGCAGCAAAGGCGTTTTCGCGCCGGTGCGCCTAACCTGCTGGCGAACCCGATCCCAAAATTCCAGGTAGACCTTGCACACGCTGCCCCCTGGGCGGTCCTCGATGCCAAAGAACAGCGCATTGGCCTGTGCCATCTGCGGCAGCAGCAGTGCGGGGCAGTCGCCCGGCATCCCGAGTTCAGAGGCAATGTCGAAGAATGCGCTGGCGCGAAGGTGCGTAGACTGAATCCCGATCAGCACGCGGTTTTGAAGCATTCGACCCGGCGCCATCTTGAACGAATCCTCGCGGCCATACGGCACGCCCAACTCGCTGACGCGTTGCAGCAGGTGCTCAAAGGCTTGCGAAGTCGTCGCCATCTGGAGCGCTGCCTCGTCTGACTTTGGTGGCCGGTCGGTATCGTTCGTAGTCATGGAGCTTGGGTTGGCTTGACAATTCGCAAAAATGCGCGAATCATATTAATCCAATAATTTTTTTGTGGTTTATCGGGGGGGGGTGCGCAGGAAATCGTGGGATCGGAAAAAATTCGAGTAGGGAAAATCCGCCAAAGTTTGATGTCAATCAAATATTGCTGCTAGTAATTTGCGTTCGGGTCAGCGCTGGCGCGGCAAGTTCGTGATTTGCAGAATTGTGTTGTTAACAAGAATGGGTCTGAAGAGGCCTGCTTAGGGGTCAATTATGAAGACGCTTCGCTCCGTACGTGACGTATTTGCCAGGTCTGCCCTGGCGGGTTTGATCAGCGAGACGTTTCGACCCAGACAGCCCGGTGCGACCCAGTTGCGGCAGCGCAAGCCATCCAGGCGTCTGGACTTTACGATGGAAGCGCTGGAGCCGCGCATGCTGCTGTCGGCGGATGTCAGTTACGTTCCGGCCATTGCCAACCCGACAGCCACCAGTTTTACCTTGCAGCTTGTCGACGACGACCCCAGCGCTGGTGTCGATCTCAAGGTCAAGCTCTTCGACAACCTGAGCAATGTCGTGGGCTCGGCGTCGATTGGCGCCGCAGACAGCGTGATCAATGTGTCGCGCTCCGGGGGCACGATCGTTCAATCAGCCTTCGGCGATACCATCACGATCGACCTGTCGACCTTTGACCTGTTGGCCCCGACTGGTGACCACCTCACCATCAATTTCACCGGTGGTTTGCAGGATGTGTTCAGTGACAGCGTGGTCCTCTCCGGCTCGGAGACGCTGGGATACGGCCTGACGATTGCGTCCGATGCCGACATCTCCGTGCCGGCGGCGGTCAACCTGACCGCGGACGACATCACGCTTGCGGTGGCCATGTCCGACACCGGCTTGCCACCGGTGGATGGCAAGAAGTTCTACGCCGACGCCGATGCCGACCTCGATGTCAACGGCGTGCTCAGCGCCCACAGCGTCACCCTGTCTGCGACCTCGACACTGGACGTTGACAACAGCAGCCTCGGGTTGGGGCCTCTGCAGCTTGCCTTCATCTATGCCAACTCGGCGGCCGATGTCGAGATCGGCGCTGGCGCCCACATCACCACCACCGGGGGCGGCGCACTGAACGTATCCGCCGCGTCGAATGTCTATGCGAACGCCTCGATGGCGTCGCTGACCGGCAAGGCCGACACCAGTACCGATGCCGCGGTCGCCAGCGTCATCGTCATCAGCAATGCCTACGCGAAGGTCTCGGGTGATGCCAACCTCGACGTCGACGGCGCATTCAACCTCTCCGCGGACAACGTGGTGGTTGGCGCCGCGCTGGCCGATGGCACACCGGGCGGCGCCGGTGCCACGCTGGGTGTGGCCGTGGTCACAGGCGACACAGAGGCCTCGATCGCGGGCAGCGCGACGGTTGATGCGGCCGCGGTCGAAGTCCGGGCGTCATCGCAGAATACGGTCACTGCGCTGGCCAAGTCCACCGCGGGCGGCGCAACGACCGGGACGCAGACCGCCGGTACACCGGACAACGACTCGCAGAAGGCGCTGAAGGACAACAACGCTGCAAGCAGCACCGGCTCGCTCGATCTCGCCGGCGCCGTGGCCGTCGGCGTGCTGACGAATGACAGCAGGGCCTTCGTCAACACCAGCGGGCACGTCACGTCCACCGGGCTGCTGAACGTGGCCTCGCGCAGCGTTGCCAGCGCCCAGACCAGCGCGGACGGCACCAACACCGTGATTGGCGCCGGCAATTCCACCGCTGTCGGAGTTGCGGCGGCCGTTGGCGTCGATGTGCTCCACAACCGAGCCTATGTCGATGGCAGCGGCGTGAGCGCTGGGTCGATGAACATTACGGCGCTGATGAGCGACCGCACGCTGGCTTTCGAAAAGGCCAATGTCGACGCCGGCACGAATACGATCAATCTTCTCGGCGCCGGCCATGGACTGCGGACCGGCGACGAGATTGTTTACAACAAGGGTGCTGGCGGCAATACCGAAATTGCCGGTCTCGCCAACAATGGGCACTACTTCGTGGCGTTGCAGTCCGACGGCACGTTCAAGCTGTCTGATTCCGCTGTGCATGCCAAGGCCGGCACCAACCTTGTGCCCCTCACGGGCGCAGGTACTGGCACCGGCCACACCTTCACCGACATCAGCCACACCAGCCGCTTCGGCGCGACCGCGATCGCCGGTGCGAGCGGCGGCCAGACCAGTGTAGCGGGCGCGCTGGCATTGGGCGTGGTCATCACCGACGCTTCGGCCAAGATCGAGGACGGCACGACCGTGACGATCACCGGAGGCGGCGATGTGCTCATCAAGGCCGAGGACTTTGTCCAGATCGCATCCACCGCCACCGGCAAGCAGAGCGGTGGCACTGGCACAGGCGTCGGTGCCGGGATCAGTATCAATGTCGGCGAGACCAACACCGACGCGCTCGTCGGCCTGGACGCGCTGATCTCTGGCGCGACAAATATCACCTTGTCGGCTGAGTCGAAGAACGACATGGCGACGGTCGCCCAGGCCGGCTCCAAGAGCGAGACGACTGCGGTCACGCCGTCCATCGCCGTCTCGGTCGCCAACAACACGACCAACGCCAAGCTCGACAGTCTGACAGCTGGCGGGGCCCATACGGACCTTGACGGTGCATTGACCGTCACGGCCACACACCAGGGCTCGGTCGACACGTCCGCCGCGGGCGACACCGAATCGGGCAAGACCGGCGTCGGCATTTCGCTGGCGCTGGGTTTTGTGACGGACTTCGCCCAGGCCACGACCGCGCGCGACATCGCTGCCGGCGGTGCCGTCGGCTTCAACGCCAAGACGGTTTCGGGCAACAAAACCAAGGCCAAGGCCAGCGTGGCCGGGGGTGACGAGGCCGACAAGCCGGCCGAGGGCTCAGGCGATGAAGAACAGGGCGGCGTCAACAAGCAGGTGGGTACGCAGAAGGACTTTGCCAGCACGCGCTCCAGCGCCAAGGGCGGCAAGTCCGCCGGAGACACCAGCGGCTCTTCGGCCGAAGCCCAGGGCGAGGACGGCAACTCGCAGAAGGTGCAGGTGGCCGGCGCCGTCGCGGTGACGGTGTCGAACTCCACCGCGCGTGCCGAGATTCCGAACAGCGTGTCCGTCACGGCCGGTACTGGTGGCAGCAGCGGCACGGTCACCGTGAAATCCGAGAACAACACTGACGCCTCGGCCGTGGCCGATGCCAGCACGGTGATGGCGCGCACCTTCACCTTTGACCCGACTGGCAAGGTGGATGCGAGCGCAGACACCATCGACCTGGGGTCGGGTCACGGCTTCAACACCGGCGACAAGGTGATTTACCACAAGGATGGTGCCGGTGTCGAAGGCCTGACCGATGGCAAGACCTACTACCTCAACGTATCGGGCAACACCGTCAAGCTCTACGACACCGAGGCGAATGCGAAGACCGGTGGCGATACCGGTCGGGTGGATCTCAAGACCGACGTCGCCGCGGGCGGCGCAGCGAACAGCTTTGAAGCCGGCGGCGGACCCACCGGCACCGGCGTTGGCGTGGCGGTTGCCGTCAACGTGGCGCGTGTGACCAACGAGGCGCTGGTCGGCAACGGCACCATCACGGCCGACGGCCTGATCGTGCAGGCCCTGGTGCCCAAGATTGGCGACGACCAGGTCGATGCCTTCAATGCGCAGGCCACCGCCGGCTCCAGCGGTGCCGATACCGGTGTGGCCGGTGCGCTGGCCATCAACGTGGCCCTGAGCCATGCCAAGGCGACCATTGCCGACGACGCGCACATTGTGATCACCGACAGCGGCAGCGTCGCGCTCAGTGCCGAGAATTTCGCCACCAACAGCACCAAGGCCAGCGGCAAGCAGGAAGGTGGCGGCGCAACCGGCGTTGGCGCCGCCATTGGCGTCAATATCGGCATGACCGACACGCTGGCCCATGTGGGCGACGACGCGTCGATCACCACGGCCAAGGACATCACGCTCTCGGCGTCGTCGAGCAACGACATGAGCAACAGCGCCAGCGCGGGCAGCGCGGGCAAGACGGCGGTGACGCCGTCGATCGCGGTCTCGGTTTCGAACAACGACACGCAGGCCACGCTCGGCGCGTTTACGGCTACGACGAATCACAACGACGGCGCTGTGACGCTCACCGCCTCGCACAAGGGATCGAGCAGCACCGAGGCGGCGGGGGACACGACCTCCGGCGACACCGGCGTTGGCATCTCGCTGGCGTTGACGATCGCCACCGACAGCGTGCTCGCCACGACGGCGCGCGGCATCGACGCCGGTGGCGCGGTCATGTTCAGCGCGAGCACCGCGTCAGCCAACAGTTCCAAGGCCAAGGCTGCCGTGGCGGGCGGTGTCGACGAGGAAACGAATAGCAAGTCGAAGGACCAGGGCGGCAGCGGCGGCAAGAACATCGACGACAAGGTCGCCGCGCAGAAGGGCGGCGCGGACACGAAAGCCACCAAAGCTGATTCCAGCGCCGGCGGCAAGAGCGGCAAGCTCGACGGCTCGTCGGCGCAAGCCAAGGGCGAAGACGGCGATTCGCAGAAGGTGCAGGTGGCCGGTGCCGTCGCCGTGACGGTGGTGGATTCGACCTCGCGCGCCTACGTTCCCGGCACGGTCACGATCGTCGCCGGCAACAAGGCTGGCGTCCTCGATGGAAAGCTTGCGCTGAACTCCGCGAACAACACCGACGCCACGGCTTCGGCCGATGCCAGCACGGTCATGGCGCGCTCCGTCAAGTTTGACCCGACTGGCAAGGTGGACGCGAGCTTGGACACCATTGAACTAAAGCCCGACCACGGCTTCAAGACCGGCGACAAGGTGATTTATCACAAGGATGGTGCAGGCGTGTCGGGTCTGACCGATGGCAAGTCTTATTTCCTCAACGTATCGGGCAACACCGTCAAGCTCTACGACACCGAGGCGAATGCGAAGACCGGTGGCGATACCGGTCGGGTGGATCTCAAGACCGACGTCGCCGCAGGCGGCGCAGCGAATAGTTTCCAGGCCAACGGCGGGCCAACCGGCACCGGCGTGGGCATTGCAGTCGGGGTCAACGTGGCGCGCGCGACCAACGAGGCCTACGTCGACAGCGGCGCGCACGTTACCGCCGACGGCCTCGAAGTGCAGGCCTTGACGCCCAAGATCGGCGACGACCAGACCAGCACATTCGGTGCCGACGCCACCGCCGGCTCCAGTGGCGCTGACACCGGCGTGGCCGGCGCGTTGGCCATCAACATCGGCATGAGCCACAACCGCGCGGCGATCGGCAACGGGGCCCAGGTCACGATGACCGACAGCGGCAGTGTGCTGTTGAAGGCCGAGAACTTCGTCGCCAACAGCACCAAGGCCGCGGGCAAGCAGGACACGGGCGGCGACGTCGGCGTTGGCGCCGCCATCGGCGTGAACATCGGCATGACCGACACGCTGGCCCACGTCGGCGACAACGCGTCCATCACCGGCGCCACGGACATCACGCTCTCGGCGACGTCGAAGAACAAGCTCAGCAACGCGGCCTCGGCCGACAGCGCCGGCAAGACCGCCGTCACGCCGTCGATCGCCGTCTCCGTCTCGAATAACGACACCGAGGCCACGGTGGGCTCATTCACCGCTGCGACGATTGCCAACAGCGGCAAGGTATCCCTGACGGCTTCGCACACCGGTTCCGTTAGTGCCGACGCCAAGGGCGACACCACGTCGGGCGACACCGGCGTCGGCATTTCGCTGGCGCTGACGATCTCCACCGACACGGCGCTGGCCACCACCAACCGCGACATCGACGCCGGCGACAGCGTCGGCTTTACGGCCACAACGGTGTCGGCCAATACCTCGAACGCCAAGGCCAGCGTGGCCGGCGGCAAGGGCGCGAGCAGCGGCGGTGCGCAAAAGGATGGGGTCGACAAGAAGGTCGGCTCGCAGCAGGGCGCGGCCGACAGCAAGGCGAAATCGGCCGATTCCAGCGCTACCGGCAAGACGGCCAGCACGGACGGCGCCAAGGCCAAGACCTCGGACAGCGGCGACAGCGGCAGCAACAGCGTGAGCGTGGCTGGCGCCGTGGCCGTCACGGTGGCCAACAGCAAGGCCAGCGCGATGCTGCCCGAGGGCCGCAGCATCATTGCGCACAAGGCCGGCGCGGCCAGCCTGAACCTGTTGTCGCAGAACCTGACCGAAGCCTCGGCCTTTGCCGACGGCGGCGCCACCACCAAGTCCGGCGGCACCGGCGTCGGCGTCGGCGTGGCAGTCAACGTGGCCAACGTCACCGACGAGGCCTTCATCGGTGCCGGCGCGGTGGTCGATACCGACGGCGTGTCGCTCCAGGCCGGCATGGCCGATCGCAAGATCAGCTTCACGCCTGCCACCGTTCCTGTGGTCGACACCGCCAAGGACACGATTTTTGTCGGCATGGGCAGCGGCCTCAAGACCGGCGACAAGGTCAAGTACGACAAGAACGGCGGCACGTTGATTGACGGTCTGACCGACAAGACCGACTACTACGTCCGCGTCCTCGACGGCGGCAAGATCCAGCTCTACGACGCCACCGGCGGCGACAGCAGTGCGAAGGGCTATGACGCCGCATCGGCTGCCAAGACCGGTGACAAGACCAAGTTGCGCGACCTCACCAGCATCGGCAGCGGAAGCCAGAAGCTCACATACTCGCCCCTGTACGGCCTGACGGGCGACAAGGAAGTGCTGTTTGCGGCCGGCACCGATCACCGCGTGATCGACCTCGCCGGCGGCAGCCAGCTCAGCACCGGCGACGCCGTGAAATACAGCAACGGCGGCGGTGCCACCCTGGGCGGTCTCAACACCACCGACACCTACTACCTCATCAAGCTCGACGACAAGCATTCCGAACTGGCGGCTTCGCGCCAGGATGCGCTTGACGGCAAGGCCATCGTCCTGACCGACGACGGCAACGACAAGCAGAAGCTGATCGACAGCACGGACACGTTCCGCGCCGAGGCGCGATCCGGCGCCGGCGGCGGCGACATCGGCATTGCCGGCTCGGTGGCGATCAATGTGGCACAGGTCCACACGCGTGCCGTGGTGGGCTACGACGCCGATCCGGTCAAGAACTCACCCAATACCACCCCGACCCAACTGACCCTCACCGACGGCAATGTCGATCTCAAGGCCGAAAGCCGCACCGACAACTTCGTCACGGCCGCGCCCAGCGGATCTTCCGGTGGCGCCAGCGGCGGCGATGTGGGGGTCGGCGCATCCTTTGCGCTGAACATCGCGCTCAACGACACCATTGCCGAAGTCGAGAACGGCGAGACGCTCAGCGGCACGACGGGTCATTTCATCGTCACGGCCGACTCGGCCAATGCGGCGATCACCGTGGCCGAGAACGGCTCCAAGAGCAGCGACGGCGGCACCCAGATCGGCGCCGGCATCGCCGTGGCCGTGGTCGACAACACCACCCGCGCCCAGATCGGCAGCGACTCGGCCGGTGCGTCGGCCAGTATCACGCTGACCGGCGAGCTGAAAGCACAGGCCACCCACAGCGATACCGTCCGGGCCAGAACCAAGGGCGAAGCGGCTGGCAATGAAACTGCCGTCGGCGCCTCGGTGGCGCTGAACATCGTCACCGACGATACGCTGGCCAATGTGGCGCACAGTTTCACGGGTGCGACCGCTGTCACGGTGCAGGCCTTATCCAACGTGGACACTGCCGCCGAGGCCTATGGCAGCGCCACCGGCGCCTCCAAGACCAAGGACAACGGGGCAGAAAAGCCCGATGGGTCCAACAAGTCGGACGACTCCGAGAAGGAAACCAACAAGCAGGCCGATTTCGCTACCAAGCAGGCGGGCAAGGAAGGAACCACCGACAAGCCGGCTGGCGACGCGCAGAGCAGCGGCCTGAACAAGGCCAATGACAAGTCCAGCAAGGAGTCGGGCAACAACGCCTCTTCGGGTGGCACCAGCGTTGCGGCCTCCGTGGCCGTGAACTACATGAACACCCACAATACCGCCAGCATCACCGGCGGTGTCACGATCACCGGCAGCGCCGTGGTCACCGTGGCTGCGCTGAACACGGCCGACGGTTCGGCCCAGGGCATCTCGACCGCCACCAACACCGAGGCCGACACCGGCGTGGCGGCCGCCGTGGGCGTGAACATCGCGCTGGTGCACAACAATGCGAGCGTTGGTGACAGCGTGACCCTGACCGGCGGCAGCGTCGCGGTCGACGCGGTCATGATCAACGGCGAGACCAATACCTTCTACGCTCGCGCGCTGTCAGGCGCAGCGGCCAAGGGCAAGGCCATCGGCGGCTCGGTGGCGCTGAACTACCTCGAGCTCGACACCGCCGCCACGGTCGGCGCCAACGCGGAGCTGACAGCGACGGCCGGCGATATCGACGTGGTTGCGCAGAGCAAGAACGCCATCCAGAACGTCACCGGCGGCGCGGCCGTGAGCACCAGCAACGGTGCCGGCGTCGGCGTGGCCGTGGCCGTCAACATCGTCAACGGCATGGACACCACGGCCAGCGTCGGGCACGACGCCACGCTCACCGCGAGCGGCTCGGTGCACGTCACCGCGAACGCATCGCTCGAACCCAAGTCGGAAGAGCTGCCCATCATCGGCACGGTCAAGATCAGCAGCTTCGCCGCCGGTGTGGCAGCGAGTTCCGGCGGCGCCGCGGTCGGCGGCTCGTCGAGCGTGGAGGTTTACCTGATCGACACGCACGCCGTTGTCGGGCAGGACGCGCAGCTCAGCGCCCACAACGACATCACCGTCTCGGCAACGGATGCCGTCACGATCTTCAGCGCGGCCGGCGGCATTGGCGCGTCGTCGGGCGGCGCGGGCGTCGGCATCGGTCTGGACGTGGGCGTGATCGTGCGCCACACGACGGCGCACGTCGATCAGGGCGCGCAGCTGACGGCAGACACGGGCGATATCGGCATCGTCGCGACATCGAACGACAACATCACCTCCATCGCCGCCACCTTCGGTCTGAGCACCAGCAGCGCTGGTGTTGCGGCATCGGTCGGTGTCATGGTGCTCGATACCGAGACCAAGGCCTATACCGATGACAAGACCACCGGGAACACCGTGCAGCTCACCGCGACGCAGGGCAATGTCAGCGTCGCCGCCGAAGGCGACCTCAAGGCGCTGATGATTGCCGGCGCGGTGGGCGCCAGCAGCAGCAGCGCCGGTGTCGGCGTCGCCAACACGACGCTGGTTCATACCGATACCGTCAGCGCGCGCGTTGGCGCCGGCAGCGTCGTCAACGCGGGCGGCAGCCACACCACCGTTGTGCACGGGGCGACCGTGCATGGCGTTACGGTGGACGCACTGTCCAAGGAAGACATCATCGCGCTCACGGCCGCCGGCGGCATCGCCAACTCGGCCGGCGTCGCGGTCGCGCCCACTATCCTCGTGCTCAGCGAGGACACCACGGCCTCGGTCGGGGTCGGTGCCACGGTCAACGCGCAGACCGTCGCGCACCTGCCGGGTGCGTCCAACGTCACGGTTGCGGCGGATGACACCACCTCCATCGTCTCGGTGGCCGGCTCGGTCGGCGTTGGCGGCACCGCCGGCGTCGCGGTCGGCGCGGACGTGCTCTCGCTGCTCAAGCACACCAATGCCTACATCGACTCGGGCGTGACCGCGCACGTCGATGGCAACATCGTTGTCGCCGCGACATCGAACGAGGAAATCACCTCGGTCGCCGCAGGCATCGCGGTCGGCGGCACCGCCGGCGTCGGCGTCAATGCCGGCGTGCACGTGCTCAACATCACGACGCGCGCCTTCATCGGCGACGACCCCGATGCGCCCTCGCTCGGCGGCGCCGGCGACGTGCACGCGCTGGGCAGCGTGGCCATCACGGCCGATGACCAGACCTCGCTCGACAAGGTCGTGGCCACCGTGGCCGTCGGCGGCAGCGCCGGCGTCGGCGCGGCCGCCACCGTGACCGTCGACACCAAGCACACGGCCGCCTTCATCGGTGCAGGCGCTGCGGTCAGCGGCGACGGCCAGGATGGCAGCACCGGCGTCGATGTCAAGGCCGGCGGCTTCAATGCGGATTTCGAGACGGACGCGGCCAAGCTCTCCGTCACCTTCAATGGCGCCAGCGTCAACACCACCAACGACACCGTCTCTGCAACGGGGCTGGCCACGGGCGACTACGTCACCTACCACAAGGGCACGGCCGACGGCGACCAGGCCATTGCCGGCCTGCAGGATGGGCGCAACTATTACGTCCGCAACGACGGCAGCAACAACATTTCGTTCTACGACACCAAGGCCCAGGCCATGGCCGGCACGTCGCCGCCCAAGGTGCTCGTCGATCTCGCGACCCAGGTCAATGTCGGCAACGACACGGTCAACATGGGCAGCGACACCGGCCTGGCCGACGGCGACGCCGTGACCTACATCGTGGGCTATGACGATAACGGCGACCCGACCGCAACGATCGGCGGCCTCAAGGACCGCGGCACCTACTACGTGCGCAACGCTGGCGCCGGTCAATTCAATCTGTATGACACGCAGGCCCATGCGACCGACACAGCGCATACGGTGGGACTCATCGATCTGACCACGACCGGCGGTGCCGGCCAGACCCTTGGCGGTGGCCGCGCCGACATCACGGGTCCCGGCGTCGGCACCGATCAGGCCCTGAGCGCGGCCGTCGAGGTGATCGATTCGAAGGCGGTGCTGGGTTCGTCGGGCGCATCGGGTGGCGCATCGAGCAGCAATCTGCATACGGCAGGCAAGGTCGAGCAGCCCAATGTCAAGTCGGTCACGGCGCCCGACAGCACGGCCACTGCCAATCCGGCCAGCGGGCACCGCACGCTCGATATCGACACGGCGACGGTCAAGGGCGTGGCGCTCTCGGCCACCAACACCGACGAGATCAATACCTACTCCGCAGCCGTCGGCGGCGGAACGGTCGGCGTGGCCGTGGCCGCGGCCGTCAACGTGGTGAACACCGACACCCGGGCCTACATCGGCCAGGGCGCGTCGGTCAACGCCGTCGAGACCGACGCCGGTGCCGGTCAATCCGTCCTGGTGTCGGCCGCCGACGACTTCCACCACGTGGCCCTGGCCGCCGGTGCCGGTTTTGGTGCCGTGGGCGTGGCGCCCGGCGTCGACGTCACGGTCCTGTCCAGCACCACGGATGCGACCATTGCGGCGCTCTCCCATGTCAATGCCAAGGGCTCGGTGCGTGTGGACGCGCAGGCCAGCGAAGACATCCTGATGGTCGGCCTGGGCGTTGGCGCCGGCGCGGTTGGCGTCGGTGGCGGTGTCAGCGTTCTGAGTCTCAGCGACACCACGCACGCGTCGATCGCCGGCACCGTCTTCGCGCAGGGCGATGTTTCCGTCACTGCGTCGGACGACAGCACGGTGCTCATCATCAGCGGCGGGCTCGGCGCCGGTGTCGTCGGCGTCGGCGCATCGGTCGGCGTGCTCGTCATCAGCAAGGACACGCAGGCCTTCATTTCGGACGGCGCTGTGGTCGACGCGCTGGGCCAGGCGGGCAGCACGGACAACGTGATCAACGGCAGCACCAACTACCCGGCCACCCCGACCGAATACGGTGTCGCCACGCGCCAGGGCCTCGTGGTGCAAGCGGAGTCGAGCGAGAAGATCACGCACTTCGCGGTGGCCGCCGGCGGCGGCTTTGTCGGCGTCTCGGGCGCCATTGACGTCAGCGTCGTCGGCAGCGACACGCTGGCCTGGATCGGCGATGCCGACATTAACAAGGATGGCAACAACGCGATCGATGCCAACGCGGCGCAAGGCGTCTACGTCGGCGCGGCCGACAAGGCGACCATCACGGCGTTTGCCGGTGCGGTGGCCGGCGGCTTCGTCGGCGCGGCCGGCGCCATCAACGTCGGCGTGCTCAAGAACAACGTCAACGCGCAGGTGCGCGACGGTGCGCGCATCGACGCTCGCGGCGCGGTGCAGGTCAACGCGGTCGGCATCAAGTCGATCGACAGCTACACCTTCAGCGGCGCCGGCGGCTTCGTCGGCGCGGCCGGTTCGATCTCGGTCTGGTCGGTCGGCGGCGCGCTCAGCGACGGCTACAAGGGTTCGTCCGATGGCACAAGCCAGGACCAGTCGGCCAATGCGCTGCAGCGCGACAAGGCCGACGGCAGCGGCAAGCAGGGCGCCGATCAGGATGCGGCGACGCAAGGCCAGAACGCCTCCGGCATGGTCGGCGGCCAGCTCGACTCGATGAGCGGCACCGGCTTCAACGCGAGCAAGGTCAGCGTGGCCAACAACACCATCGACCTCGGCGCCGACGCCTACGCAAACTACCACGACGGCGACGCCGTCCAGTACCTCAAGGGCGCCAGCGGCAATACGCCGGTCGGCGGCCTCACCAGCGGCGCCACCTACTACGTGCGCAAGGAGGCAGGTGGCACCTTGTCGTTCTACGACAGCAACGAGCACGCGCTTGCAGGCGGTGCGACCGGCAAAGTCGACATCACAAGCAGCGGCAGCGGCAGCGGGCAGTCCATCCTGTTCGGCAGCCAGAAGAGCGACCAGCGCATCGCGGGCATCAGCGCCGCTGGCGCCGGTTCGCTCAGCAGCAGCTCGCCCAAGGCGACCGACGTTGGGGCCAAACTCGCCAGCACGGCCCTGGGCACGAACGTGTTTCACGGCACGGCGGCCACGGTAGCCGCCGACACCGCCATCCACAGCGGCAGCCTGCAGGTCAAGGCCAACGAAAACCTGCATCTTGATTCGCTGACCGGCGCGGTCGGCGTCGGCGCGGTCGGTGTCGGTGTCGGCGTCTCGGTCGTCACGGTGCAATCCAACGTCGCGGCCACGGCCGGCGGCGCGATCACGGCCAGCGGAGCGGTGCTGCTGGACTCGCAGCTCAACGAAAACCTGAACCTGATCTCGGCCGCCGGCGGCGGCGGCGCGGTCGGCGTCGGCGCCTCGGTGGCGGTGATTGTCGATTCGAGCACCAATCAGGCGCGGCTCGGCGATTACGCATCGGTCAACGGCAGCAGCGCCGTGAGCGTGCTGGCCACGACCACGCAGGACATCCATGCCAAGACCATCGGCGCCGGTGCCGGCGCGGTCGGTGTCGGCGCCTCCTTCGTGCTGGTGGATGTCGGCGGCTCGACCAAGGCCGAGATCGGCGACCACGTCCAGATCGGCAACAGCTCGGCCGTTGGCACTCTCACGGTCGCCGCCAGCGACACGGTGGACGTCGACTCGCAGTCCTACGGCCTGGCCGGCGGCGCCGTCGCGGGCGCCGTGAACTTCAGCTTTGTCACGGTCAACCCCAAGGTCGACGCCACCATCGGCAACCAGAGCAGCATTCACGCCATGGGCAACGTCAGCGTCAGCGCCGACACCAACATCGACGCCGGTTCGCAGGCGATCGGCGTGGCGCTGAGCGTGGTCGGCTCGGTGGCAGGTTCGTTCGCGCGCTCGGAGGTCTCGCCCACCGTGCATGCCTTCCTCGGTACCAGCAGTGTCAGCACGACGGGCGGCAACGTCACGGTGCGCGCCGCGCACAACCAGGGCAAGGCCAGCCGCGGCGCTAGGTCAACCGCGTTCGCCGGCTCCGGCGGCGCGCTGCTGGGCGCAGCGGGCGCGATCGCCTGGTCCAGGAGCGACGCCGACGTCGAGGCTAGGTCGGTCCTCGGTTCATCGATCAGCGCCGACAAGACGGTCGAGATCTCCGCCACCGACACGCAGACGGCGCAGGCCTGGGCCGCCGGCCTGGGCGGCGGCTTCGTCGGCATTGGCCTCAGCGGTGCCGAAGCGGACGTCGTCGGCCGTTCGAGCGCGCACGCCGATGGCAGCGTGTACGGTGACGCGGTGCTGGTCGACGCCGAGGCGGTCAACAACGCCAACTCCAGCGCGGCAGCGCTGGCCGGCGGCCTGATCGCGGTGTCGTTCAATTATTCGCACGCCGACATGTCGGGCACCGTGAGCGCGATGCTCGGCAGCGGCTCGCACGTCAGCGCCGACCACGGCGTGCAGGTGCTGGCCGGGTCCAGCAACACGGGCCACGCCCAGGGTCTGGGCGTGACGGTCGGCGGCATTGCGATCGGCGGCATGGAAACCTCCGCCAGCGTCGGCGCCGACCATGGCACGACCGAAGTCCTCGAGGTCGTCGCCGGACTCGCCGACGGCGCCCATATCGACGGCGCCCAGTTCGCCAAGGTGCAGGCCACCAACAGCAACACCCTGAGCGTCGAAGGCCAGTCGGCCGGCGGCGGCGCGATCACGGTCACCGGCTCGGATGCCAGCACCCACAGCGACCAGACAGCCCAGGTGGCTATCGGCGCTGGCGCGGTGATCACGGCCGACTCCGTCTACCTGCATACGGTCAACACGCAGGCGCAGGATTCCAGCTCCGACGGCATTTCGATCGGTCTGGCTTCTGGCGGCGGCGCGCTGGCGCGCAACACCGCGACTGGCGACGCGCTGATCGACATCGGCAACAACGCGCAGATCACGGCGACCGACATCGTCGTCAGCGCAACCAACAACTTCGACAAGAACCAGTACGCGACCAACCTGCGCTCGGCCACGGTCGCGGTCGGTAGCATCTCGGCGCTGTTGAGCGACACCAACGTCGGCACCGTTTCGGACACGATGGACGCCACGGTCAACATCGGCAGCGGCGCGCTGCTGCATTCGGACGGCAGCAACGCACACCCGGGCTCGCTGCGCGTCGAGGCGTTGACCGACGTCAATGCCATCGACAATGTCGAGACCCAAGCCTACGGCATCGTCGGCATCACACTGGGCTCGTCCGACATCTCGGTCAACACGCGCGCCAACGTGAACGTCAACGGCGGCACGCTGCACGCCGATGCGGCCGACATCAACGTGACGACGCGCTCGAACGCCTTCACCCGCGCGCACACCGATTCAACCATCGCGGTGGCGCTGACCGGCGCCGGCGGGTCGAACTCGTACGCCTCGATCGATGCCCGTAACACGATCACGCTGGATGATGATGCGACCGTCAAGGGCAAGAATGTCTACCTGTACGCCGGGCGCGACTACATGGGCAACGTCGACATCATCGACGCCAACGCCGGCAGCTATGTCTCGACTTACTCGCTACTGCCAGCCATCGGCGTGCCGATCGCCCAGGTCACCATCGACGAGCACAACACCATCAACGTGCTGGACGCCTCCCGGATCCAGGCGCTGCAGAACGCAACGCTGCGCGACGTGGTCGGCATTGGCGGCAACCAGCGTGGACATGAGAGGGGCGATGTGCTGTCGCTCTCGCTCGTTCCGTACGGCGTCTCGGTCGACAACAACCCTGACACGCACAGCTACAACCAGGTCAACGTGGACCCGGCCGCGACGATCGAGGCCGGCATCAACAACCAGAGCCTGTTCTACATCGAGCCGCTGTCGCTCAATGGCAGCGACTACATCCTCTCCGACACCACTGCCTTGCCGGACAGGCACGCCGCGACGCCTGACTCGACCCAACGTGCCGCGCTCGAAAACCTCAGCGTCGGCCACGCCGACCTGAGCACGGATCAAAAGGCCGCGCTCGGTCTCGATGCGGACATCGCTTACGAGTACCGCCTGCTCAACCTTGGAACGATTCCATTCAGCATCAGCACTGGCACCGTGGTGCATGCCGTGACCGGCGCGGTGGGCGGCGGGGTTGCGGGCCACTACTACCAGTTCAAGCCGGTGTCGGCTACCGGCACCGACGTGGTGCTCGAGCAGGAGAACTTCGGGGACACCGCGCGCTGGCGCGACCTCGGCAGCGACGAGACTGCCGCGAAGGCTGGCGCGGTCAATTCCGACGGCACGCCGCTCGGAGCGGACAACGTCACCATCTACGGCAGTGACGTCACGAAGACCCTGCGCGACGCGCTCAACGGCAAGTTCTACGTCATCAAGCCGGTCGAGATCGAAGCGCCGACGCTGACCTACAAGAACGTCGGCAACGTGCTGCTGGAGCAACGCAACAAGGTGCAGGCCTGGATCGCGAGCCATTCGTCCAATGCCGATGCGGTAGCGCGCTACCAGGTGCAGCTCGAGCTGATCGACCAGGCGCTGGCCGACCTTGGCCTGACCAAAACGACGAACGATGGCCCTGGCGGAACGTCAATCACCACCGTGCGGCGCGACCTGGACGTGCTGTTCATCAATCTGCCCAACATCTACGCCGCGCCGGGCTCGGTGTTCATCGATGCCGACTCGCTCGACCCGGACATCCACATCGGGACCAACGTGCTGGCGCGCGCCTCGGCGAAAGTCGACATCCTGAACAACACGCCGTTCACGATGAATGTCAACGACGCGATCATCCAGGACACCAAGACTGTGGCGATCGTCAACGGCCAGTACACTGTGCTGAAACCGGGCAATGTCTATTTCAACGAGGCCAGCCTGACCAACGTCGATGCCGATTCGTCCGCCAAGACGATCTCGGTCGTGCAGAAGAAGCTCGGATTGACGAGTGCGTACGACTTCAGCGGACTCGATGGGTCGGTGGTCAACGAGATGGGCAGTCTCGACCAGGACATGTACGTCGTCGGCGACGTGATCAACGAGACCGGGGCGGTCTCGATCGCGAACTGGGAGGGCAGCATCACGGTATCCGGGACGATATCGGGCAACCCGATCAACATCTACTCGGCCAAGGACTTCACGCTCAACAGCGACGACTGGTTCCACACCGGCAAGGATCCGCGCCAGCTGGTCAATTACGACGCGCTGCGCGCGGTGGTCTACAACACCGACGGCACCTACAAGCAGCAGGCCTATGCCAGCGCGGCCACTGTCATCGGAAAGGACAGCAACGGATTGCCGGTCAACGTCGGGCTGGCCGGTGCCATTGCCGCCCAGGGTGCGCGCATCCTGGCGCAGGGCACGATCGCCATCACGGCGCGTTACCTCGACATCAACGGGCTGATCCAGAGCGGCGCGCAAAACGTCGAGCTGCATGTCGACAATAGCTTCCTGCCGCCTGCGGACGGACAGCTGATCGACGCCAGCGGCGCCACCGTGCAGGGCGTCAACTTCGGCACCGAGGCGGTTCCGGTCAAGGCCTACTTCGATCCTTCGCAGCAGGCCATCGTGGTCGACAACCTCAAGCCCCAAGGCGGGCAGGTGATCCTGGCCGGCCAGATCCTGAGCACCGGCGGCGGCGAGATCAAGGTCGCCTACGGCTATGCCAACGTCGACATCACCAATACCAGCAAGTACAAGCTGATCGTCAACGGCATCGACACGACCAAGGACCGGGTCGGCAAGATCACGATCATCGACACCGCGCGCATCGACACCAGCGCAACCGACGCCAAGACCGTCTACACGATGACGGCCGGCGGCGTCACGCGCAAGACCTACAGCGGCGCCCTGGCCAGCACGGTCTCGTCCGGCGACGGCGCGATCGCCACGATCAACTACACGCTCACCAACACCGACAACCCGGCAGCGTCCGGACTGACCTGGGCGCCACGCGACGGCCTGCACTACGTCTGGACCGAAGGTCAGTCGCTGACGCAGACCACCGTCACGCATTACGACAAGAAGTCCTTCAACCTGTTCGGCGGCAGTACCGGCTTCGAGGACTGGCTCTCGACCGACGAGTCCTGGCTGTGGCAGACCAAGGAGTTCACCGATCCGCGCCCCTTGCTCGAGTCCGAGGCGCTCGCGATCGAAGGCGGCAGCGACGGCCAGGCCAATCCGACCTTCACCAACGGCGACGTCTACGGCATCTCGTACCTGCGCAAGGGCGACCCGACCGTCGCCGTGACAAAGAACATCACCACGGTGTGGGATGCGAGCTTTGGCGCCGGACATGTGGGCGGCTGGCGCTACGTGGGCGAGACCGGCCGCGTGCAATTGGCGCCGACCGACGGCAGCCCGACCGCCACCGACTTCACCAATACGGCGCTCTGGACGCCCGACAGCTCCATCACCCAGCCACCAGATATCTTCACGCATCTGCCGGCGGCGAGTTCGACTTCCGGCAACTACCGCAGCGACTTCGTGAACCAGAGCTACGACGTCAAGCAGTGGAGCGAGGGCGGTGGCTGGCTGCGCACCAAGCACCAGATCACCGAAGTCACCACGATCACGGGCCAGAAGGACTACTACACGCACTCGCTGCTGGCCGACTACGCGGTCAAGATCAGCTCGGCGGGCAACACCAGCTCGCACATCAGCATCAGCAGCACGCACGACCTGCTGGTGGACGGCAACATCACGGTGGCCCAGGGCGGCGACGTCACCCTCACGTCGACGGCCGGCTCGGTGCTGGCCAACGGCTCGGCGGCGATCTTCAACGACGACCTGAACATCACCGCGGCGGGCGACGCCACCGGTATCCTCGTCGAAGGCGGGCCGGACGCGGTCAATGTGCACGCCGGGGGCAATATCAGCGTCACGGCGATCATGGGCGGTGTCGACCGCAGCCTGACGGTCGACCAGATCATCAGCACCGGCGGCTACGTCAAGCTCGTCGCACCCGATGGCATCCATGTCGTCAACCCGCTCACGTCGCTGATCCAGGGCGAAAGCATCGAGCTGGACGCCACCAACGGCAGCATCGGCGGCGGCGACGCGATCCGCATCGACAGCAACATCCTCAACGACGGTCACGGAGGCCTGTCGGCCTCGGCCAAGGGCAGCATCAACCTGCGCGAGATCAACGGCAACCTGATCCTGATCCAAGCCCAGGGCTCGGCCCTGCCGGCGGTGCAGACGCTGGGCAACGTCACGCTCGAAGCGCTTAGCGGCTCCATCCTCGATGGCATCCACGAATTGCCAACGCTGGCCAGCAGCGACCCGCTGACGCCGCAGCAGCAGTTGCTGCTCAACCAGCTCAATGGCGCGGCGCCGATCAGCTACACCAGCAGCGTGGTCAGCTACACCGGCAGCTTCAGCGGGCCGGACGGCGCCATGGTGCTGAATCTGGGCAGCAGCGCGCTCGCCACCGGCGACGCCGTCGTGCTGCACATCGGCGCCACGGCGCCCTACAGCGCGACGCCGGTCACGCTGGGCAGCGGCAAGGTGGTGCTCGATTTGGGCGGCACGACGGTCCAGAGCGGGGACGCGCTGGTCTACGATTTCGACGCCACAGGCGGCAAGACAGCCATCGGCGGCTTGGCCAAGGGCAACACCTATTTCGCGATTTCGCTCGGCTCCGGCCAGTACGCGCTGGCATTGACGCGCGCCGACGCGCTGGCGGCCACGCCCAAGGCGCTGGTGCTGACGACGGGCGCGACCACCGCGACCAGCAACAGCTTTAACGCCAGCCCGGTCGGCGGGCTTGCCGACGGCGCCACCTACTACGTGGTGCACACCGGCGGCAACAACTACGCGCTGGCGAATTCGCCCGAGAACGCCAAGGCCGCAACGCCGGTCGTGATCGCGCTGCTGCGCCAGGGCGACACGAGCGCGGGCTTCAGCTTCGACCACACCGTGCTGACACCGGTGTACGACACCGACCCACTCAACAACATCTCGGTCGATTCGTTCAAGTTCCCGGTCTCGCCGGGGCTGTACAGCTACCTGTATCCGCAGGCCAACTTCCTGGGCCTCAAGCCGGTGTCGGGCATCGACGAGATCAACAACGTCGTGGGCGAGCACGTGACGCTGATCGCGCACGGCGCGGACGCGTCCATCGGGCGCAGCCAGGCGCCGATGGCGATCGACATGACCGGTGGTTTTGCCGGCCTCGGCAGCAATGAGTCGGCAAAGATCGCACTGTCCAACGCATCGGCCAGCGACGTCTACGGCCGGCAGTACGCGGCCTACATCTACAGCAGCGCGCAGTCGATCAAGGGCGACAACCTGTCGTTCACGGTCGGCTTCGATCCGACGGCCAGCGTCAACCCGCCGGTCGACTATGCCGCTGACACCATCAGTCTCGGCGCGCACAGCGGTTTCACGACTGGCGACCGTCTGACCTACCATACCGGCGCCGATGGCGCGGCGATCAAGGGTCTGGCGGACGGCGCGGCCTATTACGTCAACATCGACGGCACAGGCATCGCCTCGTTCTACGCCAGCCATAGCGATGCGCTGAGCGCCAGTAATCGGCTCGACTTGCAGGTTTCGACGACCCTGCGGGGAACGCGCCACAGCTTCAACTCCGACAACGGTTTTGCCAACAGCGCTTTGTGGACGCATATCACCTATACCTCCACGGGGGCCAGCAACGCCGCGCCGATCCCTTGGACCGCCGCGAACAAGGGCTATGTGCTGGTCGAGTTCAACAACGGCAGTTACGGCCTGTACCAGTACCTGGGCGCGGATGGCGCCGCGTTGAACCTGTCGGCCCAGAACTACGCCAACACGGCGCTCTGGAGCAAGGTGCCAACCGACACGCTGCGCTCCACCGCCGACAGCGGCACCGGCGACCTGACGCAGGGCGAGATCGTCCTCGACAAGACGCGGCTCGAACGCGTCGCCCTGCAACTGCGCGACGACGTCAACGTGGAGGTCGGCGGCAACAGCCTGACGGCGATTTCCGACGGCAACATCGCGATTGCCAGTGCGACCAGCCTCAGCGTGGACAGCATCCGCGCCGGCGGCGACGTGCTGCTCAAGGTCGATGGCAGCGTCACCGACACCTATGCTGACAGCTATGCGGCGATCGGTGCCTTCGGCGACCTGTCGATCTCGGCCACGGGCGCCGTGCAGGGTGGCGGCGCGCACGCGGGCGATCCGCTGCGCATCGCGCTCGCCAACACGAGCCGGCTCTATGTCGATGCCAACGGCGCTGTCGACATCCAGCAGGAGCACGGCACACTGACCATCAACATCGCCGGCAGCGACGTCAACAAGACGATCTCGAACCTGTATGTGGCGAAGGTCAGCACATCGGGGCACGCCGACATCGACGTCACCGGCGGCAACATGACGGTCGAGCGCGTGGACGCTGGCACCGGCTCCAGCCTGACGGCAAGCGGCTCGATCATCGACGCCTTCGACGACGTGGCAGGGCCGATCGTTAACGTGGCCACCGGTGATCTGAACCTGGTGGCCGGCGGCTCGATCGGTTCGTCGGGCAACTTCTTCGATGTCGAGGTCAGCGGCGTGCTGACAGGCAGCGTCGGCCTGAACGCCTTCATCAACAGCCCGAGCTCGCTGACGGTGAGCGACTTCCGTTCGACCGCGGGCAATGTCACGATGACGGTGGACGGCACGACCAGCATCGGCCTGATCAAGGCCCGCGTCGGCACCGTCAAGATCGTCTCGCTCAACGACATCGTGGATCTGGACAGCACGGGGGATGTCGACATCGAGGCCAATAGCGTCGACCTGACATCGCTGTTTGGCGCCATCGGCAGCCTGGGCAATTGGCTCGACATCGACAGTTCGTACACGACGGACGGCACGGTCAACGCCGTGGCGCTGGGCTCGGTGTTCATGATCGAGACCGTCGGCGCCATGCGCCTGGACAAGGTGCGCAGCGAGGAAGACGACGTCTACCTGCGCGCGCGCGCCGGCGCGCAGCACCATGCCAACCGCACCGACATCAACGTGACAGGCCGCAACGTCAACCTGGAGGCGCTGGGTGGCGACATCGGCGCGGCGGGCGATGCGCTGGAGATCGATTCCTCGAACCCGACCGCGGGCGTGCTCAACGCCCATGCCACCGGCAGCATCAACCTGACCGAGACCGCCGGCACGCTGTACATCGGCGGTGCAGACGATAACGGCGCGGGCTTCGGCGGCGTCGTGGGCGACGCCGGCAACATCACGCTGTCGGTGCGCGACAGCATGGGTGCCGGCGACGACTTCGTCATGGTCAACGGCGCCCACATCAGCGCGCCCAACACCGGCGCGGGCGGCGACATCCTGATCCAGGCCGGCGACAACGTGCGCATGGACCTCGGCAGCAGCGTCGCCTCCGGGCGCCATCTCAAGATCCACAGCGGCTATGGCGACGGCGGCAACGTCGATGCGGTTGGCACCACGATCACGCTCGAAGGCAGCCTGTCTTCCAATGAGATCGAGATCGCTGGCCAGCGCCAGGACGACACCATCACGCTGCGCCCAGCATCGCTCTCGGGCCATGTGCGCGTGCTTGGCGACACCGACGGCCTGGCCGGCGGCGACGACACCATCATCGTCGACCGCCTGCCGAGCATGACGACGCTGCGCAACCGTCTGGACGATGCCACGTCGGCCGACGTGCGCGACAGCGTCGACCTCGACGGCCGCGGCGGCTCGGACAGCTACTTCATCGACACCTGGGGCAGCCTGGCCGCTGGCACACACGACTACATCGTCAGCGCGCTCGACAGCGGCGCCAAGGACGACGGCCTGGACACGCTGCAGATCGACGGCCTCAACAAGCTTCCCGGCGACCCCAACACCGGGGCGGCCGACATCTTCCTGCTGCGGCGCGCGGACTATCTCAACGAGGGCTTCTCGGCGCCGGTCTCGGCCAACACGCCGGCTTTCGTCGCGCTGCTGCACGGCGCCATTGGCGACGCGCTCAATGCTGACCCGTCGCAGCGGCGTTCGGACGTCGAACGCATCAACTACGACGAGAACATCAACTCGCGCCTGATCGTGCGCGGCCTGGGTGGTGACGACTACTTTGCCGTCGACGACAACGCGGCGCTCACGACGCTCGACGGCGGCGCCGGCAACGACACGTTCCAGATCGGCCAGATCTATGGCGAGCCGCGCATTTCGGCTCCGTCGGACGGCAACCCGGCCAGCGTGGCCCCGGGCGATGCGTTCGAGACCATCAACACGACACGCGGCAAGATCAGCCGCGGCGCGAGCTTCTCGCTGACCGCCATGGGCGGCAGCGGCGACGACAAGTTCACGGTCTACAGCAACAAGGCCGAACTGCGGCTGGAAGGCAACGACGGCAACGACGAGTTCACCGTGCGCGCCTTCGCCTTGGCCGACGACAGCGGCAAGGTGTCGACCGAGAAGCGCACCGACCTGCTTGGCGGCCTTGGCGACGACATCATCCGCTACAACATCAACGCGCCGGTCGGCATCGACGGCGGCGCTGGCTTCGACCGCCTGGTCGTGATCGGAACCGAGTTTTCCGACAACTTCGTGATCACGCAGGATGGCGTCTTTGGCGCCGGCCTGAACGTGCGCTACGACAACGTCGAGTCGCTCGAGGTCGACGGCGCCGAGGGTGACGACCACTTCTTCATCCAGAGCACGCGGGCCGGCGTCGTGACGACAGTCGACGGGGGCAATGGCAACGACACCTTTGAGGTCGGCGGCGACGTGACGGCGCCGATTGTCAGCAAGAGCCTGGAAGGCTACAGCGGTGTCATCAACCATCAGGTGACATCGCTGGACGGCAGTTACAAAAACCTGTTGGCACCGGGCATCTCGACCATCGTGGCCGACCCGTCATCCACCGGCAACATCATCATCGACCAGACCAACGGCGCGACGGCGGTGGACGAGCAGGGCGCCACGGTCGACAGCTACACCGTGCGCCTGGCCGGCGCGCCGACAGCGCCGGTGTACGTCAACGTGTCAGCTTCGCGCACGACGCAGGAGGAGGAGGACGCAGGGGCAGATTCGATGCTGATTTCCGTCGATGGCGGACTCACCTGGGGCCGCTACGGTGTGCTGGTGTTCAACGCGGGCAACTACAGCACGCCGCACGAGGTGAAGGTCAAGGCCGTGGACGACACGGTGGCCGAGGGTGAGCGCGTTTACGCCATCAGCCACAGCGCGCAGAGCGATGACGCCAACTACAACCATGTCGCGATCAAGAACGTGCTGGTCACGGTCTATGACAACGACAAGCCCGAAGTTATCGTCAAGGGCACCGGCTACGACAACCGGGTTCTGGAAGGCGACGCCACCACCGGCATCACCGATTCCTACACCGTCAAGCTCGGCGCTCCGGTGAGCTCGGGCACGGTGACGGTCACGCTGGGCACCGACCCGCAGGTGACGGTGGCTCCGACCGACGCGGCCGCACTCGGCTCACGCTGGGACTCCGTCCACCACACGCTGAGCTTCGACAGCAGCAATTGGCATGACGACGTCGAGTTCACGGTCACAGCCGTGCAGGATGGCATCAAAGAAAACCGCATGGTCTCCACGATCACTGCCAGCGCCACCGGCTATGCCACCGGCTCGATCGGTTTCGAGGTGGTCGACGGC
>Ga0315271_10000306_pt1 | contig 26082 bp, 23 predicted proteins | sample C3_top_MG_FD_204664 | JGI IMG/M metagenome (GOLD analysis project Ga0315271, IMG submission 204664) | Sediment microbial communities from Yellowstone Lake, YNP, Wyoming, USA - C3_top | ecosystem: Environmental > Aquatic > Freshwater > Lake > Sediment | place: USA: Wyoming | collected 2017-08-01
ATTGCTCCTCCGCCCAGCTCCGCGGCGGATTCTACGGCCTGCTGATCGGTGCCGCCCTCGGCGCCGGGATCGGCGCGTTCATCAGGACCGAACACTGGACCGATGTCCCGATCAACCCACCGGAAGTCACCGTCTCGTTCCCGCCACGGACGTACGGCTCCGTTGGACTCGCGTTCAAGTTCTGATCCTTCAAGAGAACAGCAGCACAGCAACTGCCTTGACAGGATGCACAGGATAAGAGCCAGGATGAGAACCCGATGCTCTGGCACTCATCCTGCTCATCCTTGGCTCTTATCCTGTCATCCTGTCCAAGCCGTTGCCGTTGGCCGTCAGTCGCCGCCGCGCTTGATCTGGACGAGGCGCTCGCGGGCGAGGCGGCGCCCGGTGGGCGTGGCGGCGAGTCCGCCGCCGGCGGTCTCGCGGTAGCGGACGTCCATCGTGCGGCCGACCTCGCCCATCACGTCGATGACTTCGTCCACCGGGATCGCGAAGGTCACGCCGGCCATCGCCATCTTGATCCCCGCGAGCGCGATCGCGGCGCCGGTCGCGTTCCGGTAGACGCACGGGAGTTCGACGAGTCCGCCGAGCGGGTCGCAGATGAGGCCGAGCATCCCCTGCATCGTGAGAGCGACGGCGTGGCCGCTCTGCGATGGCGTGCCGCCGAGCAGCTCGACGGCGGCGCCGGCGGCCATCCCGGCGGCAGCGCCGGTCTCCGCCTGACAGCCCCCTTCGGCGCCGGAGAGCGACGCGCGCTCGGCGACGACGGCGCCGATGAGACCGGCGGTCGCGAGGGCGCTGATCAGCGCTTCGTCGCCGAGGCCGCGGTCCCTCGCGATGCCGGTGAGTACGGCAGGGAGGACGCCGGCGCCCCCCGCGGTCGGCGCGGCGACGATGACGCCCATCGCGGCGTTCACCTCCTGCACGGCGAGCGCGCGCGCGAGCACATCGCGGAAGAGCGTGCCGGCCAGCGGCCCCGGCGGTCCGGCGCGGAGCTTCTCGGCATCGCCACCGACGAGCCCCGACGCGGAGCGGAGATCCCCCTCGAGGCCGCGCTCCACCGCGCCGCGCATCACCACGAGCGCGCGGCCGAGCGCATCACGGATCTCGGCGACCGGGCGCCCCTGGTCCTTCGCCTCGGCGTCGAGCGCGACGCGCGAGAGCGTGACGCCGCGCGACTGTGCGTCGCGGATCGCGTCGGCGAGCGCCTTGTACATGCTACGCGCCCACCTTGTCGAGGCGGCGCACCCAGCGCACCCAGTCGAGCCGCTCGATCGCCTCGATCGCGCGGTCGCTCGGGGCGTCGTCGCACTCGAGCACCATGAACGCATCGCCGCCACGCTCCTTCCGCGTGACGCGCATGGTGGCGAGGTTCACTTTCTCCTCAGCGAGGATGCCGGCGATCCGCGCGACGGAGCCGGTGCGGTCCTCGGCGACCAGGATCGTGGTGTGGAGGTTCCCGTTCACTTCCACCGGGTAGCCGTCGATCTCGGTGAGATGGATCCGGCCGGCGCCGATGGAGGAGGCGAGCGCCACGTGCGACTCGGCGCCGCGCACCACCGTGATGCGCACCGTGTTCGGGTGCGCGTCCTCGGAGAGCGTGGTCTTCTCGAACACGTAGGAGAGTCCTTCGCGCTCGGCGATGTCGAGCGCGTCGCGGAGGCGCGCGTCATCCGGGCGGAAGCCGAGCAGTCCGCCGGCGATCGCCTTATCCGTGCCGTGCCCTTCCCCGGTGCGCGCGAAGGAGCCATGCAACTCGACGCGCGCCGACTCCGGCGTGCCGCGCACGAGGCCGCGCGCGAGCAGCCCGATGCGGCAGGCGCCCGCGGTGTGCGAGCTCGACGGGCCCACCATGACCGGACCGATGATGTCGAGGAGGGAGACCATCTCAGCCGGCCTTCCGCGCCGACGCGGGAGCGAGGACGTGCTTCAGGAACTGCCCGGTGTGCGACGCCGCGACGGCGGCGACCTCCTCCGGCGTGCCGGCGGCGACGACGGCGCCCCCGCGCGAACCGCCTTCCGGACCGAGGTCGATGATCCAGTCGGCGGTCTTGATCACGTCCAGGTTGTGCTCGATGACGAGCACGGAGTTGCCGCGGTCCACCAGGCGGTGGAGCACCTGCAGGAGCATCCGCACATCCTCGAAGTGAAGACCCGTGGTGGGTTCATCGAGAATGTACAGCGTACGGCCGGTGTCGCGCTTCGAGAGCTCGGTCGCGAGCTTCACGCGCTGCGCCTCCCCGCCCGACAGCGTGGTCGCGCTCTGGCCGAGGTGCACGTAGCCGAGCCCCACGTCGACGAGGGTGTCGAGCTTCTGCTTGATGCGCGGCTGGTTCTCGAAGAACGTCGCGCCGTCCTCCACGGTGAGGTCGAGCACTTCGGCGATGTTCGAGCCGCGGAAGCGCACCTCGAGCGTCTCGCGATTGTACCGTTTCCCCTTGCAGACCTCGCACGGGACGTAGACGTCGGGGAGGAAGTGCATCTCGATCTTCACGAGCCCATCCCCCTGGCACGCCTCGCATCGGCCCCCCTTCACGTTGAAGGAGAAGCGGCCGGGGCCGTAGCCGCGGATCTTCGCGTCGGGGAGCTCGGCGAAGAGCTCGCGGATCGGCGTGAAGAGTCCCGTGTACGTCGCGGGGTTCGAGCGCGGGGTGCGGCCGATCGGGCTCTGGTCGATGTCGATGACCTTGTCGATGTGCTCGAGGCCGGTGACGCGGTCGTGCGCGCCGGGGATCACGCGCGCCCGGTAGAAATGGCGCGCGAGGTTCCGCTGCAGGATGTCCTCGACGAGCGTGGACTTCCCCGAGCCGGAGACGCCGGTGACGGCGACGAAGAGGCCCAGGGGGAAATCCACATCGAGCTCGCGGAGATTGTGCTCGCGAGCGCCTTCGACGCGCAGCGCGTAGCCGCGGCGGACGGGGCGACGCTCCTTCGGCACGTCGATGCGCAGGGCGCCGCTGAGGTAGCGGCCGGTGAGGGAGGCCGGGTTCTTCTCGACGTCCTCCACGGTGCCGGCGGCGATCACCTGGCCGCCGTGGCGGCCGGCGCCGGGGCCGAGATCGATGAGATAATCCGCGGCGCGCATCGTCTCCTCGTCGTGCTCGACGACGATGACCGTGTTGCCGAGGTCGCGCAGCTGGCGCAGCGTCGCGAGGAGGCGCGCGTTGTCGCGCTGGTGGAGGCCGATGCTCGGTTCGTCGAGGATGTAGAGCACGCCGACGAGGCGCGAGCCGATCTGCGTCGCGAGGCGGATGCGCTGCGCCTCTCCCCCGGAGAGGGATTCGGCGCTGCGCCCGAGGGTCAGATAGTCGAGTCCGACATCCACGAGGAAGCGCAGGCGGTCGCGCACTTCTTTCAGGATGGGGCCGGCGATCTCGGGGTCGAGTCCGGGGCGTCCCTTCTCGCGCACGGGCACGGCGTCGAAGAAGACGCGCGCGTCGGCGACGGAGAGCTCCACCAGTTCGCCGATGTTCCTTCCGTTCACGGTGACGGCGAGCGACTCCGGCTTGAGGCGGCGGCCGCCGCAGACGGAGCAGAGCGCCTGGATCATGTACTCCTGCAGCTCCGTGCGCACCGCGTCGGAGCTCGTCTCGCGGTAGCGGCGCTGGACGTTCGAGATCACTCCTTCCCAGGCGCCCTGGTACTCGCCCTTGAAGGCGGGCGACTCCACCTGGAAGGTGGTCTTCTTGCCGCCGGTGCCGTGGAGGATCACCTCGCGCACCTTCGGCGGCAGGCTCCCCCAGGCTGCATTGAGGTCGAACTTGTACTGCTTGGCGAGGGCGGGAAGGATCGTGCGGCGCAGATGCCCGGCGGGTTCTCCCCAGGGGAGGATCACCCCTTCGAGGATGGAGATGCTGGGGTCGCCGAGGATGAGATCCTCGCTGACGTTGCGCTCGGTGCCGAGTCCGCCGCAGCGGGAGCAGGCGCCGAAGGGGGAGTTGAAGGAGAACTGGCGCGGCTCGAGCTCGGGGAGGGAGATCCCGCACTCGGCGCAGCCGTAGCGCTCGGAGAAGAGGTGCGCGGCGCCGGTGTCGGCGCGCTTCACATCGACGAGCCCGTCGGCGAGCTTGAGCGCCGTCTCGAGGGAATCGGTGATGCGGCCGCGGTCGGACTCGCGGACGACGAGCCGGTCGACGACGACCGAGATCGAGTGGTTCTGCTGGCGGTTGAGTTTCGGCGGCTTGGCGAGATCGATGAGCTCGCCATCGACGAGCGCGCGCACGAAGCCCTGCTGGCGCGCGTTGGCGAAGAGGTCGCGGAACTCCCCCTTCCGGCCGCGCACGAGGGGGGCGAGGACCTCGATCTTCGTGCCGTCGGGCCAGACGAGGACGTGGTCGGCGATCTGCGTCGCGCTCTGGCGCTCGACGGCGCGGCCGCAGTTCGGGCAGTGCGGCGTGCCGGCGCGCGCGAAGAGGAGACGGAGGTAGTCGTAGACCTCGGTGACCGTGCCGACGGTGGAGCGCGGGTTGTGGCCGGCGCTCTTCTGCTCGATGGAGATCGCGGGGGAGAGCCCCTCGATCGCGTCCACGTCGGGCTTCTCCATGAGCCCGAGGAACTGGCGGGCATAGGCGGAGAGGGACTCGACATAGCGGCGCTGTCCTTCGGCATAGATCGTGTCGAAGGCGAGCGAGCTCTTGCCGGACCCGGAGAGGCCCGTGATGACCGTGAGGCGGTCGCGGGGGATCTCGACGTCGATGTTCCGGAGATTGTGCTCACGGGCACCGCGGACGATCAACCGTTCTTCGGGCATAGCTTGGTAAGTTGGGCCCATGCGGGGGGCAAGACAAGCGGCGGCGGCCGGCGGAAACGCTTGCCTCGGGGGGCGCTCGGTCGTCTATGGGCACGGGCCTGCGACAGCCCGACGCGCGTCCGGTCGCCCCGCACCCCCTCCCCGCCCTCCTCCATGCCCGAGACTGAAGCCCCGGTCGTCACGACCACGGTGGCGAACACCGAGATCGTGGACCGGTGACGCGTCGGACGGTGATCGCCGCGGCGATCGTGGCCGCGTGGCTGGCGGGGATCGCGACGCTGGCGCGACGCGAGCTCTTCCGCGGCGAAACGGAGCGGATGGTGCAGGCCGGCCTCCTCATCGCGCCCGGCGCCGAGTACTTCACGGTGACGCGCGACAGCGACCGCGTCGGCTACGCCTCGTCCACGATCGACACATCGGCGACGCGGATCCACGTCTCGGAATTCCTGCTCACGGAAGAAACCGAGGGGAAGGCCGTGCGGCGGATGGCCGTGCGCGGGATCGTGAACCTGACGCGCGGGATGCGCCTCACGGACTTCCGCTTCGATCTGGGAGAGAGCTACGGGCCGTGGTCGGCGGTGGGGACGTACTCCGCCGACAGCGTGCTCACGGTGGTGACCACCGCCGGACACGCGAAGCCGGACACGACGCGGCGCCAGCTGCACGGCCAGCTGATGCTCCCGACCACCGTGCCGCTGGCGATGGTGCTCGAGCGCCGTCCGGTGGTGGGCCGTCACCGGGCCTTCACGCTCTACGACCCGATGCGCGACAGCGTGTACGACGTCGCGGTGCACATCCGCGCGGAGTCGCTGTTCGTGATCACCGACAGCGCGACGCTCGACCCGAGCACCACGCGCTGGACGGTCGCGAACCAGGACACCGTGCGCGCCTGGCGCATCGAGACCGTCGGCGGCGGGATCGTGAGCGGCTGGGTGGACGAGAAGGGGCGCATCGTGCGCACCGCGCCGTTCGGCGAGTTCACGCTGCACCGCACCGCCTATGAGATCGCCTTCCAGAACTGGTCGCTCGACAACAAGGAGCATCCGCGCGCCGTCGTGCCGCCGCCCTCGGCGGCCGACACGCTGGCCGCGGGCGCCGCGCATGACTGAGACCGCCCACCGAAGGGACGACTGATGGAACCGATGATCCGACTGCAGGGACTCACGAAGCGGTATGGCAGCTTCACCGCCGTGGACGCGATCGATCTCGAGGTGCCGCGAGGGCAGATCGTCGGCTTCCTCGGACCGAACGGCGCCGGGAAGACGACGACGCTCCGGATGATCGCCGGCATCCTGCGCCCGACCGGCGGTACGGTGACGATCGGCGGGATCGACATCGCGGAACAGCCGGCGGCGGCGAAGGCGCTGATGGGCTTCATCCCCGACCGCCCCTTCATCTACGAGAAGCTCACCGGCGCGGAATTCCTCCGCTTCGTGGCCGGGCTCTACGGCCAGGCCGGGGAGGCGGTGGAGTTCCGGATGGACGAGCTGCTCGCGCTCTTCGACCTCAGCGAGTGGAAGGAAGAGCTCGTGGAGAGCTACAGCCACGGGATGCGGCAGAAGCTCATCATCTCCAGCGCCTTCCTCCACCGCCCGCAGGTGATCGTGGTGGATGAGCCGATGGTGGGGCTCGACCCGAAGGCGGCGCGCATCCTGAAGGACCTCTTCCGCGAGTACGTGGAGCGCGGCAACACGATCATGATGTCCACGCACACCCTCGAGGTGGCGGAGACCCTCTGCGACCGGATCGCGATCATCCAGGGCGGGCGCATCCGCGCCGCCGGCACGATGACCGAGCTGAACGCGACCGTGCAGGCCGGGGCGAAGGGGCTCGAGGAGCTGTTCCTGCGCCTCACCGGCGACAACGCCGCCCGCGAAGTCGTGCAGGTGCTGGATGTCTGAGGAGCAGCCGCGGCCACGTGAGTCGGCAAGCGAGCGCGAGCTCGTCGCGCCGCGGCGGGGGACGGTCCGCACGGCGGTGAGGAAGGCGCTCGGCCAGGAGCGACGCCGGAAGCCCCGGCCGGTAGGCGTCCCCAGCCCCGGCTACCGCGACCTCATGCGGCCGAAGCTGCTGACCGTGCGGAGCCGCATGCTCAAGGGCGAAGCGGCGCACGGCTGGCGGTGGACGCTCGTGGCCCTCATTGGACTGCTCTTCTGGGCCTTCGTCCTCGGCATCGGGGTGCGCTTCCTGATGGCGCTGCGCGCGGTGCCAGAGATCGGGAGCCTGCTCGCGGCGAAGCTGCTCGGGATGGCGTTCATCAGCTTCTTCATGATCCTGCTGTTGTCGAACATCATCACATCACTGTCCACCTTCTTCCTCGCCCGCGATCTCGACCTGCTGATCTCGGCGCCGGTCGATCCGCTCACCGTGTACGCGGCAAAGCTGACGGAGAGTCTCGCGCATTCGAGCTGGATGGTCTCGATGATGGCGATCCCGATCTTCGGCGCCTACGGGTGGGTCTACGGCGGCGGATGGCGCACGGCGATCGCGGCGATGGCCGTCTGGCTCCCCTTCATCGTGATCCCCGCGGTCCTCGGGGCCGCGGCGACGAACCTGCTCGTCACCGCATTCCCGGCACGGCGCACGCGCGACATCCTGAGCCTCGTCGCCGTGGTCTCGGCGGCCGGGCTGGTGCTCGTCTTCCGGCTGCTCCGGCCGGAGAAGCTGGTGCGGCCGGAAGGGGTGCGGTCGCTCGTGGACTTCATCGCGCTGCTGCGCACGCCGTCGTCACCCTATCTGCCCAGCGAGTGGGCGGCGCGCGGCGTCATGGGCTGGCTCGGCGGGAGCTTCGACTGGCTCCCTTTCTATCTCCTCTGGACGAGCGCCGCGGCAGCCGTCGTCTTCGGCGCGATGATCCACGGCCGCTACTATTCCGCGGCCTTCACCAAGGCACAGGAGAGCGCGGAACGATGGGTGCGCGCGAGCGCGTGGCGCACCTGGATGTCGAACCTGTTGAAACCGCTGGGCGTGCTGCGGCGCGAACTCGTGCTCAAGGAACTGCGCGTCTTCTTCCGCGACCCGACGCAGTGGTCGCAGCTGATCCTGATCGCGGTGCTCGTCGTCGTGTACGTGATCAACATCAAGTACCTGCCCCTTTCGGGGAACGGGATCACGCGGCGGCTCGTGAACATCGTCCCCTGGCTCAACCTCGGACTCGCCGGCTTCGTGCTCGCGTCGATCGCGGCGCGCTTCATCTTCCCCGCGGTGAGCATGGAGGGGCGCACGCTCTGGCTGCTCCGCTCGAGCCCGCTCCCGATGCGCCAGCTGCTCTGGGCGAAGTTCTGGACGGGGACGATCCCGCTGCTCGTGCTCGCCGTCGGCATCGTCGGCGTGACCGACGCGCTGATGCAGGTGACCCCCTTCGTCTTCGTGACGTCGATCCTTTCCGTCACGTTGATCACTTTCGCCGTCGCGGGCATGGCGCTCGGGCTCGGCACCGTCTTCCCGCAGTACGAGACGGAGAATGCGGCGCAGATCCCCACCTCCTTCGGCGGGCTCGTCTTCATGATCGCGTCCACAGGGCTCGTCGGCATCGTGGTGGTGCTCGAAGCGCGGCCGATGCTCCTCTACGCGAACTCGATCCTGCTCGGAACGCCGATGGACACGCGCGATCTGGTCTTCGGCTTCGGGATGGCGGCCCTGTGCTGCCTCGCCGCGACCTTCATCCCGCTCGCCGTCGCGCTCCGGCGGCTGGAAGCGACCGAACTCTAGCGCACCGCCGGCGTGCCGCACTCGGCGCAGAAGTTCGCGCCGGGTTCGAGGGGAACGCCGCACTCGGAGCAGAAGCGGCCGACTGGCGCGCGACGGCCTCCAAAGAGCGGCAGAAGAACCCACACCGCCGCCCCGAAGGCGATCAGGAAGCCGGCCACCGGCGCCATCACGCGGCGCCCTCCTCGCTCGAGCGCAGCCCCGCCGCGGCCGCGGCAACGAAGCAGGCGGCCGCCACCCACCAGAGGCCGAAGAGCGGGATGATCCGCAGATCGAAGATCGCACCATCGAGGCGGGGCTCCTCGGCAAGCCTGATGACCACGGTGTTGAGCGCGCCGTTCACCACTCCCGCAACGGGAATGTCCTGCGCGATGATGTCCCCCCGGGTGTCGAGATACTGTCGCCATTCGACGCGGGCCAGGCGTGTTCGACCCCGGCCCCGTCGCACATCCACTAGGACGGCGCTCACAAGCCGGTTGAGCTCCTCGTAGCTCGAGAGCCCCTCGCTGGTGATCCGCCAGCGGCTCCCCAGCGGCCCCGCCACCTCGCGGGACTCACTCGAGGCGAGCGGCAGCCGCTGGTCCACGCGCAGCGCCGTGCCGGCGAGCGCGAGCACGGCCGCACCGGCGCCGACGAGGACGAGCGCCCTCACTTCACGCGGTGCACCGGCTCTCCGATACTCGACGACCGCCGACGCGAGCCAGACGGCGAGCGCGATCCATTCGAGCAGGCCCCATGGCGGGCCGGCGAGGGAGCGGCGGAGCGCAGCGAGCAGCGCGACCGAGCCCGCACCCCACGCCGCGAACGCCCAGCGACGCGATGGCGCGCCGGCGAGCATGCGCGCCAGGGCAACGAGCGCCAGCGCCGCCGCGACCAGCAGCAGGAGCCGCGCGAGAGGAACCGCCGCCACCTGCCACGCGGAGTCGAGCCCGGTGCCGTCGGCCGGCTCCGTCGCCATGTGCGCATACGGACCGGCGGTGGCCGCGACCACGAGGAGGGACAGTACCGCGCCGGTCAGCAGTGTGGAGAGCACCGGCGCCGGGGGCTCGGACGCGCGGTGTGCGCGGCGCAGCGCGATCGCGCCGAAGGCGGCGACGAAGGCCGTGAGCACGAGCAGCGCGCCCGCCGGCCGGCTGAGCAGGGCGAGGAAGCGGAACGCGACGGGCAGATTGCGGGTCGTCGTCCCGGCCACGAACGCGAGGCCGAGGTCGGAGGCGAGGAGCGCCTTCGCGAGGCCGGCCACGGCGAGCCAGGACAGGAGCGCTGTCGCGCTCAGCGCGCGCGCCGAGCTCTCCGCGAAACGCCGCGCGCGCCCGGTCTCGCCGCTCGCGGACAACAGCGCGGCGAGCACGCCCCATGCGGCGAGCGCCAGCGCCGCCCAGAAGGCGAACTCGCCGACGATCTGCAGGTCGAGCGTCAGCCAGAGGATGAAGCGCTCGATCATCAACACCCGCGCTCCGGGTGGAGCGGGAGAGCGCTATTCCTTGGTGCGGGAGCCCGTCGCCTCGCGGCGTACGCTGGCCATGATCGACTCGAGTTCCGCCTCGGCCTGCGCGCGCTCTTCGGGACTCCAGTCGCCGGTGCGCTTGCTGAGGTCGCGGACGCGCTCGAGCATTTCGCCGACGAGGGAGCGAAGCGCTTCATTGGCGCGGCGGTCGGATCCGGCGCGACGGTCCGTGAAGGGGTCCGGCTTCCGGTCGGGAGCCTTCCGTGGTTTGTCAGCCATGCCGATCTCATCCGGGGTTCAGGGAACTGACGGAGACACAGGGGGAGTGGCCCGCGCGGCACCCATATAGAGGTAGCGGGCCCCATGCCACATACCGACGCCGGGAGAAGCAATGGGGTCACACTCCCCGGTCGCGCGCCCAGGCGAGCGTCGCGCGTACGGCGCGGGCCCATCCGTCGGCGGCGTTCCGGGCGGCATCCGCTCCCGCGCCCGGCGCGAAGCGGTCGAAGCGCCGCGTCGCGAGGAAGGCATCGGCGTCGCGCCAGACACCGGCGGCGATCCCGGCGAGGCCGGCGGCACCGAGCGCCGTCGTCTCCACCATATCGGGGCGCTCGACGGGGACGCCGAGCAGATCGGCCTGGAACTGCATCAGCCAGCCATTGGCGGAGGCGCCGCCGTCCACGCGCAGTGTCTCGAAGGGGACGCCGCTCGCGCCCCGCATCTCGTGGAGCACATCGGCGGTGCCGAAGGCCATCGCTTCGAGGGCGGCGCGCACGAAATGCGCGCGCGTGGTGCCGCGCGTGAGACCGACGATCGTGCCGCGCGCCTCCGGCTCCCAGTGCGGCGCGCCGAGGCCGACGAGCGCGGGGACGAAATAGACGCCGTCGTTCGACACGAGTCCCTTCGCCATCGCTTCACTCTCGCTCGCGTGGGCGATGAGGCCGAGCCCGTCGCGGAGCCATTGCACGGCGGCGCCGGCGATGAAGATCGACGCCTCGAGAGCGTACGCCGGGGCGCCGGCGGCGTCGCAGGCGAGCGTCGCGAGGAGACCCTCGCCGACGCTCGGACGCTTCGCGCCGGCGTTCATGAGGAGGAAGGCGCCGGTGCCGTACGTGTTCTTCCCCTCCCCGGCGTGCCAGCACCCCTGGCCGAAGAGCGCGGCCTGCTGGTCGCCGGCGACGCCGCGGATCGGGATCTCTCCCCTGAGCCCGAGGAGCTCACCGCGCGCCATGCCGAAATCGCCAGCCGACGCGCGGACCTCGGGGAGGAGCGAGCGCGGGACGCCGAAGAGACCGCACAGCTCCGCGCTCCACGCCCGCGCACCGATGTCGAAGAGCATCGTGCGTGAGGCGTTGCTGAAGTCGGTGGCGTGGACGCGGCCGCCAGTGAGGCGCGAGACCAGCCAGCTGTCCACGGTGCCGAAGGCGAGCTCGCCGCGCGCGGCGCGCTCGGCGAGCTGCGGCTGTTTCAGGAGCCACTCGAGCTTCGTCGCCGAGAAGTAGGGATCGACGACGAGTCCCGTACGGGCCGCGATGTCCGCGGCGCGCGGGGCGAGCTCGGCGCAGCGCTCGGTGGTGCGGCGATCCTGCCAGACGATGGCGCGCGCGACCGGTGCGCCGGTGGCGCGGTCCCAGAGGACGACGGTCTCGCGCTGGTTGGTGATGCCGATCGCGGCGGGGGTGACGCCGGACTGGGCGACGGCTTCGCGCGCCGCTTCGAGGGTGCGGTCGAGGATGTCCATCGGATCGTGCTCGACCCAACCGGGCTGCGGGAAGTACTGGGCGATCTCGCGGTAGCCGCGGCCGGCGACACGGCCGGCGGCGTCGAGCACGAGCGCGGTCGCGCCGGTGGTGCCTTCGTCGATGGCGAGGACGTATCCGGACGGCATGGGCGAAACGTACCCGCTCGTCACGCGCGGCGGAACGTCGCGGCGGCGGTTAGATTTCCCGGTCGCCGAGCACCGTACGATCCCCCCGTCCGCGCCCCCGCCATGGCCTACTCCGTACTCGCCTTCGACGTCCGCGACCGCGTCGCGACGGTGACCGTGAGCCGCCCCGAGAAGCTGAACGCGCTCAACGACGCGACGATCGCGGAGCTCGACCGCGCGATCGGCGAGATCGCTGGCCGCGACGACATCGCCGGCGCGATCGTGACCGGCGCCGGCGCGAAGGCGTTCGTCGCCGGGGCGGACATCGCGGAGCTGGCGGCGCAGGGGCCGTTCGATGGGCGGGCGCGCGCGCTCGCGGGGCAAGCGGTGTTCACGCGCTTCGAGCGTTCGCCGAAGCCGATCATCGCGGCGGTGAACGGTTTCGCGCTGGGCGGCGGCTGCGAGCTCGCGCTGGCGTGCCACATCCGGATCGCCTCGTCGTCGGCGAAGTTCGCGCTCCCCGAGGTGAAGCTCGGCATCGGACCCGGCTATGGCGGCACGCAGCGGCTGCCGCGCATCGTCGGCAAGGGACGCGCGCTGCAACTGATCCTCACCGGCGAGATGATCGACGCCGCCGAGGCGCACCGGATCGGGCTCGTGAACAAGGTGACGGCACCGGAGGAACTGCTGGCGGCGGCGGAAGCGATGCTGCACCAGATCCTGGCGCAGGGGCCGGTGGCGGTGGCGCTCTGCATCGAGGCGGTGAACCGGGGGCTCGACGGGTCGCTGGACGACGGGCTGATGATCGAGGCGAACCACTTCGGCCTGCTGGCCTCCACCGCCGACATGCGCGAGGGGATGCAGGCGTTCCTCGAGAAGCGGCCGGCGCGCTTCACCGGCCGGTAATGCGCGCGGGCGGGGCCGGCATGGCGACGCATCCTCTCGCCGCGGGCGCGGCGGCGCGGCCGGCGTGGCTGCACCGCCTCGCGATCCGCGACTTCCGGAACCTCCGGCGGGTGTCGATGACGCCGCCAGCCGACGGTCTCGTGCTCATCGGCGACAATGGCCACGGCAAGACGAACTTCCTCGAGGCCGTGTACTACCTGCGGCTGCTGCGCTCGGTGCGCGGCGCGCGTGACGCGGACCTCGTGATGTTCGGCGCCGCGGGGTTCCATCTCGACGCTGAGGTGGATGGCGCGCGCGCGAGCCGGGTGGAGATCGGCTATGAGGCGGCTTCGCGCCGGAAGCGCGTGGTGATCGACGGCGGCGATGCGCCGCGGCTGGTGGACGCGCTCGGGATCTTCCCGGCGGTGATGTTCTCCCCGGCGGATGCGGAGATCGTGGCGGGCGCACCGGCGCTCCGGCGGCGCTTCCTGGACGTGACGCTCGCGCTGACGTCGCCGCCGTACCTGGCAGCGCTGACGAAGTACCGTGCGGCGCTCGCGCAGCGGAACGCGGCGTTGCGACCACCGCGTGTACCGGCGTCCGGCGCGGATGCACGGGCCGCGGCCTGGGAGCCGGCGCTCGCCGAGAGCGGGGCGCTGCTGATCGCGGCGCGGCGCGCGTGGGCGGCGGCGCACGCGGCGCGCTACGCGGAATTGTGCGACGCGATCGGCGAGCGCGGCGAGGCGCGCCTGCGTTACGCGTGCCAGATCGGGGAGAGCGGCGACGACCGCGCCGCACTGGAGCAGGCGCTCGAGCGCTCGCGGGCGCTCGACCTCAAGCGCGGTATCACGTCGTGCGGCCCGCACCGCGACGACCTGGCGCTCGATCTCGGGGGGCGCGACCTGCGGACCTTCGGATCGGCGGGGCAGCATCGCTCGGCGGCGATCGTGCTGCGGCTGCTGGAGAGTGCGACGCTGCGCGCGGCGGGGACGGGCGAGCCGGTGGTGCTGCTGGACGATCCGTTCGCCGAGCTCGACGCGCGGCGCGCGGCGCGGATCCTCGAGCTGCTCGGGAGCGAGGGGCGTGGGCAGACGCTGCTCGCGGTGCCGCGCGCGACCGACATCCCGCCGGGGCTGACGCGGCTCGAGCGGTGGCGCGTGAGCGACGGCAGCGTCGCGCGGGAGGGGGCATGACGAAGCGCCGCGGCAAGCCGCAGAAGATCGGCGACACCCTCGCGCAGTTCCTCGGGAGCTCGGGACTCGCGGCGCGCGTGGAGCAGGCGGGGATCATCCCGGAGTGGCCGGTGCTCGTGGGCGCGCAGATCGCGAAGGTGACGGAGCCGCATCACATCGCGCGCGATGGCACGCTGTTCGTGGCCGTGAAGACGAATGCGTGGATGAACGAGCTGTCGCTGATGGAGCCGCAATTGCTCTCGGCGCTGAACGCAAAAGAGGGGCGTTCCAGGATCGTGAAGATCCACTGGCAATTGATGCGCTAAGCCGTTGTCCGGCTAGGATTTTGGATTAGATTATACGGGTTACTAACGGGGCCGCGATTCGGCTTTCGTTCGGGCAGCATTTTCCCGTCGGAAAACATGGTGCAATGGCCAAGTCAGCGAGCGTAGCGGCGGATTACGGCGCCGATCAAATCACCGTCCTCAAGGGTCTCGAGGCCGTGCGGAAGCGGCCGGGCATGTACATCGGCTCGACCTCCGAGCGGGGGCTGCATCACCTGGTGTACGAGGTGGTGGACAACTCGATCGACGAGGCGCTCGTCGGCTACGCCGACCAGATCGACGTCACGATCCACGTCGACAACTCGATCAAGGTCGTGGACAACGGGCGCGGCATCCCGGTGGACATGCACAAGACGGAGAAGCTGCCGGGCATCGAAGTGGCACTCACCGTACTGCACGCCGGCGGGAAGTTCGACAAGAGCAGCTACAAGGTGTCGGGCGGTCTGCACGGCGTGGGCGTGAGCGTGGTCAACGCGCTCTCGGAGCAGCTGAAGGTGTGGGTGAAGCGCGGCGCGCAGGAGCATTACATGGACTTCGCGCGCGGCGTCACGACGACGAAGCTCAAGGTGCTGCGCGCCGTGCCCAAGGGGGAAACGGGCACCACCGTCTGGTTCAAGCCCGATCCGACGATCTTCACGAAGCTCGAGTATGACTACGAGACGCTCGCCTCGCGCCTTCGTGAACTGTCCTTCCTGAACAAGGGCGTGTCGATCTCGCTCACCGATGAGCGCGGCAAGGAGCCCAAGGTCGAGACCTTCCACGCGAAGGGGGGCCTCAAGGAGTTCGTCGCCTATCTCAACACGTCGCGGAAGCCGTTGCACGCTGACGTGATCTACATCGAGACGGAGCGGGACGACATCGCGATCGAGGTCGCGCTCCAGTACAACTCCGAGTACAACGAGAACGTCTTCTCCTTCGTGAACAACATCAACACGCACGAGGGCGGGACGCACCTCACCGGCTTCAAGAGCGCGTTGACGCGCGTCATCAACCAGTACGCGCAGAAGGGGAACTTCCTCAAGCGGGCGGACTTCACCCTCACCGGCGACGACGTGCGCGAAGGGCTCACGGCGGTGCTCTCGGTGAAAGTGCGCGAGCCGCAGTTCGAGGGACAGACGAAGACCAAGCTGGGGAACTCCGAGGTCGAGAGCGCGGTGAAGACGGTGGTGAACGAGTTCCTCGCCGCGTACCTGGATGAGCACCCCCGCTCGGCGAACATCGTCGTCGAGAAAGCGGTATCGGCGGCGCGGGCGCGCGAAGCGGCGCGGAAGGCGCGCGACCTCACGCGCAAGAAATCGGCGCTCGACGGCGGCGTCCTCCCCGGCAAGCTCGCGGACTGCACGCTCAGCGACCCGGCACTCTGCGAGATCTACCTCGTCGAGGGCGACTCGGCCGGCGGCTCGGCGAAGCAGGGGCGCGCGCGCGAGTTCCAGGCGATCCTGCCGCTGCGCGGCAAGATCATCAACGTGGAAAAGGCCCGCATCGACAAGGTCCTCTCGAACGAGGAGATCCGGACGATCATCACCGCGATCGGCGCCGGGATCAAGGACGACTTCGAGATCGAGTCGGCGCGCTACCACAAGATCATCATCATGACCGACGCCGACGTGGACGGCGCGCACATCCGCACGCTGCTGCTCACGTTCTTCTTCCGCCAGATGCGCGAACTGATCGACGCGGGCTACGTCTACATCGCGCAGCCGCCGCTCTACCGGGTGGCGAGAGGCAAGGAAGAGTTCTACGCGTACGATGAAGAGGAGCGCGAGGGCTACGTGAAGCGGCTCTCCAACGGCAACGAGAAGGCCAACGTCGTCATCCAGCGCTACAAGGGCCTCGGCGAGATGAACCCCGATCAGCTCTGGCGCACGACGATGGACCCGGAGGCGCGTACGCTGCTCAAGGTGGACCTCGATGACGCCGTCGAGGCCGACCGGATCTTCACGATGCTGATGGGCGATGAGGTCGAGCCCCGGCGCGCGTTCATCGAGACGAACGCGAAGTTCGTGCGGAATCTGGATATTTGAACTGCAGGGTTCAGGGTTCAGGGTTCAGGGTTCAGGGTTCAGGGTTCAGGGTTCAGGGTTCGGGGTCGGCGGTCGGCGACCGCCGATGTCATCGCGGCAGCGGGAGCTCCGAGCGCAATTCGGTCCCATCCTGGCTTCTCATCCTGTCAATCCTGTCAAGTCTGTTGCGGTTCAAGTCTGCTGCCCTTCGGCCAAGCGCGAACGTTCAATAGGGCTCAAGTCCGCCGCGCGTGACCCGGTGTGAGACCAGGGGCAGCGGCGTCGGAGAGGCATCGGAGACTTCGATCGCCTCCTCCAGTGCCTGCCTCCCTGCGGCGATGCCGGCCGCGTCCTTCGCGAAGATCGTCGCTAGCGGCTCCCCCTGCTCCACGCGATCGCCGGGCTTCGCGGTGATCACGAAGCCGACACTCGGGTCCACGTCGTCCTCCACCTTCGTGCGGCCGCCGCCGAGGGCGATGATGCCGCGGCCCACCGCGCGGGGTTCGACGCGCGCGATCAGCCCCGCGCGCGGCGCCTCGTAGAGTTCGCAGGCCTCCGCCTGCGGCAGCAACGCCGGATCGTCCACGACGGCCGGATTGCCTCCCTGCGCCTCGATGATCTCCTGGAACTTCCGCGCGGCCTGCCCCGATGCGATCGCGCGCTCCATCCGGCGCCGCGCGTCCCCGCGGTCCTTCGCCACACCGCCGAGCAGCAGCATCTCGGCGCCAAGGGCGTACGTCACCTCCATCAGATCCGCCGGACCATCCCCCTTGAGCGCGAGGATGGCCTCCTCCGTCTCGAGCGCGGTGCCGCAGGCGCGGCCCAGCGGGCGGTCCATCGCCGTCAGCAGCGCCACCACCTCGCAGCCGTGCGCGGCACCGAGCTCGATCATCACGCGCGCGAGTTCCGCGCCCCGCTCCAGATCCGGGACGAAGGACCCCGAGCCGCGCTTGATGTCCAGCACGAGCCCGGTGAGTCCCTCGGCGAGCTTCTTGCTCATGATGCTCGCGGCGATGAGCGGGATGCTGTCCACCGTGGAGGTCGCGTCCCGGAGCGCGTACATCTTCCGGTCGGCGGGGGCGATCTCGGCCGACTGGCCGATGAGCGCGCAGCCGAGCCGTTCGATCTGCGCGCGCGTCTCGGCGATCGAGAGCGACGTGCGGAAGCCGGGGATCGCCTCGAGCTTGTCGAGCGTTCCGCCGGTGTGACCGAGACCCCGCCCCGAGATCATCGGGACGGCGACGCCGAGCGACGCCACGAGCGGCGCGAGGACGAGCGAGACCTTGTCCCCCACTCCGCCGGTGGAGTGCTTGTCCACCCGCTTCACGCTGAGGTGCGCGAGGTCGAGCGACGCACCGCTGGTGAGCATCGCCTCGGTGAGCGCCGAGGTCTCGGCGGCGTCGAGGCCGCGGACGAAGGCGGCCATGAGGAAGGCCGCCATCTGGTAGTCGGGGAAGTCCCCGCGCGCATAGGCGGCGATGAACTCGCGCCACTCCGCGTCGGTGAGGCGTCCCCCATCACGTTTCCGTTCGATCAAGCGAGCGACGATCATTGACCCCGCCTTGGGGTAGTCCTAAGCTTAGGCCACGAAGTGCGCCGGCGGCTCGATCTCCTGCGATGCCGCCGGCGAACCCCAATGTCGGAGTTTCCATGCTCACGCGCTACCTCGCGGCCGCTGCCGCGATCCTCTTCGCCGCCACCGCCGGAGCGCAGACGGCCGCGATGCACGTCGCCGAGGGCGATTCGGCGAGCGCCGCGCTGAACGCCGCCGCCGCGCTGCACCACTACAAGGCCGCCATCGCCATCGACAGCAACGACTACGCCGCGCTCTGGAAAGCGTCGCGCGAAGCCGTCTCGCTCGGCGAGTTCGACACCTCGAAGACGCAGCAGAAGGGGTTCTACGAGGAGGGGGAGAAGTACGGCCGCCGCGCGGTGCAGGTGAGCCCGGCCGGTTCCGATGGCTGGTTCGTCCTCGCGCGCGCGATCGGGCGTAACTCGCTCACCCTCGGCAAGAAGGAGCGGGTGCACTTCGCGAAGGAGATCCGCGAGGATGCCCTCACGTCGCTCAAGTACGACTCGCTGAACGCCGGCGCGCTGCACGTGCTCGGCCGCTGGAACGCCGAGATCATGCGGCTCAGCGGCTTCAGCCGCTTCTTCGCCAAGAACTTCCTCGGCGGCGAGATCTTCAACGCCGCGAGCTGGGATTCGGCGGTCGTGTACATGAACAAGGCGGTGAAGGTCGAGCCGAACCGGATCGTCCACCACCTGGACCTTGGCGAGATCTACATGGACCGCAACAAGAAGGGGGACAAGGCGCTCGCCCGGGAGCAGCTGACCCTCGTCGGCACCGAGGCGCCGGTGGAGTACAACGACCAGTTCTACAAGAAGCAGGCGCTCGAGCTGCTGGCCAAGCTCGACAAGTAGCCGCCGGGCCCCCGGCGTGACCTGCGCCGGGGGGCCCGCGTCCTCAGAGTGAGCCGTCCAAGCGTCGCGCCGGTGCCGTATGGCACCGGGGCGCTGGCTTCGCGTTGTCCTTCCGACCACTCCCGGACCGCATGACTGACGTTCCCGCCGAGCTGCTGAGCCCCGACGCTCCCGCCGGTGACGAGCGCGGCCGCCTCGTCGCGCGCATCGCCGAGCTCGAGCGCGAGCGCGAGCACCTCGTGGCGGTGGTGGACATCCTCACCGAGATCTCGGCCTCGCTCCACTTCGTCGAGATCCTCCAGACGATCGCGAAGAAGCTCGGCGGGACCTTCGGGCTCGACCGTTGCTCGATCTACCTGGCCGGCGAGTCGAAGGACGTGCGGCTCATGGCGACGTACGAGGACCCCTCGCTCAGCAACCTGATCGTGGACCTCGACCGCTACCCGGAGCTCAAGCGCGCCTTCACGAGCGGCGAGACGGTGTTCATCCCCGACGCCGCCGCCGACCCGATGTTCCAGAACGTGCAGATGATGCTCGCGCTGCGGAACGTGCGGTCCATCGTCGTCGTCCCGATCCGTTGGCGGGGCACCACGATCGGCGCGATCTTCCTGCGCACCGAGCGCGACTCGGCGCCCTTCTCCGACCGCGACGTGCGCTTCTGCCAGGTGATCGCGTCGCTCACCGCGAACGCGTTGCGCAATGCGCACCGCTTCGAGGCGCTCGTGCGCGATGAGCAGGAGCAGCAGAAGACGCAGCGGCGCGGCGAGCTCCAGCGCATCGCGCTGATCGCCTTCGTCCGCCGGCTGATCGAGCGCTACACGAACGCCGAGGACCACATGTGGGCGGAGACGCTGCTCGCGACGCACGCCGATGAGGAGCTCGAGCGGCTGGTCTCGGTGGCGATGGAAGTGATCTCCGAGGAAGCGAAGGCCTAGGCGGTTCGCGAGCGGGGCTGATATCTTCCGCCCCATGACGGACTCCCTCGAGAAGCGCGCCGCCGACCTCCGCCAGCGGCTCGAGCGGGCGAGCCACCAGTACTACGTGCTGGACCGCCCCGAGATCTCCGATCGCGAGTACGACCGTCTCTTCCGGGAGCTGCAGGACCTCGAGGCGGCGCACCCCGCCCTGCGCACCCCGGACTCCCCGACGCAACGCGTCGGCGCCCCGCCCGCCGAGTTCCTCGCCAAGCACGACCACCTCGTGCCGATGATCTCCCTCGGCAACGCCTTCACGGACGACGAAGTGCTGGCCTGGGAGAAGTCGATGGAGCGCCACACCGGGGCGCCGGTGACCGGCGGCTTCACGGCCGAACTGAAGATCGACGGTTCGGCGATCAGCCTGACGTACGAGCGCGGCGTGCTCGTGATGGGCGCGACGCGCGGGAACGGGATCACCGGTGAGGTCATCACCGCGAACCTCCGGACCGTGAAGGAGATCCCGCTGCGCCTGGCCGGGAAGGGCCACCCCGAGCGCTTGGAGATCCGCGGCGAGTGCTACCTCCCCTTCGACGCCTTCGAGGCGCTCAATCTCGAGCGGGCCAAGGCGGGGGAGCCGGTCTTCGCCAACCCGCGCAACTCGGCGGCGGGATCCCTGCGCCAGCTCGACCCGTCCGAGACGGCGAAGCGTCCCCTGCGATTCTTCGGCTTCTCGGCCGTGCTGCCGGAGGGGCAGCGGCTCCCCTTCTCGACGCAGTGGGAGCTGCTCGAGCAATTGCACGCCTGGGGGATCCCCGTCGAGGGCCACCGGCGGCGGTGCGCGACGCTCGCGGAAGTGATGGAGTTCACGCAGGCGGTCGAGGAGCGGCTCCGCGCCGAGCTCAACTTCGGGATCGACGGCGTCGTCGTGAAGGTCAACTCGCTCACCGCGCAGGATGAGCTCGGGACGAAGGGGAGCCGCGAGCCCCGCTGGGCGATCGCGCGGAAGTTCGCCCCCGACATCGCCGAGACGCAGCTGCTGAGCATCGGCGTGAACGTCGGGCGGACGGGCGCGCTGAATCCGTACGCGGTGCTCACGCCGGTGGAGATCGGGGGGACGACGGTCGCGCGCGCGACGCTACACAACGAGGCGTTCGTGCGCACGAACGACCTGCGCGAGGGGGACTTCGTGCTGGTGAAGCGCGCCGGCGACGTCATCCCCAAGGTCATCGGGCCGGTCCCGGAACGGCGCACGGGCGCGGAGCGCGCGTGGGAGATGCCCGACCGCTGTCCCGTCTGCCACACCGCGGTCCGCCGCGACAAGGATGAGGCGGCGATCTACTGCCCGAACCCGGTCTGCCCGGGACGCCAGCTGGAGAACCTGGTGCACTTCACGTCGCGCGCCGCGATGGACATCCGCGGCCTCTCCGAAGCGCGCCTCGAGCTGCTGGTGAACGCGGGGATCGTGAAGGACGTCGCGGACATCTTCACGCTCAGGGCATCGCAACTGGCGGAGCTCGAGCGGCTCGGCGAGAAGAGCGGCGCCGCACTCGTCGCGGCGATCGAGAGCGCGAAGGAGCGGCCGCTCAGCCGGCTGCTCCACGGGCTCGGGATCCGGCACGTGGGCGCCGTCACCGCGCAGCTGCTCGCGCGCCACTTCAAGACGATGGAGGCGCTCTCGCAGGCCACCGCGGAGGAGATCCTCGGCGTGCACGGCATCGGGGAGACGATCGCGCAGTCGGTGGCGGCGTACTTCGCCGAAGAGAGCACCCGGAAGCTGCTGCCGCGGCTCGTCCGCGCCGGGGTGTCCATGGAGGAGCCGGCCGGCGAGCCGGTGGGGAGTTCCCTCGCGGGGCTGACAGTCGTCATTACCGGCACCCTTCCGACGCTGTCACGAGCGCAGGCCACGGCGCTCGTGCAGTCGCATGGCGGCCGGGTGACCGGCAGCGTCACCAAGGCCACGAGCTTCGTGGTGGCCGGCGAGGACGCCGGGAGCAAGTTGGAGAAGGCGAAGGCGCTGGACATCGAAGTGATCGACGAAGCGGAGCTGCTGCGCCGCACAGGAAGCCAATCGCGGGGACGGGAATGATCCAGCCAATCGACCTGACGAACCATCGACTCTTGGCCGTGAGCCGCGCTTCGCTCGCGGCGCTCCGGCTCGCCGTCATGCGGGAAGCGGGGCCGGCGGGCGCGGCCTGCTTCCAGGAAGCCGGCTACGCGGGGGGCGACGCGGTCTTCGAATCCTTCCGCCAGTGGCTGCGCGGCCAGGGGAAAGCGGGTCCCGATGAGCTCGACGTCAGCGAGTTCCAGCACCGCGCCTCGCTCTACTTCAAGGCGCTCGGCTGGGGGACGATGTCGGTGAGCGTGCTGCACGAGATGGTCGCCGCAGTGGACTCCGCCGACTGGCACGAGGCGGAACCGGAGGGCGGGCTCGACCAACCCTCCTGCCACTTCACCACCGGGATGTTCGCCGATTTCTTCGGCCGGATCTCCGACGCGCCGCTCGCCGTGCTCGAAGTGGAATGCCGCTCGATGGGCGCGCCGCGCTGCCGCTTCCTCCTCGGCAACAGCGACGTGCTGCAGTACGTGTTCACCGAGATCGAGAAGGGCGTCAGCTACACCGACGCGATCGCGACGCTGGGCTAGCGGCCCTTCAGCCGCCGAGGAGCGCCGCCCGGTACTCCGGCTTGATCACGAGCTCTCCGTTGACCAGCACTTCGCGGTCCCACGGGAGCACGATCATGCTCTCCGTCTCGAGGCCGGCGAAATCCGGGACGTAGCTCCCGGTGCGGAATCCCACCGCAGTGCGCACATCGGCGGCGCCGGCGTTCACGATCGCCGCGATGGCGAGGCGGAGGGTGTCGCCTCCATCACAGGTCTCATCGACGATCAGCACGCGGCGCCCGCGCACTTCGGCGGGGGCCTTCCCCATGACGGCGGGCGTCTCGCGCACGACCTCGGCGTGGAAGCGGCGGCTGACGGCGATGGAGTGGAACTCGCGCCCGAGGATCGCGGCGATGACCGCGGCGGGAACGACGCCCGCGGTCGCGACGCCGACGACGATCTCCGGGTCATAGACGCGCGCGACCTTGAGGGCGAGGGCGCGCGAGAGCTCGCCGAAGAGCGGCCAGTCCACTTCCATGACGCCGCGCGACTTGTCGACGGTGGTTCGGCGAGGCGACACGGGGACTCCAGGACGGAGGGATCCGGCGCGGCCCGAGGGGCGGGCGCGGCCGCAAGGGAAAGTTACGGTGCGACGCGCCGCCGCGACAGCACGAGTCGCGCTCGCGCTGCCCCCCTCTCGCGGCCGCTTTCGCGCTTACACGCTGCGAGCTCCGCGGCGGGAACATCCTCGCCGCGGATCTCTTGCTACGCGCGACGCGGCCGCTCCGAGGGGAGCGGCGCTCGCTATTCCGGCCTGAACTACAACGGCGACGGGCCGTGCTCCCGCCTCCCGCGTCCCGCCTCCCGACCGCTCAAAGGGCCGGCCCTGCGACGCGTGTTGCTCCCCCAGTGGCGAATCGGTAACTTTGCGGCGCGACCTCGGGTTGCGCCGGCGTCCACGTTTCCCCGACGACCTCTCACACCTCCGGATCCCGACTTCATGTCCTGGTGGCGCCGCCTCTTCGGGAACACGTCGGGCCGGCCGTCGCGGCCGCCGCGGGTGGACTATCTGGGGGAGGCGCTCGCCCTCGAGCGGCAGGGGAACTACGACGCGGCGCTGACCTCCTACCGTCTGGCGCTGCGCGACTTCCCGAACGATCCGAAGATCCTGCAGAACCTCGCGATCGCCTGCACCAAGACGGCGCGCTACGATGAGGCGCTGCGCAGCTACCGCCGAGCGCTGGAGCTCGATCCCACGCTCTCCGGGGCGCACTACGGGATCGCTTTCCTCCTGCTCAAGCGCGGCGACACCCCCGGCACGGAGAAGCACTTGAGAGCTTTCCTCGAGCGGCCGCCGCGGGGTGACGACGCGGCGCAGTGGATCGCGCACGCGCAGCAGACGCTCGAGCGCCTGCAATCAGGCACGGGCGTGGACGACCTGCGGGAGCCGGAGTAGCGATGGGACCTGTCCTCGCGATCGTCAGCCAGAAGGGTGGCGTCGGCAAGACCACCACCGCCGTGAACCTGGCGACCGCCTTCGCACGGCGCGGCATGAAGACGCTGCTCGTGGACACCGACCCGCAGGGGGCGGTGCGCTTCGGCGCCGGCCTGCGCCGCGGGCACCCGCCCTACGGGATCTCCGACTTCCTGCGCGGCGACAAGCCGCTGCGCGAGGTGATCCTCCCGACGGCGCTCCCCTGGCTGCGCGTCATCCTCGCCGGTTCGGTGACCAGTGAGTCCGATCACACGGCCTTCCATCACCACGTCGAACGCGACGAGGCGCTGAAGGAGGTGCTCACGATCGCGCGCGAGCGCTGCGATGTGGTGGTCGTGGACACGCCCCCCGGACTCGGGCCGATCGCGCACCGGGTGCTGACGCTGAGCCAGCACGTGCTGGTGCCGCTCCAGTGCGAGCCGCTCGCACTCCAGACGACGCCGCAGATCCTCCGCGGCATCCAGGACATCGCCGCCGCGAACCCGGATCTCGTCTTCGACGGCATCGTGCTGACGATGTACGATGCCTCGAGCCCCCTCAGCGCCCGGGTCGCCGAGTATGCGCGGCAGCACCTGCCGCGCGACATGGTGCTCGAGACGATGATCCCGCGCACGACCGGCGCGCTCGAAGCCTTCGCCGCGGGGCAGCCGGTGGTGATGCGCGATCCGTCGGATCCCGCCGCGCAGGCGTACGTGAACCTCGCGACGCTGCTCGCCGCGCGGCTCGCATGACGCGGCGCCGGCGCCGCGCCCTCTTCGGCGGCGCGGTGATGGCGGCCGCGATCGGCGCCGCCTGCACGAAGGTCAGCACCGATCCGAACTCGGTGCTCTCGCTGCAGCTTGGCGCGCCGCCCCTGCCGTCCGTCGTCGTCGGCGACTCGTCGCACGATTCCACCGGCGCGGTCGCTCCGATCCCCGCCTCGGCCTTCAATGCGCAGGGGGACACGATCCCCGGGGCGCCGATCCGTTGGCTCGTCATCAGCGGACGCGACAAGCTCGCCGTCGATACGGCCACCGGCGTGCTCTTCGGACTCGACAGCGGCACCGCGAAGGTGATCGCATCGGTGCCGGGGCTGCAGACGCTGCCGCAGACGGTGAACGTCGTGCTGCGGCCGGACAGTCTTTCCCCTCTTGACAGCACCCACTATTCGCTCGATTACAATCAGGGAACACTGCGCGATACGCTCTTCCCGATCCGGGTGCGCGTGCTGCACGTGACGCCCCTGGATACCACGGGCGTCGGCCACTACCGGCTGCGGTACGCGTTCACGTATCCGGTGGGGCTCACGAACCTGAACCCGGACACGGTGCAGCTCGTGGGCGCGGCGAACCTCCCGCAGCTGGTGGACACCACCGCCGTGTCGAGCGGACAGTCCACGCTGAGGCTGCGGGCGACACTGCTGGCGAAACCCTACGCCGACACCGTGGGGATCGACGTCTTCGCGTACCGACAGGACAACACGCCGCTCCCGGGAAGTCCGGTGCACTTCGTGATCACGCTGCTCATTCATTAGGCCCCTGCACGAGCCTCTGCCGCTGGAGATCCTGATGACCGCCACTGCGACGACACCCGCCAACGGCACGACGCGCGCCGCCCCGGGGACGCTCAACCAGCTCTTCTTCGACGCCGTGGAACGGCACGACCGCGCCGACGCGCTGCGGACGAAGGTCGCCGGCCAGTACGTGTCGATGTCGCACCGGACGCTCGCCGAGCGGGTGCGCCGCGCCGCGCTCGGGTTGCGCTCGCTCGGCGTGTCACGCGGTGCGCGCGTGGGGCTGCTCTCGGAGAACCGCCCCGAGTGGGCGGTCGCCGACTTCGCCTGCCTCACGGCGGGGATCACCGACGTCCCCCTGTATCCCACGCTCCCCGCCGAGCAGATGGCGTACATCCTGAAGGACTCGGCCGCGGTGGCGTGCTTCGTGTCCACGGCGGAACAGGCGGCGAAGATCGCGGCGGTGCGCGGGGAGCTGCCGGCGCTCCAGCACGTGATCAGCTTCGCCGACGGCCCGCTGCCGGGAGTCGAGATGAGCCTCGCGCAGCTCGAGGCGAAGGGCGCCGCGGGCGACGACGCGGCGGCGCTCGCGCGCTACCGGGCCGATGCGCTCTCGGTGCGACCCGACGACATCGCGACGATCATCTACACGTCGGGGACGACCGGCGAGCCGAAGGGGGCGATGCTCTCGCACGGGAACATCGCGTCGAACGTCGTCGCGGTGCAGGCGGTGATCCCCTTCCGGTCGGACGACATCTCGCTGAGCTTCCTCCCGCTCTCGCACATCCTCGAGCGGATGTTCGACTATCTCATGTTCTCGGTCGGCGTCTCGATCGCGTACGTGGAGTCGATCGACACCATCCTGCAGAACATCGGTGAGATCCGGCCCACCATCGTGGTGTCCGTGCCGCGCATCTATGAGAAGATCTACGCCCGCGTGCTGGAGAGCGCGCTGGCGGGCAGCGCCGTGAAGAAGGAGA
>Ga0315271_10000308_pt1 | contig 26008 bp, 29 predicted proteins | sample C3_top_MG_FD_204664 | JGI IMG/M metagenome (GOLD analysis project Ga0315271, IMG submission 204664) | Sediment microbial communities from Yellowstone Lake, YNP, Wyoming, USA - C3_top | ecosystem: Environmental > Aquatic > Freshwater > Lake > Sediment | place: USA: Wyoming | collected 2017-08-01
CGCACCGTCACGCAGTCGCGGATCGACATCGTGACCGGCGACCTGGGCACGAACATGCTCCGGGGCTACTTCGGCACGCGCTTCCTGAACGGGATCGGCGTGCAGTTCGGCGGCCAGGTGTATGGGACGACCAGCGACATCACCATCGGCGGCGGCACCGGGTCGGACCTCATGATGCGCGTCGGTTGGGCGCGCGGGCGCTTCAGTGTGGATGCGTATGCCGAACGCGCGAACGGGACCCGCGACCCGCAGATCGCGACGACGGACATCCCCCTCTTCGCGCACCCGGAGCTGGCCGGCGGTATCCCGGGCCAGAATGGTCACCGGACCAATGCGTATCTGCGCCTCGGGCTCGGACAGGCGGACAGCAGCCGGTGGTGGGTGCAGGCGATGCTCGATGAGCAGCAGGTGGTGCAGCAGCTCGCCGGGTCGGCGACGGCGAACTACTTCCCGGTGGATTCGGAGCAGGTGAAGCAGAGCGCCACGCAGGTGATCGCCGCCGCCGGGCTCAACGCCGGCCCGCTCAGCGTGAGCGGATCGGGGCGCTATCGCTGGCTCCCACTGGGGACGAGCGAGGAGATCACGGGGCGGGCGGCCTTCACGACGCGCATCGCGACCTTCTCGGGTTACGTGGACTACGTCGCCGACAGCGGCGGGATCACCGATCTCGCGCTCAAGGTGACGCCCACCTCCTGGCTCGCCCTCGAGGGAGGGGTCGGCTACCGGATCGCCTCCGCGGCGCAGGGTGGCGACGGAGTCTCCGGCCGTCTCGCGGTGGGGGCGCGGCTGGGGCGCGTGTGGGTCTCGGTGGGCGCCCTGCAACGGGCGCCGACGGTGGTGCCCGGGCTCACGCTCTACGACACCCTCTACAAGTCGGCGTCGGCCCAGTCGGCCACTGGGCCCTTCCTCTCGATCAAGGGGAAGGTCGTGCAGGACGTCGGGATCAGCCTCTGGGCCGTCCGCTGGGACAACCCGGGCTACTACCGGCCGCAGACGCAGGCGCGCGGCGAGGTGTACCTGGATACCGACTGGAAGAGCCGGTTCCCCACGGGACATTTCGGGCTGCACGCCGCCTTCGGGGCCGCGATGCGCTCGGACGTCATCTTCCCGACCACCTTGGCGGGAGAAGTGGTGGACCCGGCGGCGATCACGGCCTACGAGAGCAAGTTCCTCTTCACGAACCTCGAGATCCGCGTGCTCGACGCGACCGTCTACTTCACGGCCAATTGGGCGCTGGACCCGCGGCCGTACGAACTGGTGCCGCAGTACCCGCAGGAGGTCCAGGTCTTCACGTACGGCCTTCGGTGGAGCTTCTGGAATTGATTACCGCGTTGCCGGCGTGTAAGTTAGAGGCTTGCGCATGATACGCAGCATGACCGGGTTCGGGGCCGCGACCGGCAAGGTCGGGGCACGGCAGGTGACGGTGGAGGTCCGCACCGTCAACCACCGTTTCTTCAACCCGAGCATCAAGATGCCGTCGGCGCTCGCGCGCCTCGAAGGGGAGATGCGCGAGCTGTTGCGCGGCGCGGTCACCCGCGGGCACGTGACGCTGGTGGTCCGGACGGAACGGGACGCGGAGACGGCGATCGTCATCGACGAGAAGCGCTTCGCCGATTACGTCGCGCGGCTCCGGTCGCTCGAGAAAGCGCACGGCCTCACGCCATCGCTCGACGTGGCGACGGTGCTGCGGTTGCCGGACGTGATGACGGCGCCCGAGGACGAGGCTGAGGACGATGACGCCCTCCGCGCGCTGGTGAAGGCCGCGATCGCGGCGCTCATGGCGATGCGTGAGAGCGAGGGGGCCCGTCTTGCCGCGCTGTTGGCCGAGCGGCTCGGGGTGGTGGAGAAGGCGTTCGATCGGATCGCCGCACGCGCGCCGCTGCGGATCGCGGCGGAGCGGGAGCGGTTGAAGCTGTCGGTGAAGGAGATCGCGCAGGGTGTGGACCTCGATCCGGCCCGGCTGGCGCAGGAGATCGCGCTGCTGGCGGACCGGCTCGATGTCAGCGAGGAGATCGACCGCTTCCGGTCGCACCTGAAGGCATTCCGCGATACGCTCTCCGGCGCCGCGGGCGCCGGGGCGGGGAAGCGGCTCGGCTTCCTGCTGCAGGAGATGCTGCGCGAGACGAACACGACGGGGAGCAAGGCGCGCGACGCCGAGATGCTGCACGATGTCGTCGCGGTGAAAGAGGAACTGGAACGGATCGCCGAACAGGTGGAGAACGTCGAGTGACGCCGGTCTTCCCGGTCATCCTCTCCTCTCCCTCCGGCGGCGGGAAGACGACGATCGCCCGGGCGCTGGTGGCCGGGCGGATGGACGTCGGGTATTCGGTGAGCTGCACGACGCGCGCGCCGCGCGCAGGAGAAGTGGACGGCCGGGACTATCACTTCCTCACGGAAGCGCAGTTCACGGCCAAGCGGGAGCGCGGCGAGTTCGCGGAGAGCGCGCCGGTCCACGGCATGTGGTACGGCACGCTGCGGTCGGAGGTCGAGCAGGTGCTGGCGTCGGGCAAGCACGTGATCATGGACATCGATGTGCAGGGCGCGGCGCAGTTCCGCCGGGCCTTCCCGCAGTCGGTGCTGGTCTTCGTGCTGCCGCCGTCGGGCGAAGCGATGCTCGCGCGGCTGAAGGACCGGGGCACGGAGAGCGCGGCGTCATTGCAGCGCCGGCTCAAGAGCGCGCTGGCGGAGTTGAAGGCGGTCGGTGAGTACGAGTACGTGGTGGTGAACGACGAACTGGCGGCGGCCGTCGCAAAGGTCTCGGAGATCCTGGATGCCGAGGCGATGCGGCGGACGCGGCTGACGGGTTTGGAACGGGACCTGCGCTCGATCGTCGAGCGTCTGGAGAGGGAAATCAACGCGTAGCAGGCAAGGAGCTCAACGATGCAAGTGTTCACCCCGAAGGAAGTCGCGGACCGCACGGCCAACAAGTACCTGGGCGTCCTCGTGGCCGCGAAGTACGCGCGCATCCTGAACGAGTTCCCGCGCATGGGCTCGCTGGTCATCGAGAAGAAGCTGACCACGAAGGCGCTCGAAGCGCTGACGACGGACGAGATCACTTTCCACGTCGTCCCGAAGATCAAGCGCTAGGACGCGCCTACCGTGCGTCCCTTCGACGGCCGCCGCATCGTCCTCGGCATCACCGGGGGGATCGCGAGCTACAAGTCGGGCTGGCTCGCGCGCCTGCTCGCGCAGGCGGGAGCGGAGGTCGATGTCGTGATGACGCGCGGGGCGACGGAGTTCGTCGCTCCGGTCACCTTCGAAGCGCTCACCGGGCGCCCGGTGCACACCTCGATCTTCGAGGCGGGCCGGGCGCTCGAGCACATCCGTCTCGGCCGCGAGGCCCACGCCGTCGTGGTGGCCCCGTGCACCGCGGACTTCCTCGCGCGTGCGGCACAGGGACGGGCCGATGACCTGCTTGCCGCCGTGCTCCTGGCCACCGAAGCGCCGGTGATGCTCGTGCCGGCGATGAACGACAAGATGTGGAGCCACCCGGCCACGCAGCGGAACAAGCGCACCGCATTGGAGCTGGGCTACCGCGTCATCGAGCCGGACACCGGCGCGCTCGCCGCGGGCGAGGGGAGCGGGCCCGGCCGCATGCCCGAGCCCGAGACGATCCTGGCGCACCTCGCACGGCTCCTGGAGCGGCCCTCGCTCAGCGGCCGCTCGGTGCTGGTGACCGCCGGCCCGACGCGCGAGCCCGTGGATGCGGTGCGCTTCCTTTCGAACCGCTCGAGCGGGAAGATGGGCGTCGCGATCGCGGCTGCCGCCTGGCGGCGCGGCGCCGATGTCACCCTCGTCGCGGGGCCGCTCGAGGTCCCGATGCCCGTGGGCGTCCGTGTGGTGCGCGTCGAGAGCACGGAGGAAATGGCGGCCGCGGTCGGCGCCGAGCTCGGCCGTGCCGATGCACTGATCATGGCGGCGGCCCCGGCGGATTTCCGCGCGGCGGCGCCGGTCGGCTTCAAGATCAAGAAGAGCGCGTCGCCGGGATCGGTGGCGCTCGCTGCCGCCCCCGACATCCTCGCCGAGACGCGCGACAAGCGCCGCCTGGGCGCCATCATTGTCGGCTTCGCGCTCGAGACCGACGACATCCTCGCGAACGGCAAGGCGAAGCTCGAGGCCAAGGGGCTCGATCTGATCGTCGTGAACGACGCGACGGAAGCGGGCGCCGGCTTCGGCGTGGACACCAACCGCGTCACGTTCATCGCGAAAGGCGGCGCCACCGAGGCGCTGCCGCTCCTGTCGAAGGACGATGTCGCTTCCATTCTGCTCGACCGCGTCGAGGCGCTGCTCGGTGCGCGCTGAGGACCTGCTCCGGCGCTACCTCGAGCAGCGCCGGGAGATGGGAGAGCGCGAGCTCGTGCTCGACGACCTCGATGTCGAGGACGTGATGCGCCTCATCGGCGCGAAGAGCGAGCCCGGAGCGCCGCGCGTCGAAGAGGCCGGCGGCTGGCGCGAGGCGCTGGCGGCCGCCGGCGCCCCTCCGGCCGCCGAGTCGCCGCGCCGCCATCCCCCGCGCGGGGAGTTCCCGGCGCCCTCGGAGCCCGTCGTGCCGTCACCCACGACCGAGCCCGGCGCCGGTCTCGTCATCGGCGGCGGCGATCGCGAGCTCTTCTCGGGCGCGGTCGGTGCCGCGGCGACGCTCGACGACGTTGCCGCGCTCGCGGCGGCGTGCACGGGCTGCTCCCTCCACGCCACGGCCAAGCACCCCGTGCCCGGCGACGGCGACCCGCGCGCGCGCCTCATGTGCATCGGCGAAGCGCCGGGCGCGAGCGAGGATGAGAGCGGCCATCCCTTCGTCGGACAGGCCGGCCAGCTCCTCACCAAGATCCTCGCCGCGATCGAGCTCAAGCGCGAGGACGTGTTCATCGCGAACGTCCTGAAGCACCGCCCGCCGGGCAACCGCACCCCGACCCCGGTCGAGGTGAAGGCGTGCCTTCCTTTTCTCGCGCGACAGGTGGAGATTATCCGCCCCGCGGTCATCCTCGCCCTTGGACTGTCCGCGGCGCAGGCGCTCTTGGCCACCACCGAAGCTCTCGGCAAATTGCGGGGAAAGGAGCATCGCTATCACGGTATTCCCGTGATCGTCACCTATCACCCGGCCGCGCTCCTCAGGAATCCCGCCTGGAAGCGCCCCACGTGGGAAGATGTCCAGCTCGCCCGTCGAATTCTCGATCGCACCACCGCCGCCTGACGCCTTCCGCGACCGCCGCCCCCCGTACTCGGAGGAGGCGGAGACGGCGGTGATCGCCGCCATGCTCATGGACCAGGACGCGATCCTGCGCGCCATCGAGCACGTGGACGACACGATGTTCTACCGCGAAGGCCATCGCCGGATCTTCCGCGCGATGGCGTCGATCGCGGAGCGCGGCGACGTGGTCGATCCGCTGACCCTCACCGAGGAACTCTCGCGCCACGGCGAGCTCGAAGGAGCCGGCGGCCGCGACTACATCGGCTTCCTCCTCGACGCCGTGCCCACCTCGGCGAACGTCGAGTACCACGCCCGCATCGTGAAGGAGAAGGCGCTCCAGCGCCGCCTGATCGAGACCTGCACCACGCTCATCACCGAGGCCTACGCCGGCCAGCACACCGCCGCCGAGCTGCTCGACGAGGCGGAGCACCGCGTCTTCCAGGTCAGCCAGCAGCGCGGCTCGCAGGGCTTCATGCGGGTGAAGGAGCTGATGTGGCCGACGATGGAGCGCATCGAGGCGCTCCAGAAGGGCGGCAAGACGGTCACCGGCGTGCCGAGCGGCTTCACCGACCTCGACGAGATGACCTCCGGCTTCCAGAACTCGGACCTCGTCATCGTCGCCGCGCGCCCCTCGATGGGGAAGACGGCCTTCGTGCTCAACGTCGCGCAATACGCGGCGATCGAGCAGAACATTCCGGTGGCGGTCTTCTCCCTCGAAATGAGTAAAGAGGCACTGGTCCAGCGCATGCTCACCGCCGAGGCGCGCGTCGATGCCCAGAAGCTCCGCAAGGGGCTGCTGCGCGACGACGACTTCCCCCGGATGGCGCGCGCGGCGGGCGTGCTCTCCAGCGCGCCCATCTGGATCGACGACTCGGCCGGCATCTCCCTCCTCGAGATCCGGTCCAAGGCCCGTCGCCTGAAGGTGGACGCCAACATCGGACTGGTGGTCGTGGACTATCTCCAACTCATCTCGGGTCCCACCAATGCCGAGAGCCGGCAGCAGGAGATCAGCTTCATCTCGCGGTCGCTCAAGGCGCTCGCGAAGGAGTTGAACGTCCCGGTCATCGCGCTCTCGCAGCTCTCGCGCGCGCCGGAACAGCGTACCGCCGAGCACAAGCGCCCGCAGCTCTCCGACCTCCGGGAATCGGGAGCGATCGAGCAGGACGCCGATCTCGTGATGTTCATCTACCGGGCCGAGGTCTACGAGGGCTCGGACGCGATGGACAAGGACGGCAATCCCGTCGCCGGCCGGGCCGAGATCATCGTCGGCAAGCAGCGCAACGGTCCCATCGGCACCGCCCACCTCTTCTTCCACAAGGCATACACGCGCTTCGAGAACTACACCGCGCGCGCCCCCGGCGCGTGAGCCCGAAGGCGAAAACCGTCTATCGGTGCACCGAGTGCGGCGCCGAGCACCCCAAGTGGGCCGGCCGCTGCGACGTGTGTGGCGAGTGGAACACGCTCGTGGAGGAGATCTTCAATGCCCCCGTCGCATCCAGCGCGGCGCGGCGCCGCGGCGGCGCGTCGGCGCTCGGTGAAGGGGGCAACGTCGCCACCACCGCGCGGCTCGGCGAGGTGCAGGGGTCCGAGTCGCGACGCTGGAAGACCGGCATCAATGAGTTCGACTTCGTCCTCGGCGGCGGCATCGTGCCGGGGTCCATGGTGTTGGTCGGCGGTGAGCCCGGGATCGGGAAGTCCACGCTGCTCCTCCAGGTGGCCGCTCGGCTGCAGCAGAGCGGGCAGCGCACGCTGTACGTGAGCGGCGAGGAGTCGCCGTTGCAGGTGAAGCTCCGCGCCGACCGGCTCGCCGAGACCGCGGACGATGTGCAGCTGCTCAGCGAGACGCAGCTCGAGACGATCCTCGCGACCGCCGCCGCGATGGAGCCGACGGCACTGTTCGTGGACTCCATCCAGACGGTGTTCACGGGCGATCTCGAGGGCGCACCGGGGAACGTCGGTCAGGTGCGCGAGTGCGCGGCGCGGCTGATGCGCTTCGCCAAGGAATCGGGGACCGCCGTCTTCGTCGTCGGCCACGTGACGAAGGGGGGCGGGATCGCCGGCCCGAAGACGCTCGAGCACATCGTCGACACCGTGCTGTATTTCGAGGGAGAGGGGACGCTCGACCAGCGGGTCCTCCGGGCGACGAAGAACCGCTTCGGCGGCGTCGATGAGATCGGCGTCTTCCGAATGACGCAGGGCGGGCTCATCGCCGTCGAGAACCCCTCCGAGCTCTTCATGTCCGACCGCGCCTCGAGCGCCAGCGGTACCGCGGTGACCGCGCTGATGGAGGGGACGCGCCCGCTCCTCGTGGAGGTCCAGGCGCTCGCCGCCAAGGCCGGCTTCGGCACGCCGCAGCGCGTCGCCACCGGCTTCGACGGCCGCCGGCTCGCCCTCCTGCTCGCGGTGCTCGACAAGCGCGCCGGGCTCTCCTTCGCGCAGCTCGACGTCTTCGTGAACGTCGTCGGCGGGCTGCGCGTCCAGGAACCGGCGGGGGATCTCGCCGTCGCCGCCGCGCTCGCGTCGAGCGTGTACGATCGCGCGCTCTCGGGCGACGCCGTCTTTCTGGGCGAGATCGGGCTCGCCGGCGAGGTGCGGCCGGTGTCCCAGGCCGACCGGCGGATCGCCGAGGCGCAGAAGATGGGGATGCGCACCGTGTACCTCGGCGCGCGCGGCGTGCCGAAGAAGGGGCCGAAGGACGTGAAGGTCGTCGCCGTGAAGAACGTCGGCGAGCTCTTCGGAGCCCTGTTCCCGTGAGCGGCGGCGTGGTGCGCGATGTCGGCGTCGTGATCGTGGCCGCGGGGAAGGGGACGCGTGTCGGCGGCAAGGAGCTCAAGCAGTTCCGCTGGGTGGCGGGGAAGCCGATGCTCCTCCACTCGCTGCAGACCTTCATGCAGCGACCGGATGTGGCGATGGTGGTGTGCGTGCTGCCGCGGGAGTACGCCGGCGATCCGCCGCCGTGGATCTTCCAGTGCGACACGGACCGTCTGCTCGTCGCCGCCGGCGGGCGGGAGCGCGGCGATTCGGTGCTCGCCGGCCTCGAGGACCTGCCCCCCGAAGTGACGATCGCCCTCGTGCACGATGCCGCGCGCCCCTTCGTGGATGACGCCACGATCAGTCGCGTCATCGCGGCCGCGCGCACGGGAGAGGGCGCCGTGCCCGCGCTCCCGCTGCACGACACGATGAAGCACGCGAGCCCGGATGGCCGGGTGGACGCCACCGTGCCGCGCGATGGGCTCTGGCGCGCGCAGACGCCGCAGGGCTTCCCGCGCGCGATGCTCGAGCGGGCGTATCGCGAGGCGCGCGAGCAGAACCTGCACGCCACCGATGATGCCGCCCTCTGCGAGCGGCTCGGCCTGCCGGTGCGCGTCGTCGAGGGGAGCGAGCGCGCCATGAAGATCACGGACGAGGGCGATTTCGTGCGCGCCGAGTCGATGGCGCCGCCGCTGGCGAGGCCCTCGTGAGCACGCCGATGTCCGTCCCCTTCTGGGCGCCGGCCGAGATCGAGGCGTCGATCCCCGCCACCATCGAGCATCTCGCCGAGCGGCGGGTGCTCGCCTATCCCACGGAGACGGTGTACGGCTTCGGGGGTGCGATCGACGAGCTCTCGGTCGATGCGCTGGTGAAGCTCAAGGGACGCGAGCCGGGAAAACCCTTCCTCATTCTCGTCTCGGGAAGCGAGATGGTCGCACGGCTCGACCTGCGTCTCGCCGGCGACGCCGCACGGCTCGCCGCGCGGCACTGGCCCGGACCGCTCACCCTCGTGCTGCCCGGCGGCGAGCGCCGCGTGCCGCCGCGGCTCCGCGGCCCCGAGGGCGGCATCGCGGTGCGGTGGACCTCGCACCCCGCCATCGCGCGCCTCCTCCAGGCCTACGGCGAGCCGATCACCTCCACGAGCGCCAACCGCCCGGGACAGCCGGCGGCCGCGAGCGCCGGTGAGGTGGTGGCCGCGTGGGGGGACGCGATCCGCAGCGGACTCCTTCGCGTGCTCGATGGCGGGCGTCTCACGCCTTCGCCTCCTTCCACGGTGATCGATTGCACCGGGAAGCGGCTGCGGGTGATCCGGCCGGGCGCGATCGCTTCCGCCGTGCTCCGGGAGAGCGTCCCGGATCTCATCGGAGACCAGTAACCGCATGCGGATCCTCTTCGTTTGCACCGGCAACACCTGCCGCAGCGCGATGGCGGAAGCGATCGCGAAGCGCCTCGCGCCGGACTACGGGCTCACCGGCATCGACATCCGTTCCGCCGGCACGGCGGCGTGGGAGGGCGCCCCCGCTTCCGACGGCGCGCTCCTCGTGAGTCTCGAGCACGACGTGGACCTCTCCGTGCATTCGGCGCGGCTGCTCACGCGCGAGCTCGTGAACGACGCTGATCTCGTGCTCGCGATGGGCCCGCATCACCTCGAACGTCTCGACGCGCTCGGCGGCCGGGGGAAGGCACACCTCCTCACGTCGTATGGCTCCCGCGGAGCGAGCGACCGCCCCATCGGCGATCCCTTCGGCGGCGAACTCACGCTCTACCGGGAGACCTTCGACGAGCTCGAGCAGGAGATCCGCCGCGCCTTCGAGCGGCTCGCCGCCGAGCGCGCACCGGGCGTCTCCTGATGCGCCGCCCGCGCCGTCTGGTCCTCCTCGGCCACCCCGTGGGCCATTCGCTCTCTCCCGTATTCCAGAACGCCGCGCTCCGCCGCGCCGGCATCCCGCTCGTCTATACGGCGCTCGAGGTGCTCGCGCCGGATCTCGCCGGCACCGTGCGCCTGCTCGCCGAGGACCGCGCCGCCGGGAACGTGACGATCCCGCACAAGGAAGCGATGCACGATCTCTGCGATCGGCGCAGCGCGCTCGCCGAACGGGTCGGGGCGGTGAACACCTTCTGGGTGGACGACGACGGCGCGCTCGTGGGGGACAACACCGATGTGGGCGGGGTGACGGTGCTCCTCCGGCAGGTGTGCGACGGGTCGCCGTCGGGGCGCGTCGGGGTCTTCGGCGCCGGTGGAGGAGCGGCGGCGGTGCTCGCGGCGCTCGAAGCGGAAGGGATCACCGACGTCGCGCTCCATAACCGGAGTCCCGCCCGCTCGGCCAAGCTGGCGGAACGCTTCCCCATCGTGAGGACCATCGCGGCGAGCCCCGAGGACGCGGTGCGTGACGTGGCGCTCGTGGTGAACGCCTCCGCGGCGGGGCTCGAGGATGACTCGCTGCCGGTGGCGATCGAGTCGCTCCCCTTCGGCGCCGCGGTGGTGGATCTCGTCTACCGCGCGGGCGGTACGCCCTGGGTGCGCGCCGCGCAGGAGTGCGGGCATCACGCGAGCGACGGGCTGCCGATGCTGATCGAGCAGGGTGCGCTGGCCTTCGAGCGGTGGTTCGCGCAGCCGGCGCCGCGCGACGCGATGTGGGACGCGGTGCTGCTTCCCGATGCGACTTGAGCCGGTGGCGGCCGCCGCGCGCGGCTGCCTCGACCTCCTCTTGCCGCGCACCTGCGCGGTGTGCGACCGGCTCATGGACGAAGGCGACCGGCGCCTCGCCTGCGGCCGCTGCTGGGCACGGGTGCGCGCGCTCCCGGCACCGCAGTGCGATCGCTGCGGCCACCCGCGGGGGCGCGAGCGGTGCGGCTGGTGCGCCCTGCTGCCGCCGTACGTGCGGGCGGCGCGCTCGGTCTGCTGGATCCCCGGCGGTACCGGCGGAGCGATCGTGCACGCCCTGAAGTACGCGGGGTGGAAGGCGCTGGCGCCGGAGATGGGCGCGGCGATGGCGCGCCTCCCCTGGCCGGCCGATGTGGTGGCGGAGCGGACCGCGCTCGTGCCGCTTCCGCTCGCCGCGTCCCGCGAACGGGAGCGGGGCTACAACCAGAGCACCGAACTCGCCCGGACCGTCGGCCGCGCGTGGGGGATCCCGGTATGGGATGAGGTGGTGGAACGCTCACACGCGACTCGGACACAAACCGGATTGACACCAGAGGAGCGCCGGAGCAACGTTTCTGGCGCATTTCGCGTGCGTGCCGGCGCGCGATCGGCCCTCCGCGGCGCGCACCTCGTGCTGGTGGATGATGTCATCACCACCGGCGCGACCTTCTCCGCGTGTGCCCGGGCGCTCTTCGCCGGCGGCGCGCGCATCATCAGCCTCGTGACCTTCGGACGGGCGCCGGCACTCGGCGACCGGCCCTGACCGCCAGGAGCGGACTCTGCGATGACCATACGGGTTGGGATCAACGGATTCGGCCGCATCGGCCGCCAGGTCGTGCGCGCCGCCATCGAGCAGGGCGTCGCCGACATCGAGTTCGTGGCCGTCAACGACCTGACGGACACGAAGACCCTCGCGCACCTCTTCAAGTACGACTCCGTCCACGGGATCTTCGACGGGGACGTGAGCGCCGGCGCCGGCGCCATCACCATCGACGGCAAGGAACTCACCGTGCTCGTCGAGAAGGATCCCGCCGCGCTCCCCTGGAAGAAGCTGGGCGTGGACGTCGTGCTGGAGTCCACCGGCCGCTTCACGAAGGCCGACGACGCCAAGAAGCACCTCGCCGGCGGCGCGAAGAAGGTGATCATCTCCGCCCCCGCGACCGGGGAGGACATCACCGTCGTCATGGGCGTCAATCACGCGAAGTACGACCCGGCCAAGCACGCGATCATCTCGAATGCGAGCTGCACCACGAACTGCCTCGCGCCGATGGTGAAGGTCGTGCGCGATGCCTTCGGCTTCAAGCACGGTTCGATGACCACGATCCACAGCTACACGAACGACCAGTCGATCCTCGACCTCCCGCACAAGGACCTGCGGCGCGCCCGCGCGGCCGCGGTCTCGATGATCCCGACGACGACCGGCGCCGCGAAGGCGACATCGCTCGTGATCCCCGAGGTGAAGGGGAAGATCGACGGGATCGCGGTGCGCGTGCCGACCCCCGACGTCTCCTTCACCGATCTCGTCGCCGAGGTCGAGAAGCCGACGACGGTGGCGGAGGTGAACGCCGCCTTCAAGGCGGCGGCGGAGAGCGGACCGCTCTTCGGCTTCCTTGGCTACTCCGAGGTCGATCTCGTGTCGGTGGATTACATCGGGAACCCGTACTCGTGCACGCTGGACGCGAAGAGCACCGCCGTGATCGACGGGTCGCTCGTGAAGATCTGCGGCTGGTACGACAACGAATGGGGATACGCGAGCCGCTGCGTGGACCTGCTGCGCTTCGTCGGGGCCCGGCTGTGAGGCGAGCGGTCAACGCCGCCGAACGGCGGCGGGACCGCTTCGCGCTGGCGATCGTCGGCGTGGGGATGTTCGTCTACGTCGCGTCATTCGTGGGGATGCGGAAGCTCGCGAACGTGCCGATCATCGCCGATCCGGCGCATCCAGCGATCGGACGCTTCACGGATCTCTGGTATCTGTCGAAGGCCGGGATCGGCCTGGTGCTCGCCGGCGGGGTGGCGATGGCCTGGTCGTTCTGGCGCTACTATGCCCGCGCCCCCGAGGCGTCGTAATGGCCAAGCGGACGATCCGCGATCTCCCCGATGCCGCGCTGCGCGGCAAGCGGGCGCTCGTGCGCGTGGATTTCAACGTGCCGATGGACGGCGTGACGGTCACCGATGACACGCGCATCACGGCGGCCTTGCCGACGATCGACGCGCTCATCGCGCGTGGTGCGAGCGTCGTGCTCCTGTCGCACCTCGGGCGCCCGAAGGGGAAGCCGGAGGCGAAGTACTCCCTCGCGCCGGTGGCGAAGCACCTCGCGACGCTCACGACGCATCCCGTGCGCTTCGTCGCGAGCACCGATGACGATGCCGCCGTCGCCGCGAGCCGGTCGCTCGCGGCCGGCAGCATCCTCCTGCTCGAGAACACGCGCTTCCTCCCCGGCGAGGAGAAGAATGACGCGGCGTTGAGCCAGGCGCTCGCGCGGCTTGGCGACGTGTACGTGAACGACGCCTTCGGCTCCGCGCACCGGGCCCACGCGTCCACCGAGGGGGTGGCTCGTTTCCTCAAGCCGGCGGTGGCGGGGCTGCTGATGGAGCGCGAGCTGCAGTACCTCGGCGACGCGCTCGCGCATCCGGCGCGCCCCTTCGTCGCGGTGCTCGGCGGGGCCAAGATCTCGGGGAAGATCGACGTGATCGAGCAGCTGCTGCCGAAAGTGGACCAGCTGATCATCGGCGGCGCGATGGCGTGCACCTTCTTCAGGGCGGCGGGACTCGAGACGGGGCAGTCGCTCGTCGAGGAGGACCGCGTCGCGATGGCGAAGGCGCTGCTCGCCCGCGCGGGAGCGAAGCTGCTGCTGCCGGAGGACGCGCTCGTGGCGCCGGCGCTCGCCGCCGCGGGGGCGCACGCCGTCGCGAAGGACCGGATCCCCGTCGGGGAGGCGATGTTCGACATCGGACCGGCCGCCGCGGAGTCGTTCGCGAAGGCGATCGCCCGCGCGAAGACCGTCGTCTGGAACGGACCGATGGGCGTCTTCGAGACGCCTCCCTTCGACGGGGGGACGCGCGCGGTTGCGGTGGCGATGGCCGCGGCGACCGCCGCGGGCGCGACGACGATCGTCGGCGGCGGAGATTCCGCGGCCGCCGTGGAACAGATGGGTCTTGCAGCGAAGATGAGCCACGTCTCGACCGGCGGCGGCGCCTCTCTCGAGTTCCTCGAGGGGAAGACGCTCCCTGGCGTGGCGGCCCTCGAGGAGCGTGCCAATTGAAGACCCCCGTCTTCGCCGCCAACTGGAAGATGCATTTCGGCCCCCAGGAAGCGCGCGCGTACCTGCACGAATTCATCGGGATCGTGCCGCCGCGCGACGACCGTTCGATGATCTTCTTCCCGCCCGCCATCGCGCTCGCGGTCAGCGGCTACGCGCTGCGCGACCGCCCCGAGATCCACGTGGGCGTGCAAAACATCCACTGGGAGGAGAAGGGGGCGTTCACCGGCGAGAACTCCGCGCAGATGGCGCGCGACGGCGGCGCGCAGATCGCGCTCGTCGGCCACTCCGAGCGCCGCCAGCTCTTCGGCGAGACCGATGAGATCACGGCCAAGAAATGCGCGGCAGCGTACAAGGCCGGGCTCACGGTGATGCTCTGCGTCGGCGAACGGCTCGAGGAACGGGAGCGGCATACCACGCAGGCGGTCGTGCTCCGGCAGCTGAAGGCGGGGATCGGGCGCCTGGACCCGGCGCAGCTCGCGTCGATCGCGATCGCCTACGAGCCGGTCTGGGCGATCGGCACCGGCCGTCACGCGACCCCGGAGGACGCGACGGGCGTGCACACCGCGATCCGGCGCGCGCTCCGGGAGTCGATCGGCCCCAAGGCGGATGACGTGCCGATCCTGTACGGCGGCTCCGTGAACGCGGAGAACGTCGCGTCGCTGCTCGCGGCGCCCGAGGTGGATGGCGTCCTCGTGGGAGGGGCGAGTCTCGACCCGCATGTCTGGGGGAAGATCGTTCAGACTTGACCGAGGGTCGTAAACCACCTAAGCTTATGTGCTTAGCTCGTTCAATCTCCCCCGGCGCCCGGTGTCCTCCGTGTTCTCAGCTCTCGTCGTCATTCTGGTGATCGTCAGCATCGTCCTCATCGGAGCGATCCTGCTCCAGTCGGGGAAGGGGAGCGGCCTCGCCGCCAGCTTCGGCGGCGCGTCGTCCTCGAGCGACGTGATCGGCACCCACCAGCTCGCGACCGGGCTCACCAAGTACACCTGGTACATCGGCGGCTTCTTCCTCCTCCTCGCCTACGTGCTCTTCATCATGAGCGCGCGGCCGAAGTCGCCGAAGTCCATTCTCGACCAGGCGCCCGCGGCGCAGCAGCCGGCCGCGCCGGTGCAGCAGCAGGCGCCCGCCGGGGCGAACCCCCTCGTGCCGCTTCAGCCGGCGCCAACCGCGCCCGCTCCGGCAACGACTCCGCCGCGCTGATCCCGAAGTGACCGAACGGAGCTCCGTACCAGGGTTCCTCCTCCTTGAGGATGGAACCCTGTTTCGTGGTACGCTCGCCGAAGGCTCGCCGCTCGCGGTCGCTGAGGTCGTCTTCACGACCAACATGACCGGCTATCAGGAGGTCTTCACCGACCCCTCCTACCGGGACCAGATCGTGGTCATGACGGCACCGATGATCGGGAACTACGGGGTCAACGAGGAAGACCCCGAATCGGCCGGTCCGCAGATCGCCGGCGCCATCGTGCGCGAGCTTGCGACGCATCCTTCCAACTGGCGATCCTCTGGTGACCTGCCAAGTTGGTTCAGCACCGGCCATATCCCCATCCTGCAAGATGTTGACACTCGGCGTCTCACGCGACACTTGAGATCCGGCGGCGTCAAACGGGGCGTCATTGGAACGGGGGAATCGCCGAGCAAGGAGGCGGTTGCGGCGCTCGAGGCTTGCCCGTCCATGGAGGGGCTCGACCTTGCCTCCCGTGTCTCGACCAGGACGCCCTACTCGTGGGGGGATCCGGCGGCGAAGCGGCATATCGTCGCCTACGATTACGGGATCAAGCGAAATATCCTCCGGCTCTTCGCGGAGCAGGGGTGCCGGGTGACCGTCGTGCCATCCGACATGCCCGCCGAGCAGGCGGCGGCGCTCTCGCCGGACGGCATCTTCCTGTCCAATGGACCGGGGGACCCCGCGGCGGTGAGCTATGCGCCGGCGATCATCAAGGCGCTGGCGGGGCGCGGGCTGCCGGTGCTGGGGATCTGCCTCGGGCACCAGCTGCTGGGACTGACCTTCGGCGCGCGAACGGAGAAGATGCCCTATGGGCACCGGGGGGGGAATCACCCCGTGAAGGAGCTGGCGACGGGACGAGTCCTAATCACCTCACAGAACCACGGGTTCTCGGTGGTCGGCGATGAACAGAGCATTCCCGGGGCGCCCGCGCTGCGGGTGACCCATGTGAACTTGAACGACGGGACGGTGGAGGGGCTGCGCCACCGGGAGCTCCCGGTCTACGCGGTCCAGTACCATCCGGAAGCGGCGCCGGGGCCCCACGACGCCCGGCCCTTGTTCACCGAGTTCATGGAGGCGGTGAATTCGAACGCTCGTTCCAGTTCGGCAAACGCTTGACACACAAGCAAGTAAGCCCATAGTTTCGTCGCATGGTTCGCCTTCCTGGCGAGCGATCCTTACGAGGTTCTTGATGACCAAAGCTGATCTGGTCGAACGCGTGACGGCGCAAATCTCCCGTACCGCCGGCCCGATGATCTCGAAAAAGGACTGCGCGCGCGTTGTCGATGCGTTCCTCGACGCGATCAAGGATGCGTTGAAGGAGCAGCACAACATCGAGGTGCGCGGCTTTGGCACGTTCAAGATCCGCCAGCGGAAGACGCGCATGGCGCGCAACCCGCGCACGGGTTCGCCGGTCGAGGTCTCTGCCCGCCCGGTGCCGGTCTTCAAGCCCTCCAAGGAACTCCGCGCCCTCGTCGCCGAGATCACCCCCGAAGAGCTCGAAGCGACGAAGGGCCTTCGCGGGTAAGATGCTCCGTATCAAGTACATCGCGCCCCGCCCGGCATTGCTGGGCGGGGCGGTTTCGTTCTACTGCTTGAACAGGATGAACAGGATGACGGCCGGATGAACAGGATGACGACGGTGAGGGCCTGGGCTCGATTGCCAGGGCACTCATCCTCGCCATCCTGGCTTCTATCCTGTTGATCCTGTCAAAGCAGTTGCCGTAGCTTTGTCCCCTTGTCCGAGGGACCGTCTCCAGCGAGAGTTCTCCGCATGAACGTGACAGCCCTCCTTTTCGCCTCATACGCCGATGCGCTCGGGCGGCCGGCAGTTGAGCTTTCGCTTCCCGACGGCAGCACGGTGGGGGACGCGCTGGTGCGGCTGCGCGGTATGCCCGGCGGAACGGCGCTCCCGGAGACCCCGCTCGTGGCCGTGAATCTCGCCTACGCGAAGCCGGGCGCCGCCCTCGCGAATGGTGATGAGCTGGCGCTCATCCCGCCGGTCGCGGGAGGCTGAGCGTGCGCAGCGCGATCGTCGCCCGGCCGATCGACGTGGCCGCGCTCGCCGCCGAGGTCGCGCGCGCGGAGCACGGCGCGGTCATCGTGTTCGTCGGCTCGGTGCGCGACATGAATGAGGGGCGCGCGGTCACCGGCATCGAGTACCAGGCCTACGAAGCGATGGCGGGGCGCGAACTCCAGACGATCGTCGCCGAGGCCGCCGGGAAGTTCGGCACCGAGGCCATTGTGGTCGAACACCGGACGGGACGCCTCGCGGTCCGCGAGGCGTCCGTCGCGATCGCTCTCTCGCACGGCCACCGCGGACCCGCCTACGAGGCATCGCGCTACATCATCGAGGAACTCAAGCGGCGCGTCCCCGTCTGGAAGCGCGAGGAGTACGTGGACGGGACACGCGAGTGGGTGGACCCCGGCGGCCTCCGCGCGGGGGCGCCGCGATGACCACCCTCCGGGACCAGTTCGGCCGCGGCATCGAGTACCTCCGCATCTCGGTCACCGACCGCTGCAACTTCCGCTGCGTCTACTGCATGCCCCTCACAGGGCTGGAGTGGCTGCCGAAGCGCGACATCCTCACCTACGAGGAGATCACGGCGATCGTGCGCCAGCTCGCCCCGCTCGGCCTGCGCCGCCTCCGCATCACCGGCGGGGAGCCGACGATCCGCCCGGATCTCGTGGAGCTCGTCCGCATGCTCCGGGGTGTGCCGGGCATCGAGGACATCGCGCTCTCCACGAACGGGGTGAAGCTCCCCGAGCTCGCGGCGCCGTTGCGCTCGGCCGGGCTCGACCGGGTGAACATCAGCGCCGACAGCCTGCGTCCCGAGCGCATCGCGAAGATCGCGCGCCGGGCACTCACGTTCGAACCGGTCGCCGCGGCGAGCGCCGCTGAGGCGGCGGGGCTCGGTCCGGTGAAGATCAACATGGTCGTGCTCCGCGGCGTGAACGACGACGAGATCGAGGACTTCGCGCGCCTCACCCTCGTCCATCCCTGGCACGTCCGCTTCATCGAGCTGATGCCGGTGGGCGAGATGCGCGACCTCACCTGGGAGCATGTGGTGCCGAGCGAAGAGATCCTCGCGCGGCTCGGCGCCGTGGGGGCGCTCGCGCCCGACGCCGGCCCGGCGCGCGGCAACGGGCCGGCGGCCTATCACCGCTTCCCGGGGGCGCCGGGAACGGTCGGCGTCATCACGCCGATGACGCACACGTACTGCGGCTCCTGCAACCGGGTGCGTCTCACCGCGGATGGCCGGCTGCGCACCTGCCTCTACGGCGACCACGAGGTGAATCTCCGGGATCCGCTGCGCGCGGGAGAGGACCTCACGGCGCTCTACGTGCAGGCGCTCGCCGGGAAGCCGAAGGAGCACGAACTGCTCCAGATGCGGGTCGGCGGGCTCAAGGCGCTCTCTCAGGTGGGGGGATGAGGGAAGTGCCGCTTCCCTCCGCTCCCGCGCGTCCCTAATTTCCGGTCGCGAACTCAGGATGTTTCCCTTCGACGAATTCGGGTACAATGGTCAATAAGATCACGGTGGTCGGGGCGGGGAATGTCGGCGCGACCGCGGCGCAGCGTCTGGCCGAGAAGGAACTGGCCCGGCAGGTGGTGATGGTGGACGTGGTGGACGGCGTCCCGCAGGGGAAGGCGCTCGACCAGTGGGAGTCGGCGCCGATCGAGCTCTTCGATTCGCGCGTCATCGGCACCAATGGTTACGCCGAGACGGCCGGCTCCGACATCGTGATCATCACGGCCGGCATCGCGCGCAAGCCCGGGATGTCGCGCGACGATCTCCTCAACACGAACGCCGGCATCGTCAAGGCGGTCGCGACCGAGATCAAGAAGACGTCGCCGAACGCGATCCTCATCGTCGTCTCCAATCCGCTCGACGTGATGTCCTACGTCGCGCTCAAGGTCTCCGGTTTCCCGCGCGAGCGGGTGCTCGGCATGGCGGGGGTGCTCGACACGGCGCGCTACCGGTCGTTCATCGCCGAGGCGCTCGACGTCTCGGTGCGCGACATCCAGGCGATGGTGCTCGGCGGCCACGGCGACACGATGGTGCCCTTGATCTCGTACACCACCGTGAGCGGCATCCCGGTGACGCAGCTGATGGACAAGGCGACACTCGACGCGATCGTCGACCGGACGCGCAATGGCGGCGCCGAGATCGTGAAGTACCTCAAGACCGGCTCGGCGTACTACGCGCCGTCGGCGGCGGCGGTACAGATGTGCGAGGCGATCGTCCTCGACCAGAAGCGGGTGCTGCCGTGCGCGGCGTGGCTGCAGGGCGAGTACGGGATGAAGGACCTCTTCCTCGGCGTGCCGTGCGTGCTCGGGCGGAAGGGACTCGAGCGGATCATCGATGTGAAGCTGACGGCCGACGAGCGCGCGGCGCTCGAGAAGAGCGCGGCCGCGGTGCGGGAGCCGATGGCCGCCGTCACGCTGTAGGCGGCGATGTCGCGGCTCCGGCGGTTCTGGGATTCCACGATCGGCAAGAAGATCGTGATGGCAGCGACCGGCCTGGTCATGGTCGGGTTCCTGGTTGGGCACATGCTCGGGAACCTGCAGGTGTTCATCGGCGCCGAGCGGCTCAACGCCTACTCGCGCTTCCTGCACGGCCTCGGCGAGCTGCTCTGGCTCGTGCGCGGGGTGCTGCTCGCATCGCTGGTGCTGCACGTCGTGGCGGCGGTGCAGCTGACGCGGATCGACCTCGCGGCGCGGCCGGTGGGATACGGCAAGACGAAGCCGCAGGCGGCGACCTTCGCGTCGCGCACGATCCGCTACGGCGGATTGTTCCTGGCGTTCTTCATCGTGTTCCACCTGCTGCACTTCACGATGGGGCGGGTGCAGCCCGTGCCGTTCAGCGAGACGAACGTGTACGGCAACGTGGTGGGCGGTTTCATGGTGCCCTGGGTCGCGGCGCTCTACGTCGTGGCGATGGTCGTGGTCGGCCTGCACCTCTATCACGGCACGTGGAGCGCCTTCCGGTCGCTCGGCGTGGCGCCGGCGTCGCCGCGGCCGCTCGCCCGGCCCGTGGTCACGGCGGTGGCGGTGGTGGTCTGGCTCGGCTTCACGCTCGTGCCGGTGGGCGTGTCCCTCGGATGGGTGAGATGATGATGGAGCTGAACGCGCGCATTCCGGCGGGGCCGGTCGAGAAGATCTGGGACGAGCACCGTTTCCAGATGAAGCTCGTGAACCCGGCGAACAAGCGGCGGTACACGGTGATCGTCGTCGGCTCCGGCCTCGCCGGCGCGTCCGCGGCGGCCACGCTCGCCGAGCTCGGCTACCAGGTGAAGTGCTTCTGCTTCCAGGATTCCCCGCGGCGCGCGCACAGCATCGCGGCGCAGGGGGGGATCAATGCCGCGAAGAACTACCAGAATGACGGCGACTCCGTGCGGCGCCTGTTCTACGACACGGTGAAAGGCGGCGACTTCCGTGCACGCGAGGCGAACGTCTACCGGCTCGCGCAGGTGAGCGTCAACATCATCGATCAGTGCGTCGCGCAGGGGGTGCCCTTCGCGCGCGAGTACGGCGGGCTGCTGGCGAACCGCTCTTTCGGCGGCGCGCAGGTCTCGCGTACGTTCTATGCGCGCGGCCAGACGGGGCAGCAGCTGCTCCTCGGCGCCTACCAGGCGCTGGAGCGGCAGATCGGGCTCGGCGCGGTGCAGATGTACGCGCGCACCGAGATGCTGGACCTCGTGGTGATCGACGGCGTCGCGCGCGGCATCGTGACGCGCGACCTCATCAGCGGGAAGATCGAGTCGCATGCGGCGGACGCAGTGGTGCTCGGCACCGGCGGCTACGGGAACGTCTTCTATCTCTCGACCAACGCGAAGGGCTCGAACGCGACGGCGATCTGGCGGGCGTACAAGAAGGGAGCGGCCTTCGGGAATCCCTGCTTCACGCAGATCCATCCGACATGCATCCCGCAGAGCGGGGACCACCAGTCGAAGCTCACGCTGATGAGCGAGTCGCTGCGGAACGATGGCCGCGTCTGGGTGCCGAAGGCGAAGGGGGATGCGCGCGCGCCGGCGGAGGTCCCGGAGGCGGAGCGCGACTATTATCTCGAGCGGAAATATCCGAGCTACGGGAACCTCTCGCCGCGCGACATCGCGTCGCGGGCGGCGAAGGAAGTGTGCGATGAGGGGCGCGGCGTCGGCCCGGGCGGACTGGGCGTCTATCTCGACTTCGCCGACGCGATCAAGCGGCTCGGCCGCGACGCGATCGAGGAGCGCTACGGGAACCTCTTCGAGATGTACGAGCGCATCACCGGCGAGGATCCCTACACCCGGCCGATGCGCATCTATCCCGCGGTGCACTACACGATGGGCGGACTCTGGGTGGATTACAACCTGATGAGCACCGTCCCGGGGCTGCACGTCATTGGGGAGGCGAACTTCTCGGACCACGGCGCGAACCGCCTCGGCGCGAGCGCGCTCATGCAGGGACTCGCCGACGGTTACTTCATTCTGCCGTACACCATCGGGAACTACATCGCGGGCGCGAAGCTGGCGAAGGTGGACACGTCGCACGCGGCCTTCCGCGAGGCGGAGGCGGCGATCGCGGCGCGCACCAGGCGATTCCTCGAGACGAAGGGGACGAAGACGGTGGACCACTTCCACCGCGCGCTCGGGAAGCTCATGTGGGAGTACTGCGGCATGGCGCGCACCGAGGCCGGCCTCAAGACCGCGCTGGAGAAGATCCCGGTGCTGCGCGAGGAGTTCTGGCGCGACGTGAACGTGCCGGGGAGCGACGCGGAGCTGAACCAGGCGCTCGAGAAGGCGGGGCGGGTGGCCGACTTCTTCGAGCTCGCGGAGCTCATGTGCCGCGACGCCCTGCAGCGGAGGGAATCCTGCGGCGGGCATTTCCGCGTGGAGAGCCAGACGCCGGATGGCGAGGCGCTCCGCGATGATGTGAACTTCGCCTTCGTCGCGGCGTGGGAGTACCTGGGGGAGGGGAAGGCGCCGGTGATGCACAAGGAGCCGCTCCAGTTCGAGAACGTCCACCTCGCGCAGCGGAGCTACAAGTAATGAACCTCACGCTCCACGTGTGGCGGCAGTCCGGTCCGAAGGAGAAGGGCCGCTTCGTCACGTACGAGGCCCGCGACATCAGCCCCGACAGCTCCTTCCTCGAGATGATCGATGTCGTCAACGAGCGGCTGACGCTCGCGGGACAGGCGCCGATCGCCTTCGACCACGATTGCCGCGAGGGGATCTGCGGGTCCTGCTCGATGATGATCGATGGCGTGGCGCACGGGCCGCAGCACGGAACGGCGACCTGCCAGCTGCACATGCGGAAATTCCGTGATGGCGATGTGATCCGCGTGGAGCCGTGGCGGGCGCGCGCCTTCCCGGTGCTCAAGGACCTCTGCGTGGACCGGGGGGCCTTCGACCGGATCATCGCGGCGGGGGGCTTCGTGACGGCGTCCACGGGGGGCGCGCAGGATGCCAACGCGACGCTCGTGCCCAAGGTGGCGGCGGACGCGGCGATGGACGCCGCCGCCTGCATCGGCTGCGGCGCCTGCGTGGCGGCGTGCCCGAACGGATCGGCCTCCCTCTTCACGGCGGCGAAGATCGCGCACCTTGGCGCGCTCCCTCAGGGGCAGCCGGAGCGCTACCGGCGCGTCGAATCGATGGTCGCCCAGATGGACCGGGAAGGCTTCGGCGGTTGCACGCTCCACGGGGAGTGCCAGGAGGCCTGCCCGAAGGAGATCAGCATGGACGTCATCACGAAGATGAACCGCGACTATCTCGTCGCGCAGTTCCAGGGCGGGGAATCCCGGCGCGCGGGAGGCGGCACGGGCTGACGCCCGGAGTCGCCCGCGGCGGGTTACTCCCCGTCGCCGCTCCGCGTCTTGAGGGAGGCGGTTTTCACCGGCCGCCATCGGTCCCCGAACTCGGAGCAGAGATGAGATCAGTGCGCCTTTCCCGACGCTCGACGCTCGCCGGCCTGGCGATCGCCCTGCTTGCCGCCTGTTCGAAGAGCGACGGAGGGACGGGCCCCGCCCTCGCGGACCACATGGTGTTCCTCGTGCCGCCGAGCCAGACGCGCAGCGGGCAGGCGATCATCCCCGCCATCCAGGTGGCGCTGGTGGATGCGTCCGGCACGGTCGTGCCCGGCGCGACCGCGTCGGTGACGCTCGCCCTCGCTCCGCCGATCCCGGCGGGCGGCGCGCTCACGGGCACGCTGACGGTGCAGACGGTCGCCGGTGTGGCCACCTTCTCGAGTCTCGGCATCGGTCCGGTCGCCACCGGATATGTGCTCCAGGCGACGGCGGCGGGTCTCCCGACCGCGACGAGCGACGCCTTCGCGGTCTTCGCACCTATGCCAGCGGCCGCGACGTCGATCAGCGTGGGCAGCGACTGGTCCTGCGCGCTGACGTCCGGGGGTGGGTATTGCTGGGGGCACAACTCCGGGGGAGAACTCGGCATCAACTCCGACACGGCCCGATCCACACCCTCGGCGATCCTCACGAGCGGGATCGTCTTCGGTCAGCTCGCGGCTGGCGGGTCCGATACCTGTGGGCTCACCACTCCTGGAGGCGCCGCCTGGTGTTGGGGACACAATTCCTCTGGCGCGGCAGGAGACGGCACCACGATCACGAAGCTCGCCCCCGTCGCCGTATCCGGCGGCCACGCGTTCAGCAGCATCCTCGCGGGCGACGGCACCTCTTGCGGATTGACCTCCTCCGGCGCGCTGTGGTGCTGGGGGGCCAACGGGCGCGGGCAACTCGGAAACGGCACGACCACCAATTCCCCGGTCCCCGATTCGGTCCACGGAGGCCCCTACGCATCGGCGAGTGCCGGCGGGTCGTACGCCTGTGGCGTCACCTCGGCCGGCGCCGCGTACTGCTGGGGGATGAACTTCTCGGGAGGCCTCGGTGACGGAACGTATGCCGACAAGTCGGCCCCCGTGGCGGTCTCGGGCGGGATCGTCTTCTCGGTGGTCAAGGCCGGAGGCGGCCAGACGTGCGGCCTCACCAGTCCGGCGGGAGCGGCGTACTGTTGGGGCGACAACAGCTACGGACAGGTCGGTGACGGGACGACCTTCGTGCGGTCGACTCCGGTCGCGGTCTCTGGCGGATTGTTCTTCAGCGCGATCTCGGCGGGCGGCGAACTGACCTGCGCCATCGAGAAGACGACGGCTCACGCGTATTGCTGGGGCCACAACAATGTCGGGCAGCTCGGCAATGGGACGATCGCCGACGCGAACGTCCCGACACTCGTCTCGGGCGGTCGAAGCTTCACGCAGATTGGTGCCGGCTTTGCGCATGCCTGCGCGCTCGAGGCCGGCTCCGGCGCCGTGTACTGCTGGGGAGACAATCACCAGGGCGCCCTCGGGAACGGCACGACGGTCGACAGCCACGTGCCGACGGCGGTGGTGCCGTAGCGGCACCCCGCGGGAACACTCCGAATACCAAAGCAGCCGGCGGACCACGGTCCGCCGGCTGCTTCGTTCTTGTCCGCCGCGGCCGCTACATGCGGGGGAGCGTCACCCCGTGCTGGCCCTGGTACTTCCCCTTCTTGTCCTTGTACGAGATCTCGGGCTCCTCATCGCCCTCGAAGAAGAGCACCTGGGCGATCCCCTCGTTCGCGTAGATCTTCGCGGGCAGGGGCGTCGTGTTCGAGATCTCGAGCGTCACGAAGCCCTCCCACTCGGGCTCGAAGGGAGTGACGTTGGTGATGATCCCGCAGCGCGCGTACGTGGACTTGCCGACGCAGACGGTGAGGACATTGCGCGGGATCCGGAAGTATTCCACCGAGCTCGCGAGGGCGAAGCTGTTCGGCGGGACGACGCAGACGTCGCCCTCGAACTCGACGAAGGACTTCGGGTCGAAGTTCTTCGGATCGACGATCGAGCTCAGGACGTTGGTGAAGATCTTGAACTCGCGCGCCACCCGCATGTCGTAGCCGTAGGAGCTCACCCCGTAGGAGATGACCCCGTCGCGGACCTGGCGGTCGCTGAACGGCTCGATCATGCCGTGTTCGGTGGCCATGCGGCGGATCCAGCGGTCTTCCTTGATGGACATGGGGGGTGGCGGAGGGTGGGAAAGCGGTCCGGGATGGGGCGAGACCGCGGCGGAATGTATCGCGGCGCGCGGGAGGAGGCAAAGCAGCGCGTGTCGCGCGGCTGGCCGGGCAAGCGATCGGGAGGCGGGAAGCGGGAGGCGGGAGCACGACCCTTCGCCGTTCGCCGTTCAGACCCGGGACCAGCGAGCGCCGCTCCCCTCGGAGCGGCCGCGTCGCGCGTAGCAAGAGATCCGCGGCGAGGTTTTCCCGCCGCGGAGCTCGCAGCGTGTAAGCGCGAAAGCGGCCGCGCAGAGGGGGGCAGCGCGAGCGGCACGCTTCGAGTGATTTCTCACGGGGAAAGCGCCGGTTGGTACGGCATCTAGGGCAAACCACCTACACGCCGGAAACAGGTGCGTTGACACTGCCGCGCACGGCGCGATAACTTTCGCGCGTTGGAACGTGAAAAATTTCACGAGGGCGGGAGACTGATGGTCAGCGACTATTTCCCAATCCTGATGCTGCTCGGCTTCGTCGCCGTTAACGCGGTGGTGATGCTCGGGTTGTCGCACCTCACCCTCCGCGCCCGACCGACCCCCGAGAAACAGGCGGCGTACGAGTCCGGCATCCCGACGCTGAGCGACGCGCGGGAGCGCTTCTCGGTGAAGTTCTACATGGTGGCCATGCTGTTCATCGTCTTCGACATCGAGACGGTGTTCATGCTCCCCTGGGCCGCCTCCTACCGCGCCCTCTCCTGTGCCACCCCCCTCGTCGGCGGCGCCTGCCCGCCCGCGAGCATCTCCTTCTTCGGACTCGGGGAGATGCTGGTCTTCGTCGCGATCCTCCTCGTCGGCCTCATCTACGTCTGGAAGAAGGGAGCCCTCCAATGGGATTGACCGCCCGGCCGGCCCCCACGGTCGCCACGTACGACC